>Ga0209292_1004964_pt1 | contig 13800 bp, 10 predicted proteins | sample GOMGulsemesocosm_2_FD_184634 | JGI IMG/M metagenome (GOLD analysis project Ga0209292, IMG submission 184634) | Methane-oxidizing microbial communities from mesocosms in the Gulf of Mexico - GOM9C Gulf of Mexico (SPAdes) (version 2) | ecosystem: Environmental > Aquatic > Marine > Cold seeps... | reverse complement strand
GTGGTTTATAACCTCCCCCTACTCTATTTATAACAAAAACTAACCTGCTGTGAGTGGGCCAAGAATTTCTTCTGGAATAGGTTGCAGGCGTTTTTCTTTATCTAAACAGACCATCTCAATATCAGCTATTACAGCAGCCTTATTAGCATTGGGTCGCCATAGCTCTTGTCGCCACAGTGTTTTATATTTACCATCAAATTTGTAACTTGTGCGTACATCACAAATTTCTGCAAATTCAACACCATCTTGAAAAGTCATATTAGCTTTATATACGGCAAAACCTAAACCTTTTTCGGACCAAAGTTTAGCTAACTTATTGCTATCGATTACGTGCTCACGTGCTCGTTCAAAATATTTAAGGAAATTGGGGTGGTAAACGACACCGGAGTGGTCGGTATCTTCATAATAAATTTGTACTGGGTGATGATAAATTTTACTCATTTTTACGTGGGACCTCGTATGGATAGTATATCTATGGTAATTACTATATTTAAAACTTTTAAGGGCAATGTGACCCCACAGGCTTCAGCATCAACTTAAGCGTTTATTGTGTTAGTACGACTGAACAAAGGCTCCTCATTCGGGTGGGCGATAACAAGAACGAATTCGACAAAGGACTCCAAAAACCCCACTCTATTAATCTACTGGGTCTCTAACCGCCAAATACCAGTAGCAGTTTGCTTATTATGAATACAATAGCAAAGCAAAGCAAAGCATTAACATAGGTATTGACTCTGGAAAGTTTAAATTCAACATAAATATCTAATGGACGGTTAACACTATTAAAAGATATAAACCTGAGCTTTTTGCCATTAAACCATATCACGATCACTGACGATGATACTCAGACAATTGATTTTTTCACATGTCTATAAACCCTTTGATTAGGCATACTGGTTGTGGGGAGTTCATCAAAGTACCTTTAAAAATTGTGCTAACGCTTGGTGTGCTAATCTCGACTCAAAATCTAGCTGATAGCCATATCGCGTAGTCAGTATTAACATTGATGATTGAGTATAAGCGTCCGGAAAAATGCACCTAAACAATAAGTCGAGTGTAAGTTAAGTTACTTCAAAAAATTATTTGGAGCAATTGATGCAAATAACTCGAATCCAAGTTCAGTGGAGAACTATCACTATCTTTAATGAGCAACTGGTAAGTGGTCTAACTATTATTTATTATTGCCTAGAGCTTCAATTAGTAACGTCCATCGTTAACGTGTTTCGTAAAAATTTGGGTATCACATCAAGCAGCTGTATGCTCCCCAAAGTCACTTAGAAAGTGAGTTGATAACACAACAATCCCCCACAATTGAACTGATTTTTGCTAAAGTAACATTAAGGCTTCTTTCAGATACCAGTGCAAATCACTTAGGTCAAGTATTGTATGAAGGTGCTTGTAGAAGTGCCTGAAGCTTTTTTACACCGAGATATGATCGATTTTTGTAAATAGATAAATGGCTTGGCTGGCATCGTAAAAGCATTAAACATTATTTTTCAATAAAAAAAGACGGTGAATGCCCGTAGTGTTCTTTAAACTTCTTTGAAAAATAGGTATGAGAAGAAAAGCCACATTCAGTGTAAACATTTTTAGGTTGCTGCCCTGATGTTAATAAGTCTTTCGCTCGGGCTAGCCTGTAAATATTTAAATACTGGTTAGGGGTTTTTCCTAAATAATGCTTAACTTTACGCTCTAATTGCTTGTTCGATATAAATAAAGCCTTACTCAAGTCTGTTATCTGTATTTCACTTTTATCGTAATTTTTACAAATATAGGATAAAAATAAAGCGATCACTCGGTCTTCACTCGGTTGTTTGTCCATGGGAGCAAGGGCCCTTTTTTTGGCTGATTTTATTAATGCTAGCTGATTTTTTATTCGATTTAGTATATCCGCCTCTTGAAATGGCTTGGTTATATAATCATTGGCTCCTGCAGAAAACCCTTCAACTTTACTTGTTTTATCTTTTTTTCCAGTAATTAATATCACTGGTATATGATTAATTTTGTCACAACTTCTTATACAACGGATAAATTCAAAATCATCGTTTGACTCAAAAGGTACATCGATAACGATCATGTCAGGTAAAGATTTTCTTGCTTGAATCAAGCCACTATCAGCATCAAGCGCAATAATTATATGATAATAATTACCCAATAAATTCTTTAGATAGGTAAGTAACTCTAAATTTGATTCCACTATTAAAATTACATCTTTTTCTTCAAGAAACTCACTGGTCTTTTGTAGATCTATATGTTCAGTTTTTATATTTTGGAAAGGCTCCTTTTTACTAACGTCATAAGCTGGTAAGTTGATCGAAATTGTTGTGCCTTTATTTACGTCACTAATCAAGTATAAATTTCCTTGATGAGCTTTTACAACTTCCTGAGCAATAGACAAACCAATGCCAAGGCTTTTATTTTGACTTTTAGTGGTATTACTTCCCTTACTAGACCAGTTAAATATGGCATTTTTATCTTTATCTGGTATTCCTATACCAGTATCAGCACATACAATTACCAATTGTTTATTTTCTAGATACGCTTCAAAATGAATATTCCCTTTCTTTGTAAAACGAATACTATTACTTAAAATATTTTCAACCAGTCTTTCAATACAGATTAACGAGCATTTTAATGTTAAATGATCCTCAATCTGCCAATCTAATGTCAGCCCTTTCATTTTAGCAACTCCTGAGAAACCAATTAACATTCCTTTCAATTTCCCAGAGATATTTTCTAACTTAAACGTTGATTTATCACAAACATTAATAAGTACGATATCTAAAATTTTATCCGTTAAACTAGTGAGTTCATTAACCTCTTTCTGCTGCTTCTGTATATAGTCTGTAATACTTACTTCCTTTAATTCTAATGAATTTAAGTTAGCTTGTATAAATTGCTGAGGATTTCGGGTTTGATGGCAGATATCTTCTATCAATTGCTTAGTCTCTTTTATCATATGCTCCATGTTATTATTTTTAAGTAAAACATCGCACGTAGTTGCGTTGTTTTGATGTTCAATACTATACTTTTTTAATTTCACATAATGCTTACAAATAAGTAGAAGTAACCCACAACTAGTGGTGAATAGCATTAAATATAGAGTTAACTCCCTCAGGACTTCCCACGAGGATATTTCAAGATATATTTGATTAAAATTCTCTTTATTCGCTTTATTTTGTTCATGTATAACCTTTTTTGGAAAGTTAACTGGCATGGATATTTTGATATTATCTATTACTTTCGTAGACTTAAGTGTGTTCGCTTGTAGAGACAAAGAATAAAATGAAAAGCCGATTAGCAATACGCTTAATAGCAAGATCTTACGATTAACACCCAATCTAATATATAGTACAGCAAGAGTTAATATCAACACACGTACACTCATAATCTTTTTTGCACAGTCATAATCCATTAATAACAGCCTACTTGTTTCATACGACTGGCTATGACATTTAAAAACAATACCCGATAATTTATAAAATTTATAAAATTTATAAAATTTATAAAATTTATAAATTTTATAAAATTATCATTATGCACTACATTTTGTCAACAAGCCGACCATTAACAAGTCAGGTATTCCGTTTAATAACAATTAGATATATACAGTTCACTTATTTACCAGTCACATAGTCTGACGTAGCCGACATTCGTTCGATTAAACAAATAAAAATAGACCAACTTTAGTTAATCAAGGTTTAAGTTCATTATAATCATTAGAACTGCTTATATTCTCTTTGGGCTTTTTAAAGGTCTACATTAAAAGCTCTATTTAAAATATTATCAACCCAGACTCATTTTCTTAAACTTCCATTCTGGTATTGCTTTTATCACCAACATTATCCATTGCCAAAGCCCTTTAGAATAAATAATATCTTTACCTTTTAATTGCCCATTATAAATAGCGGAAGCGACAATATTAGGCTTCACTGTAAGTAATGCTGGCAAATCCATACCTTTAGTCATTTGTGTTTCAACAAAACCAGGTTTTACAGTTAGTACATGTACTTTATGTTCATATAATCTGTTTCTTAAACCTGACATATATGTTGTAAATGCAGCCTTAGCTGCTCCATAAAGGTAATTGCTTTTACGGCCTCTGTCTCCCGCTACAGAGCTTATTCCTACAATAAACCCTTGTCTTCTTTCAGAAAAGTCATTCGCGATAATGTTAAATAAACTAACTATGCCAGTATAATTAGAATTTAGGATCATATTTGCTTCATGCCAATCTGTTTGCCCTTTATTTTGGTCGCCTAAATATCCAACCGCAGAAATTACCCCTAGTGGCTTTTCCGTTAGCGCATCATAAAATTTCTGATGACTTGAATAGTCAATAATATCTAATTCTAAACATTGCACTTTAACTTGATGTCGTAAACGAATATCTTGTGCACATACATCAAGTGTCTTTGAATTTCTTGCTGCTAAATACAGATCATATCCATTCTCTGCATACTTTCTTGCTGTTGCCATAGCAATATCGCTTTTTGCTCCAACGATTAATACATAACTCATTTTAATTCCCTATACGCATTGATTGATATGAATGATATTTCTTGTCCATGTTATATTTTTTTCTTACCGCTCTAAATTCTTCTAACTTAGGGTATCCGCTTTCAAATACTCTTTTGCTAACCCTTGCATCTTTTGCCAAATATATACGCCCTTCATATTTTAAAACTTTTTCATCAAGGCTATTTAGTAGCTCAAGTAACCCATCTTCCATTTTAAAATCTAACGCCAAGCTATATCCTTCCATAGGGAAAGAAAGATAGTTGTCATTTTCTTTTCCATATAACTTTAATACAGCTAAAAATGAGGCTTTACCAGAGTTAGCGATTACCTTTAGGATATCTTTCATCCCTTCATAACTTTGCTTCTTAGGTAATATAAATTGATATTGTATAAAACCTTGTCGACCATAGATTTTATTCCAATGGTTAATAGAATCTAACGGGTAAAAGAAGCTATTAATATCTACAATCTGTTGAGATGTTCCCTCTTTGACACGTGCGCTATATAACCAATTGAATGTATTAACCGTATATTTATTTAAGATAAAACGCGGGAACATAAAGGGTACGGATAACTTAACTTTTGGAATAATACTTAACCCTCTGCCAGCGGTAAATTCACCAATCATCACCTTACCCCTGCCTAGATTTTCTTTATTGGCTAAACAATCGACCCAAGCAACCGAATATGAACTAGATTTATACTGCTCAAATGCATCAAATAGTTCTTTCAAGTTGTCTGCTTTTACCGTTGTTTGTTTGATGTAACTGGATGGTATTTTTTTTAAACTCAGTTTTGCATCCAAAATGATACCTGTTAACCCCATACCGCCGCATGTAGCTCGGTATATATCAACATTTTCGTGCTTGCTACAGTTAACAATTTCACCGCTGGGTAACATGAGCCGCATGTTAATTATGGTTTCACTGAATGCACCTTCTAAATGATGATTTTTTCCGTGTACATCACTGGCTATTGCTCCTCCGATGGTAATTAATTTTGTTCCTGGTGTGACTTTTAGAAACCAACCTTGTGGCACCACCGTATCTATAATATCGGCTAGAATAACGCCAGACTGTACATGCAATATTCCAGTGTCTGGATCAAAATCTAGAAAATGGTTATGAGACTTTACAATGGCTACATCAGGAGCAAGAGCACTATCGCCATAACTTCGTCCATTTCCATAAGGTATCAACACATTATATTGGTCATTAAGTTTAGCTAATGCCATTTCATCTAGAAACTCATGTTCGTTACATACTGGCTTAGTATAATTTCCCCAGCTACCTAAACTCATAATTGAAACGCCTTAAAAACATATTTTTTATCCAATTGGTACTTAATGTAATACCCAAAACCAAGGCCTAATACTGCTCCTACATATTTGGCATTTTCTGATTCAAAAAGAATATTAAAACTTAGCTCTGTTCCCCAAAACAAGCAGGTGGTAAATACGCCAGTCAATGAATATAAAAAAAACTGCTGTGAACTTTCTTTGGTATTAGAAGAGCCTTGTTTGAAAATATAATGTTTATCCATAAAATATTTACTCACTAAACCCGCTAACGTACCCAATATCATCGCCCAATAAATGCTAAATTCACCGTTATAAAATTTAAAGCTAATATATTGAACCATAAGGTTAAAAATTGTTGCCAACAGGGCCAAAAGACTATACTTGATAAGTATAATAATATTATTATCCATTTCCTTTAAAGCACCTGAGCCAATATTGTCACGATGACAATAAAGCTAACGGTCATAAGGCTCCCCTTATCTTTTAAAGAGAATACAATAGGGTCATCATGCATTTCCCCCCTATGTGTTTTTACCCACATTCTCATTAACCAATAACATAAAGCGGGTAATATCAACCATAAAATACTGGGTTGTTGAAATTGGTTTGTAACGATATTATTTTTTATGTAAGAACTAAATACAAAAACTGACAACACAGAAGTTGATGTACCAAAGTTCATTAATACACCATAATCATTGGTAAAATAATCTCTACCATTTACCTGCGTACATTTTTGTTTTTGTAAGGACCTTAACTCAGAACAGCGCTTTACAAGTGCCAAACTTAAAAATACAAACATAGAAAATGAAAGTAACCAAAACGAAACAGGTACATTTAACGCTGCCGCTCCTGCTACAATCCTTATAGTGTATAGACAGGCTAAAACGATGACATCTAAAACCATGTACTGTTTACCCCGAAAAGAATAAAACAGCGTTAACCCCAAATACACAAACAATACAGTTGAAAAGTAAATGCTAATATTAAGCGCTAAACCGAAGGCTGCTACAAATAATAATAACGATATAACCTTTGCATGTACTATGCTGATATTACCTGCGGCTAAGGGTCTATTCCTTTTACGTTGATGACGCCTATCTGCCTCCAAATCACCTAAATCATTAATGATATAAGTTGCTGAGGCTAAAAAACCAAAACTTAAAAAAGCCTCTATTGAAATGAACAGAGTTAGTAAGCTGTAAAAACCACTAGTAACCAGCAAAGGAACAAATACCAGTAAATTCTTAAGCCATTGATGAACCCTAAGCTGCTCTAACCAAACCTTAAGGCCATAAGAGTTATCATCAAAAACCCCAGAAAATGTTCTCTTTAAGGACAATTTTTTTGCCTTTTTTGTAGGATTAACTAAATAACTTTCCTCCGCCTGAGCAAAAAGAATAAAGTCTTCACTAGAGTTTCCTGCATAAGAAAAATTTTCAGTTAAAGATTTTATTTTTGATAATTTTTCTTGCCCCTTTAAATTAGTGACATTGTTGCTGCCCAAATAGTCATCAAAAACGTCATAGCTTTGGTATATATTTTCTGCATATTTTTCATTACTTGCCGTTGCTAGAATTATCTTTCTGTTCTTTGCCTTTTCTTGTAATAAAAAAGAATAAAACTCGCGATTCAAAGGCAGTAACTCTGATGAGATGTCTACCTGCTGTGACAATTTATATTTGAGATAAGACTTACCTTTACACAACCAATAGACGCACATAAAAATAATCAATGGATTGTTTTTCATCGCCATTACAAGGCTTTCATACAAAATATCAGATTTTGTGAAGGTACCATCTAGATCAACATATAAAGGAGAAACTAAACTCGTGGTAGATTCCATTATTTTACTATCCTTATAAAACAGTTATACCGTTCCTCCCCAGCCAAGCTGAGGAGGCTAGAAGTTACTATTACTGTTGAAACAAATAACTAAACTTCAAATAAAACTGTTCACCTATATGAAGGTCTAAATCATCGGTTCTTTCCACTATTTCAGGATTTCCTATTAACCTGACATTCTCTTGTCTATCAGAATAACCAAGGTACACAGCCGAACTTGGACTAAGTACATAACTAAGCTGAATATCTACACCTAGCTGCTTTAGATTATCGGTATCGATGTTATATAAAGCCGTATTACTTGCTAATGTGTTGTAATCGACAATGATGTGCCCCGCCAGAAAACGGTTGTATTGATAACTAAACTTAGTTCTTGATAGCATATCGCGATAAACATTACTTTTTCCTGACTGCCCTGCTAAATTATCTTTGGTTTTCAGGTCATTCCAATACAATGTTTGTTCAACACGAAACTGTGTAGTGGGGTTGAATTTAAAGGTAACTTCAACTTCTCTACTGTCACCAAGAAAAGGGAATAATCCTTCCGCAGGTCTATAGTTTATTGTTTCATTTTGCCCTAGAGCTATGTAGGCCGTTAGCCAGCTAAACCATTCACTTGATGCTTCAAATTTAAAGCCTTGCTTATCAAAATCTAGACCTGCTATTTGTTCAAAACCTTCAACTAAATGAAAGCTCAATGATGTTGTTCTTAAGCCATTAATATTGAAAGATGCATCAGTCACTCGGTCTTGCAATTCACCTTCTTGATCCCAAGTTCCAGTTAAAGATAGTGCTGGTCCCATGCTTAGCAACCAAGGTCTATCTGAAAAATTCCATAGGTAAGCCGCATTATGATAGGTCTGCTTTATATCTACTCGTGGCACAAAACCTAATGAAGTATCGAATCTTTCTGATACATCTAGATAATTACCCGTATAGTTAAAGTTTCTACCTCCATGCGTCACCTCAGCAAACAGAAAGTTTCCGTCCCAATCTTTTTGAGTTGCTTCTTCATTTTGACTTTTAGCAACCTGACCTGTAACAATCCAGTTTTCGTCTATTGCGTAACGAGAATCTATCCCAAAGACTTGGTTAGATTGTTGACCAACTGTGCGATGAGTAAGCATAACGCCTAAATTCGAGTCATGACCAAAATCTCGTTGTACACGCGCTACTCCAATCTTGGCGGTTTTACCGTAATCAGTATCACCTTCATAAATACTGCTAGGACTTTCATCATCAATTAATAACCCACCTAATGACCAATTGCCCGACTGACCTGTGATGCGTGCACCATACTCAGGGTCTTGTACACGGCGTGAATAAAACAAATATTGAGGTGTAGTGAAAAAACTGGCATTTTCTAAAAAGAACGGTCGTTTTTCGTCACTATACTGTTCAAATCGCTTATCAATGAGTACTTGAGGATCATCGGTTTCAACTTGGCTAAAATCAGGGTTAAAAGTAAGATCTAAAGCAAATGAGTCTGCCAAAACAAATTTAGCATCAAGGCCTACTTCAGTTTCTTGTGCTTCTTGCCAATAAGGGGCTGAAGCATCGTCTTTATTTAAGACACGGCTATCGAAGTACGAAGCATAAGGAATAAGCTGTATATTCCGACCCGGCGATACACTGTTCTCAATGGTGGCACTGGCAAACTGTGGAATAAAGGCTTCTTTACGGCTAGTTATATATGGCCAATGAGAGAATTCATTTAACCTTGGGATAATTCTTCCTACTGCAATCCCCCAGTCTTGAATCGATTCTTTACGAAATCGTAAACTTTTAAAGGGAATAGACATTAATGCGACATAACCGCTATCGGTAATCTGTCCATCTGAACCCCATTGTGTATCAAATTCGAAATCAGGGCCAATGCCCTCTGTTTGTTTAGCATCCATTTGTACACCATAAGGATTAACCAAAAAACGGAATGCACGTTGCTTATCGTGAAAACTGTCTATATACAGTTGTACGGCATCATCCCCTATCAAGTCTTCCCGCTTTGCAATACGAGCTCGAACTAAGTTCGGATCATCTTTACAGACAAAAACTGCATAGAAATTATCATCATCATAAGAAAAATAAACATTCGTTTCTAATGCGGACGCCTCTCCATCTCCTGGTTCATATTGTCTAAAACCTGAAACTTTCACTCCAATTTCCATGGGTAAGCCATCTACATAATCCGCTAATATAGGAGGAGTATTCACTCGTGGTATTTTTAAGCTTTCAAAGGCAAATGTGGTTGTACTTAATACTAACATTAAGAATAAAATCTGTAACTTAGCGAAAAATAATCGTGGGTAAAGCATATAAAAAAATCCTGTAAACATAATTAATTTTTATTTATAGACCCGTAGGTTCATGAATAAATGTTTTATTGTTGTAATGTCTTGAGCTACTTTTGCTTATTTGCGTTGCTAAGCTTTTCCGCTTAAACAATACCCAGAAAAATAGCCCAATTGCTAAAAATTGACTGCTTGTAGAAAAGGCTAATAATAAGAATGTATCGGCTGGTTCTATAAGGCTCCAAGGTACGACAATTGATAAGGGGACCCACAAGGCGAGTAATAATAGGTAACGTTGATTTGCAACCCAAGTTGCCCCTAAAAGGGTTAACAACCAAAGTGCTGGAAATAAACCATAATCATCAGGAACAAAAGGACTGCGAAGAGCAGAAAATGACAATAAGGCGATCCATACTTGAGCCTGTTCTAATCTAGACATTGAACTCGATTGTTTTGCCGCATAAAACGTTAAACCGACAACAATAACAGTCCAAATCCAAGCGACTTTACTCACAAGTGCCATATCCATTCCAGAAAGCCCCATAACTTTAAGTTTAAGGACGATGCCTGGAATAGAGTTGTTCATTGAAACGACACCTTCAAGTGCTGGTATTTCCAAAAAGCTCCAAACTTCACCACTGGCCATTAGTGGTAATTCATAATATACAAAGTCTATAAATGGCTTACTTCCGAAGATAACTAACGCAATGAGGCTGTATCCGATGGTAAAGGCTATCGTATAAATTAACGGCTTCCACTTTTTAGTAAATAATAAGTAACCGCATAGAATACCAGGGAAAATTTTAAACATCGCAAAACCCAGTAAAGCCGACCCTGTCAATGTTTTTTCTCTTGCGAATAGCACCATTGCCATTACAGCCATCGCAATGGCGGCGAGATGAAAGTTGCCTGTTTGCAAGGTGACTAAGGCCGGTGACCCTAACCAGACTAAGGGAGACAACAAAGCCGAGATACGTCCCGCAGTTCCCCCAATCCAATTAGCCAGTAACAACATTATTATACCGAGTGAACTCGCTTCTAGAGCAAACCAAAGCGCGCGCATTTGTAGAAAGTCAGTACCTAAAGCTAAGGCTACTTTTGGTAACAATAAAAATTGAGGAGGATACAAATACCCATCTAATTTAAAACGTCCTTCAAACCCTTCGTAGTGAACATCTTCATAAATATTGTCAAGACCCGAAGTTGCGACTTCTCCACCCTTCCAGTAGGCAGACAAACAACTATGATTTACATAAAAGTCATCAAACCACATTGCCGAAGCTTGAGGAGTTTCTGGAGAGGCCATATATAGCGCAACACCTGAAGTTCGGAGCAATGCAGTAAGGCTTAATAACAACCAAATAATACAAAGCATACGTTTTGTAGAAAATGCCCCGTCAAACCCTTTTGGTAAACGTTTAGCTAGGTAAGGCGCTAAAACAGTAACAGTTACTAGCGTAGTTAACCCCCAAATATACATGTTATCTGTAAAGGCAGAGCTGGCTACAGCGGCAAAAACACCGAAAAAAGAGCAACAAATTATCGCCATTGCCCAACATTCAATTGACACACTTTTAGAAACATTCATTCTCATATGCTTCCCTTAAATAGAAAGCCTGCTACTAGAGTTACCCCAAGCAAAGTACAAGTACCAATAACATTTAGAATTCGGTCTTGACGGCGAGCTTTCACCATTGCTTCACCATAAGGCATGGTTGAGTGGGCTATCATGCTATAAAGCGGTTGCCAAGCAGTTGGCCATAACTTACTAATAGCCAAATCCAGTTTTTTTCTGGCCATAAACCAAGGTGAACGTACTTTTTGTCTAAGTTCGACAAAGTTATCTTTAGACAATTGACCCAAAGCATTCGTATGAATACGACGAGACGACTCAAACGCATGAAAAGCTTTGCCTTTATTTTCCTTATGAGTTTTTAATGCTGACATCAATAAACAACAATCTTCAAAGGCTGAATTCATTCCCTGTCCATAAAAAGGAAGCTGTGCATGGCAAGCATCACCAACCAAAACGCCCCAATCATCATAATTCCACTTGGATGTTCTTGTTGTTAATAAAGAGCCTACAGGGTGCTTTTCCCATTCCAATTTTAAGCTAGGTAGCATGGGGATAAGATCAGGGAAATATTTAACGAATAGAGTTTCCAATTCATCTAAACATTTTATGCTGTCAAAACTATCTTTACCTTCAAAAGGTAAAAATAACGTTAAAGTATGTGAACCATTTAGGTTGGGATGAGATACAAATAAACAATGATTTCTCGGCCATACATGCAGAGCATCAAGCTCAATGACTGAATTGCCATTGCTGTCTGCTGGTAGAGTAAGCTCTTTATATCCCCACTCTAAAAATTCTTGATGAAAATCTGCTCTTTCGCCTTTTTGTAGCTCTTTTCTCATGGTAGAAAATGCACCATCAGCTCCAACTACCCACAATGGATTAACCCTTACTTGCTCTTCCTGCGTATTTAAAACTATTTCTCTTGAAGCTTTATTGATACTCACTAACTTATGATCAAAATATAGATTAACTCCAGGCAGCTTATCTACACTATCGAGTAACAGATGATTAAGTTCATTACGGTCAATTGAATGTAAAACTTCATCGGTATTTTTACCATATGCCTGATAGCTAGTTTCACCGTCAGGTGTATGAATAACACGACCTTTCATTACAACCGCGCTTGATAGCACCTGATCAAGTAATCCCACTAACTTCAGCGCATTCATACCACGTTTTGACAAACCTAAATTGATTGAACGTCCCGCATTATCACCTTGATTACGAGGATCACTACGCCGCTCATAGAGGTCTACTTCATGCCCTTCTTGAGCCAACATCAAGGCCAATAGAGAGCCCGCTAATCCGCCACCAACTATAGCTACCTTACCGTTATTATTGATTTGTTTAATACCCGTGATATTTGCTTGATTATTTATTGTGCTCATAAGCTGGGTTCCAATTCTTTTTCTGACACACTACAATTTACGTGCAATTGTGCTGTCAGATTCTCCTGAGGAACTTGGTTAAACAACTCTCTACTTTTTTGAATTTCAGCTTCAATCACGCTATTCAAGGCGTGATCAAACTTAGAAGAACTTAACCCTCCTCCTAAATGTGTTAAATACGAACGCAAAAAGGAAGCGCGTTCTTCTGCGGGGTAGTCTTCTTTTACAAGGAAAGGAAGATCTGTATCTACCATATGCCTTATTGCCAACATAGGAATAGGACTACGTAATGGTTTGAAATCTGGATTACGTAAACCAGGGCTTTGGTTTTTAGAGTGAAATTCCCCTAACATTAATCCCTGTTCAACAAATTGTTTTTTAAGTTTAAATTGAACTTTATCTACAAAAGCGGCCCCCTCTTCTCCAAGTGTTGGAAACACAATCAAAAATGCTTTGTTCATCGACTCAGGGGCAGAAACGGGCTCTGTTGCCATGAAATTATCACAATAATCCGTAATAATTTCGCCAACTCTCTCTATCGTTGGTGTTTCTTCTTTTACTTCTGCCAACCAAATGTAATCTAGCTCCAAAGAATTTGGTACAAAGGGACATACCGGTCCCTTTCTTCCTAAATCAGGATGTGGCTTTGCCAAATAAGATTTCACCCAGTCCAAAATAATAGCCAAAGGTGAATCTGCATGATTATTTAACACAACCTGTGAAGCTTTAACTAACCCTGAATTGATAGTTCCTAGTTGCTCTGCTTCTGCTAAGATATTAGCCAGATGAGGGCAAGCAGCAATAGCTTCAGGTGTGATCCCACTATTAAGCTCTCTTTTTAAATTTATTACTTCATTTGTCATAAAATTACTCCTT
>Ga0209292_1004958_pt1 | contig 13812 bp, 10 predicted proteins | sample GOMGulsemesocosm_2_FD_184634 | JGI IMG/M metagenome (GOLD analysis project Ga0209292, IMG submission 184634) | Methane-oxidizing microbial communities from mesocosms in the Gulf of Mexico - GOM9C Gulf of Mexico (SPAdes) (version 2) | ecosystem: Environmental > Aquatic > Marine > Cold seeps... | reverse complement strand
TCGTGTGCTTCACGTGTTCTCCTAGAATGTGAAGCATAGAACTTATGACTCAATTGGTCGAATCTCATTCCTATGCCAGCATTATCTGGTTCAAGTTAATACGGGTGTTATCTCAGCCACAATGACTTTTTCAATGAAAAGTCTGGTAGCACCCCGATGAGTGAACGCACATTGTATTTTTATTTAGGTTAAAGAGCCAGAGACAATAATTATATTGGCTTATATTTTATTCACTACCTTCTTTTAATATAGTTGCTTTATAACTTCTGGTAATTTAAATCTGGGTTGAAATCTTAACATTCAAGAATGTGGCTTACATTTTTATTTATATAATAAACAAGTAGATAACTAACCATTTGTAGGTGGTTAAAGGCTGGTTTATATAGTAATTTCAGGGTTATGTTTGAATTTTGCTCTAATTGTGCTTAATGTCTTATTTATCAGTGATGAAAAATGCTTGTCAAATAATTCATTTTTAATTATTTCTAATTAAATTAATGGCATAGGTGTAAATGTACGTTACATTCCCTTAAGTTACTATTTTTATTAACATGATATAAGTGGTCTGTTGTGTTTTCCATGTTATTAAAAAGTAAGGGAATAAAATGAAAAAAGCAGTGTTTTGTCCACTACATTGTGAGGTTGTGGTTTTATCTACATCAGAAGTGCTATCACCTTCAGGTAAACCGCTATGAATTTTAAAAGACGTGATTTTATTAAGTCAGGACTATTGGGCGGTACGGGGTTATTTATAAGCTCGCCTCTTTCTGCTCTACCTCGATTTTCATTATCTGAACAATCTAGCGTAATGACGGTCTCATTCTCTGGTACTGCTTGTACTCGAGACGAAGGTGAGGTGTCTCGAGAGGGGAGCGATAAAGATATATATTTACCGTCAACTGGATATATTCCAGTGAGAATTATGAATGAACTAGGTGGTGTAGGAAAGACGGTAAGAGGGGCTGGTGAGAATGATTGGGCTCATACAAGAGATACAAGTGAGCCATTATTAATAAACGGGCCTCTTAAGGCTCCCGACGATTTACTTCATGATATTCGTAACTATATCAGTGGTAATCAGTACACCAAATATAAAGAATCGATAGTTGGTTGGACGATGCCTGCTTTAGCATTACACGGTGCCAATGTCGCAGCGGCGAGTAAAGCAGAAACATTTAATTTTATTGGCCACAGCCGAGGTGCTTGTGAATGTATTATGGCAGCTTGGTTTCTCTACGCTTATGGCGATGAAAAGACAAGAAATACACCAGTAAATATCTTCGCTATTGACCCTGTTCCGGGGCCAGGAACTTGGTGGAGCATTCTTACGCAACTTCCTCCGAATGTTGTTAATTATGTTGGTATTTACTCGTGGGATCAGTCATACAATTTGAATGTTCAAGACCATGCTTTTCAGGCATTAGTACCTCGACCAAATGGCCGAATGAGAGGCGAGAGTAATGATATAAAGATTCATGATCAATCGTGGTGGGATTGGATTACAAGGTATCCAGCATGGGGGGTAATGGCAAACGAAGTACAGCAGGTCGACCCACTATTACCTGACGAAAATCGTCCTCAGCCTAAAGGTTATGAACTTTATACTTGTCGAGGAAGACATAGCACAATTGCGGGTAATACGACTGCCGATGGTAACTATGATCCAATAAATTCGAGTTTGACTGTCGCGCCTGTGCCCGAATTGATATACAAAATAGCCAGAGGTTATTTGACTAAATGGGGCTCGAGGTTTTCTACTCCCTGCGCCGTTGAAAAAGGTGTATTAGCGTTACGACAGGAAATTCATACGTTCCATCGTGAGTTTGACGTAATGGGAGGGGGGGCAACTCGAAACAGCACAACTTTTCCGAATAGACCTTATGTTCGACGTGTTTCATCTATTTGGGGACGAGATTCAAATGATACTTATTACATGGATGATGTGGTTGGCGATCCACCTTATAAGCTCTCATACCCTGTTACTACGGAACGAAAAAATAAAGGTTGGGTTGATTGGAAGTTCTTATAAGCAAATTTCAACTTAATTAAAATGTTTGTATTTTTGTTAGGTTTCCCCATTCCTTAGTTTTAAAATAATGCCAATAGATGAGAATAAATATGAGTAAAATAGACGATATTAAAAGTGAGTTGTCCGAAAATAAGCTTTTTTATCATGATAGCGAAAACAATTATGTAAGGTTACTGGATACCCCAAATATTTGGGGGATGTCTTTTGGACCAGAGATAATGCCGAGGGCGATAGCACGTCAAGGTGAGTTTGAACGCGCAATCGTTGAAATTGTTCAAAAAACACGTTATCGATGTGATGTGTCGTCTCTCAATAGTCCTGATCCTGATTGGGCTAAAGCTATCTTAGGTGCAATCGATACATCATTAACAAAGCAGATGGGTAGAAGTGAACCGACGCAATTTAGATTTTTATTTGGACAAACCCCCTTATACCCGATCAATGAACCTGAGAATTTAACTGATTTTAAATCTGCATTGGTTCGTCTTATACGCAGTCGTTCTCAATATTGGGAAGTCATGCCCGAATTTGTGGTGGGTCGCTTCTTTGAGCGTGTATCAGGTTCTTGGATGTCGGCGCAAAAGAAGTTTTTACCTGCTGCATTAATATCTGACTCAGATACAAAAATGACTTGGAATCATACCAAAATTATCGTCAGTGATGGTGTTGAGTCTTTGGTTGGTGGTCATAATTTAAATATGGATTTATTCAGAAGTTATCCGCCAGTTCATGATGTATCAGTGGTGGTTCATGGTGATGCAAGCTATGGATCTCAGCTATTTTTAAATGAGATGTGGAAAGCAGATACTTTTCTGTTAACCAAAGAATCATTAGATGTTGATACACTTAATTGGAATAACAGAGATACTGAACCTGACTACCCAAGTGATCCGTTAGCACTAAGCTATGTTCTAGATTATATAAAAGAAAAACAAGATAATGTTTTAACGGTCCATGAGACAGGTGTTCAACCAGGTTCAGATCCGGTAAGACCAAACTTAGCACCACAGCCTCCAACAAGTAATATTAAAGATTTCGATTTACGTTCAATAGCAGATCTAGAGGCCGATGTATTCGAAGAACGCAGCGTCTACAATTCTTATGCTCAGTTAGATCAATATAAAAAGGCCAGTCGAATTTTAACGGTAGGTAAATACTGGACGGGTCCTAACCGAGACACTGATTTTAAAATAGGTTCTGAAATTATGAAGAAAAGCCTTATTTTAAATGCTAAAAACAGTATTCGTATGTCACAGCAGGACGTCATTAGTGCTTGGAAGAAAAATTGGAAAGATCACGTTGTATGTCATTGGCTTATTGAAGCTTTATTAAAGAATGAAAACTTGAATGTTCAGATCGTTGTGTCTCCCTTAGATGCGGGAGCGGGTGCGGGAGGTGATCAATATTCATTTGGCTCTGGTGCCGTTCGCACATTTGAATTAATTAAATATTACATCACTCACGATGTTGATACTGATACCTTGCTTGATGATAGTGATGGAAAACGTGCCGATACATTATCGCGATTATTTGTTGCGCCATTCTTTTATACGGATCAAGTACCGTTCGATAAGCAAGATGAAGGGGAAACATATAAGTGGCCAGAATTACCAATCGAAGGTCGAACGGCGACTTTAAAAGGCAAATCGTTATCGGAAGAACCGCCTGAAAAAGGGATTATTGGTCATCCATTCTGGACGACTATTAGTGCCAGTGGTTATTTTTATGGTCGCGTGGATGCTGCGCCTGGGAATCATGCCAAGATTATGATTGTTGATGATGAAGTATGTATTGTTGGGTCTGACAATATGTACCCAGGGAATCTTTCTGAAGTTAATTATCTTATTGAAGGTGAGGCGGTCGGCGAGTTACTTAAATCGTACTGGACACCGTTATGGAAGTATTCTAGTCCGCATGCGCACACCGGTTAACTGAGACACTCTTTCCATTTAGATTTGCGGCAGATTCATAAAGTTTGGGTTTGTCGCAAAATTTATTCTGACTTTCACGAGTTTTCATTCAATCATTCCTTTAGTGGCTGAGCGTCGATTGGCTTGCAGCAGATCATCGACTTTATTGTCGATAAAGGCATGTTGGACTGCTAGCTGACTATTATAATCAAATAGTTATTTGGATCGCATTATTCTTGTTATACAACGCCGAGTTAATGAATGATGACTATACTCAAAATAAGATAAAAAAATTCATAGTTTTGGATTATTTATAACTTGAGAACATTTATAAACTATAGCAATAAGAGGGATATTGATGTGCTAAAAGCTAACTTAGAACGACGTAGTTATCACCGGATGTTAATCGACTCACCGGTTCAGGTAACGGATAAAGAAAAGAATGTTACCGCTATCTGTCGTGATTTAAGCGCCAGTGGAATGTCGTTAGATGTACCTGAAAGCTATTTTTCATTGAATGATAGCGTCAGTATTTTTTTACCGACTGGCGATTCACGTGTACCGCCTCTACAGGCTGAAGCGAAGGTAACACGGGTTGATAGTGACGGAGATGTTTATCAAATAGGTGTTGAATTTACCAGTTTGACTTAGTCATCTTTATTTATATTTGAGTCATAAATAAAGCCAGATAACATGATAATCCAATAAAAAGGCCGATGGTGACTATCACTATCGGCCTTGTTCGTTATAACCATTTACCTTATTAAAAAAGTATAATGTTCATGACTAATTTGAGCTACTATATTAAATATTAAGCACTAACTTTAGCGGCAATTAAGTCACCCATTTGTGCCGTGCTTTGTACTGGTTTAGTATTCGCATCACTGTGCAGATCGCCTGTCGCATAACCTTCTTCTAATACAAATGAAACCGCTTGCTCGATAGCTTGTGCTGCTTCTTCTTGTTTTAGTGAGTAACGTAACATCATTGCAGCAGATAAGATTTGTGCGATTGGATTCGCAATCCCTTTACCTGCGATATCAGGTGCAGAACCACCTGCTGGTTCGTACAAACCAAAGTCAGAATCGTTCATACTTGCTGACGGTAACATCCCCATCGAACCTGTGATCATTGCACATTCGTCCGAGATGATATCACCGAATAAGTTGCCACAAAGCAGTACATCAAATTGCGATGGATCTTTGATCAATTGCATCGCTGCGTTATCGACATAGATATGCTCTAGTTCAACTTCTGGGTAATCTTGTGCGACTTCTAGTACCACTTTACGCCATAAAACAGATGTTGCTAGTACGTTAGCTTTATCAACAGACGTTACCTTATTGCCACGTAGTTTCGCTGCTTCAAATGCGATGCGAGCAATACGTTCAACTTCCGCACGGCTATATAACATAGTATCAAAACCCGTTTCTTCAGGGCCTTCGCCTTTGCTACCTTTTGGTAAACCGAAGTAAATACCACCTGTTAATTCACGTACTACGACTACGTCAAAACCGTTGTTTGAAATATCTGCACGCAGTGGCGAGAACTTTTCTAAACCAGCATAAATTTTTGCTGGGCGTAGGTTACAAAAGAGCTTGAAGTGACCACGCAATGGTAATAATGCGCCACGTTCTGGTTGCTCTTGTGGTGGTAGTCCTTCCCATTTTGGACCACCGACAGAGCCGAATAAGATGGCATCTGAATTTTCACACGCTGTGAGTGTGCTTGCTGGTAATGGAGTACCGTGGTTATCGATAGCAATACCACCAACGTCATTAAAATCATACGTTAGTTCTAAATTAAACTTACTTTGCACAGCAGCAAGTACTTTAATTGCTTCCGCCATTACTTCTGGACCGATACCGTCACCTGGTAATACAGCAATATTGTGTTTTGTTACAGTCATCCTTAGCCGCCTTCTCTATATTATTGATTTTGTTTTTTTAGTTTTTGTTGTTCTACCGCGTTTGAGCGATGGATATTATTCATTACGTGGATATAAGCCAGTGCCGAAGATTCAATGATATCTGTGGCTAAGCCGATGCCGTGGAATTTACGGCCTTCATAGGTTGCTACAATATCGACTTGACCCAGAGCGTCTTTACCTTCACCTTTTGCGGTAATGTGGTAATTAGCGATATCGATATCGAAGCCTGAAATACGACTTAAACATTTATAAACGGCATCAACCGGACCATTACCAATCGCAGCTTCAGTATTTGTACAAGACTCATCCGTTGTTTCTTGTTGTGAGATCAGGCTAATCGTAGCGGTTGCTTTCACACCAGAACCGGACTGAACACTGAGATAATCTAATTTAAAGTGTTCTTCATCTTCGTGCAAATTATTAAAGAAGATTAACGCTTCAAGATCATAATCGAATACTTGGCCTTTTTTATCTGCCAGTTGCAAAAAGCTTTCGTACAGTTCATCAAGATTATAATCGTTGTCGGTATAGCCAAGCTCTGCCATACGATGTTTGATCACATGACGACCTGAACGTGAGGTTAGGTTCAACTTGTTTTGCGTTAGACCAATGCTTTCAGGAGTAATAATTTCATAGGTATTTTTTGATTTTAACACGCCATCTTGGTGAATACCTGAGGAATGTGAAAATGCATTGGCACCAACAATTGCTTTATTAGCCTGTACTGGCATGTTGCAGAGTTGACTGACTAATTGGCTGGTACGGTAAATTTCTTGCGGGTTAATATTAGTGGTCTTACCTAATAAATCTTGGCGTGTTTGCAAGATCATTGCAATTTCTTCTAATGAACAGTTACCTGCTCGTTCACCAATACCATTGACCGTGCACTCGATTTGACGTGCGCCTTGTTCAACCGCCGCAATTGAGTTCGCTACAGAGAGACCTAGATCATCGTGACAATGTACCGAGATCACCGCTTGATCAATATTCGGGACTCGATTGAATAAATTAGTGATGATGCCGCCGAATTGCGATGGCACAGTATAACCAACAGTATCGGGGATATTAATCGTCGTTGCACCAGCTTTAATCGCTTCTTCAACCATTCGGCATAGGTTATCGATAGGGGTACGGCCTGCATCTTCGCAAGAAAACTCTACGTCATCGGTGTAGCGACGCGCATGTTTAATAGCGTGGCGACCCATCTCTAGCACATCATCAAAACTACGTTTTAGTTTGCTTTTTACATGAATGTCAGATGTTGAAATGAAAGTATGAATACGAAAATCTTTCGCAACAGAAAGCGCTTGGCCAGCAGCATCAATGTCTTTTTCTAATGCACGAGATAGGGCACAAACACGGCTGTTTTTAATATTACGTGCGATCGTCTGCACTGACTCAAAATCACCAGGTGATGAAATCGGAAAACCAACTTCCATAACATCAACACCTAAACGTTCAAGTGCAAAGGCTATTTGTAATTTTTCTTTTACGGTTAAGCTCGCTGATAATGCTTGCTCTCCATCCCTTAAGGTCGTATCAAAAATAATAACCTGGTTTGACATTATGAATCCTTCAATTGCCGTTATATAAAAGAGTATTTCTGCGCCGCGTATTATTATTAGGTTGCGATAAATAGCCATCTATATATAAATTAATTTTATGTATTAATCTTTACAGGCTTGGTTGTTTTTTGTCAATTAATTTATATACAGGCTGATCTCTGAGGCTTCATCTTTATGAAGTAGGAATATTAGACCTTTTCTTGATCTATGCCACACTTAAAATAGGTTTTTGATCATGAGGTGGGATATGTTATTTAAAAATGAACAAGGTGAGATGGTTGAGCTTGCAGATGACCTAACACTAAAAGAGTTAACGGATATGGGGATCGATATTTCCTTAGTGGAAAGAGCGAGTGACGAACCATTAGATAGCTGGTCACATCTAGCGAGTCATTAGGTATATTTATGGCAGAAAATGTTATAAATTTCGGCGAAATGAGCCGATTTTAATTAAAATGACGCAATTGTTGGATTTTTTAGTGTTAAATAGGATATAAAATATTCATTTGTTTTACAAATGACATTTTACAAGCTACCCTCTCGGGCTTACAACTGTAAGCCGAGTTCGTTTGCGCCCGAATTAACATGAGAAATAGACATGAGTCAGCATTTCGTAAATCAGATCCTTGCAAGGATTGAGAAGTATCAAGATAAAACTGCCCTGAAAAGTAAAACTAAAACAGGCTGGGATCGCATTAGCTGGAAGCAGATGGGCGAGCGTATTGAAGGACTTGCAAATAACTTGCTTAACCGTGGACTTAAAGTTCAGGATAACGTTGGTATTTGGTCAAATAATTTACCTGAATGGACAATTGCAGATCTGGCTTTACAACAGTGTCGCGCTGTTTCTGTACCACTTTATCCAAGTAGTACGTCATCACAAGCAGAATACATTATTAATGACGCTAAGATGACTTGTATGTTTATTGGCGATAAGGCCGAGTTAAAGCTTGCGCTACCATTACTGGATAAGTGTGAATCTCTGCAGTCGCTTATTGTTTTTTCTTCAACGGTCACTTTACCCGATGATCCCCGCGTGGTTGCCTATGCCGACATGCTGGCGTTCACCCCTGGTAGTTCATCATCGATAGCATTAGATTATCGTATTGAGAATGCAAAAAACGATGATCTTGTTACGTTAATTTATACATCAGGTACCACTGGTGAGCCGAAAGGTGTGATGCTTGATTATGCCAACATTCAAGCTGCATTGGCAGTGAATGAGCCGGAAACACGTTTAGAAGAAGATGATATTTCATTGGCATTCTTGCCATTAAGTCATGTGTTTGAACGTATTTGGACGTTTAACGCATTATTCTGGGGGGCTGAAAATACGTATCTTAAAGATCCAGCAAGAATCCAAAAAGGCTTAACGGATACCCAGCCTACAGTGATGTGTGCGGTGCCTCGTTTGTATGAAAAAATTCATACTACGATGATGAATAAAGTTGAAAATGCCCCCGCGGCACGTAAAAAATTATTTCATTGGGCTGTGGCTATTGGTAAGAAGCGCTTTGCAGCACAACAAGCCGGTACGTTTGTATCACCGTTATTGAAATTACAGCATGCAATTGCCGATAAATTAGTATTCACCAAATTACGCGCAGTATTTGGTGGTAAGGTACGTTTCTTCCCTTGTTCAGGGGCAAAACTTGATGATGAAGTTAATTTATTCTTCCAAGCAATCGGTATTCATCTTAAATACGGTTATGGCATGACAGAAACTGTTGCTACAGTTAGCTGTTATTCTAAAGACTTTAAATTAGGCTCTATCGGGTCGATTTTACCAGGCATTGAAGTGAAATTGGGTCATGAAAATGAAATTTTGATAAAAAGTCCGACGGTAATGCGCGGTTACTTTAATAAACCAGAAGAAACAGCAAAAACATTTGATGGTGAATGGTTAAAAACAGGTGATGCAGGCGCGATTGATGAAAATGGCTACTTATATATTACAGACCGTTTGAAAGACTTAATGAAAACTGAATGCGGTAAATATATCGCCCCTCAGTTAATTGAAGGTACGTTAGGTCGTGACCGGTTCATTGAGCAAGTGGCCGTATTTGCAGATGCAAGAAAATATACATCTGCGTTGATTGTTCCTGCCCAAGAAGCGATTGAAGAGCATGCTAAAACGCTTAATTTGAAATATGAATCCTATGTTGAATTACTCAAGCATACCAAGATCGTCGAGTTACTTGATGAACGTGTTAAAGAGATGCAGAAAGAGCTGGCTAAGTTTGAGCAAGTGAAGAAATTTAAGTTGATGGCATCACCTTTTACCAATGAAAAGGGGGAGCTAACACCAACACTTAAATTAAAACGTAAAGTTATTCAGGAGCGTTATAGTAGTTTGATTGAAAGTATGTATGGCACTGTTAAGAAAGGGAAAAATGTAAAGCCTTAAGTGTTTACATTTCTCATGCTCAATCCCGTTGTACATTTTTAGTGGCTTACAACGGGAGTATTAATTTTTGCTCACATTTATTACTGAGTAATATTTATTGCTCTAACACTTTCGACTATTTCTTGCTAAGCCTCGTAAATTATTCACACCATTGTTATTTATCTAGACTAATATTAACTCAATATGGGTAAGCAGATTGGTAACAATGGATAGTGCTAATATGAACAGGCTTAATACCAGAAGTTCTTCACATCAATGGCGTAAAGTATTATTCACCGTAATTGTATTAGGTGGCTTACTTGCGCTGTTTTTTTGTCTCTATATTTTAACGTTTTCCAGTGATACTGCCTGGTTCTTTTTATTAGAACTGTACCATGTGACGATGCGTATTCCGAGTTCACTTATTATTATCGCGTTTGCCAGTGTTATTAGTGTGGTGTGTGTTTATAAGCGGACTTTGCGGAAAGTAAATTCGGAATTACACAACCTACAAGGGCAACTTGTAGAGCTGGACCTATCGGTCTATTTAGATCGCGGAACTGGGTTAGCGAATCGATTTAAATTTTTAGAAAGACTTGATGCCAGTATGGTTAAAGGAAAAGGTAAGATTGCGTTATGTATTCTGGATTTAGATGATCTTAAAAATATCAATGATACATTAGGCCATAAAGTGGGCGATCAAGTTATCGCAATCATAGCGCAACGTATTAAATTATCGTTAGATAACACACCACAACCTACTTTGTATAAGACCAATATTTTTCGTATTGGTGGCGATGAGTTTGCTATTCTCATCATGGGTATTTCAGAAGCCGATGATATCGCGCCTATCCTGAACAAACTGCTGAAAAATATTCGCCGAAAAATTGAGTTGTCTGGTGAGAGTATCTCTATCGGTGTCAGTATTGGTGTCAGCATCAGTCCTGAACATGGTACTTGTAGCGATGCATTACTGAGAAAAGCTGACATGGCAATGTACAAAGTAAAGGCGTCTGGAAAGCATGGCGTTGCCTTTTTCAAACCGGAATACATGCGAGAATTAGAGTATCGAGTAAACCTAGAACAAGAGATTAATACGGCGATTAGTAAGGGAGAGTTTGAAATTTATTATCAACCCGTTATTGATATCGCCACAGAAAAGGAACTGGGATTTGAAGCGTTAATTCGTTGGAATCATCCGGTTCGAGGCCTGGTACCACCCGATGACTTTATTCCTGTTGCAGAGCAAACCGGTCTTATTGTGCCTATGGGACAGTGGATTATTAAGCAGGTTTGTGGTGATTTATCGTTATTACAGGTCAATAATCCGGATTACTTTATTGCCATTAATATTGCGCCGCAGCAGTTGGCTGACCGTGCTTTTGTACATAATGTTAGAAGTATTTTGGCTTGTTACTCATTATTACCGAGTCAGATCCATTTTGAGATAACTGAAACAACATTAATGAATGCGGACAGTGATAATTTACGTGTATTACGTGAATTAAATAATTTAGGTATTAAATTATGGATTGATGATTTTGGTACCGGTTATTCTTCATTTAGCTATCTACACAAATTTCAATTTCATGGTATTAAGCTCGATCGCAGTTTCATCGAAGGTGTCGTTGATTCTGAGCGTAGTCAGAATATCGTCAAAGGTATTTGTGCGATGGGTGACGCTTTAAAACTAGAATTACTCGGTGAAGGCATTGAACAACCCGAGCAAGCTGAATTTTTGTTAAAACAAGGTTGCTCTAAGGTTCAGGGATATTGGTACGCAAAACCGATGTCATTATCAACATTAAATATGTGGTTGGCGAACCGAAATGAAAATACGGCCATTGAAATGATTGAGCAACCATCGGCATAACTAAATACCTTTCATTGTTTAGTTATTTTTTAAGTGGGTTGTTTTTACATTAAGCGATGCTATTACATGGCTAACATCTTGGTTTACATATTTTGTTATTTAAAATCAGTCGTTTAACTGCTCGTTATTCTTTGTATCTCCCTTATTTAAGACCGAAATATATCGTTATTAGAGATGATAATGAATTTTTTTGATATTTAATTTCTCATATCACTTTTAAAGATGATTTTATTTTGTTAATTTCAATAAATAAACCAATAAAAATAAAGTTAAATCTAATTCAATGGGAAGTTTAAACTTGTAACCAACTTGTTACAATGTGGACAGTTGTCAAACTAGAATTAGGATATGGGCCGGGAGGGCCTGCTTATGGAAATGTTGTCTGGTGCCGAAATGGTAATCCGCTCACTGGAAGATGAGGGTATTGAGCATATCTTCGGTTATCCTGGTGGCTCTGTTCTTGATATTTATGATGCGTTATTCGAATCAAGTCAAATTGAACATTTTTTAGTGCGTCATGAGCAAGCTGCAGTACATGCTGCAGATGGTTATGCACGTTCAACAGGGAAAGTTGGTACCGTCCTTGTTACATCTGGACCAGGTGCAACAAACTGTATTACAGGTATTGCAACAGCATATATGGATTCGATTCCTCTTGTTGTTTTATCAGGTCAGGTTCCTACGTCAATGATCGGTAACGATGCATTTCAGGAAACTGACATGATGGGTGTATCTCGTCCTGTCGTAAAACACAGTTTTTTATGTAAAACCGCAGCTGATATTCCTGATGCAATCAAAAAAGCATATTATATCGCATCAACAGGTCGTCCTGGACCTGTGGTGATTGATTTACCAAAAGATACACAAAACCCGTTATTGAAATTTCCGTACAAATACCCTGAGAGCGTCTCTATGCGTTCATATAACCCGGTTAAATTGGGTCATAAAGGACAAATACGTAAAGCGGTTAAAGCAATTGCCACAGCGAAAAAACCAGTGTTGTATGTTGGTGGCGGTGCGGTGATTGCCAACGCTGAAGCGCAAGTACTTAAATTTGCTGAACAGCTAAATCTGCCAGTAACGAACACTTTGATGGGGCTGGGTATATTCCCAGGTACACACCCTCAAAATATCGGTATGTTAGGTATGCATGGTACGTTTGAAGCAAATAAAACGATGCATAACTCAGACCTTATTATTTGTTTAGGTGCACGTTTTGATGATCGTGTGACGAATGCAATTGATAAATTTTGTCCAGAAGCAAAAATTATTCATGTAGATATCGATCCAACGTCAATTTCGAAAACAGTCCAAGCGGATATTCCAATTGTTGGCTCTATCGAAGTGGTTGTTGAGCAGATGTTAGACATTATTGATGAACTGCAGGTCACTGCTAATGAGGAAGAACGTGGTACGTGGTGGAAAACAATTGATGGTTGGCGTACTAAGCAATGCCTAAGTTATGAGACTGGCACATCAATTAAGCCACAAGCCGCAATTCAAGCTTTATATAAACATACTGATGGTAAAGCTATTATTGCGTCGGATGTTGGACAACATCAGATGTTTGGTGCTTTGTATTATCCATACGATAAACCGCGTCAATGGATCAACTCCGGCGGCCTAGGTACGATGGGCTTTGGTTTCCCTGCTGCTATGGGGGCTAAAATTGCACACCCAGAAAAAGTTGTATGCTGTATTTCTGGCGATGGTTCTATCCAAATGAACATTCAAGAGCTATCAACGTGCCTACAGTATGGTATTGCGGTGAAGATTATTACCCTGAATAACGGTGCGCTAGGCATGGTAAAACAGTGGCAAAAAATGTTCTATGATGGCCGCCATTCTCATTCTTATATGGAGTCAATGCCTGATTTTGTTAAATTAGCAGAAGCTTATCATCACGTTGGTATTCAGGTGAGTAAACCTGAAGATCTTGATAAAGCGTTTGCTGAGTGCTTCTCGGAAGAAAATAAAAATCGTGTTGTATTCATGGATATTATTATTGATCCAGAAGAACATGTATATCCGATGCAAATTAAATATGGCGCAATGGACGATATGTATTTAAGTAAGACGGAGAAAACCACATCATGAGACGTATAATTTCAATATTAAC
>Ga0209292_1004954_pt1 | contig 13821 bp, 11 predicted proteins | sample GOMGulsemesocosm_2_FD_184634 | JGI IMG/M metagenome (GOLD analysis project Ga0209292, IMG submission 184634) | Methane-oxidizing microbial communities from mesocosms in the Gulf of Mexico - GOM9C Gulf of Mexico (SPAdes) (version 2) | ecosystem: Environmental > Aquatic > Marine > Cold seeps... | reverse complement strand
GAAAGGATTCTTAACGAATGAGGCTGTATTGCATGCACCAGAATCAAGAACATCTTCTCCAGTTAAAATCCCTAGAGATAAAGAAACGTTAGAACATATTACAGTAAAAGGGCTATATCCTTGTGCTGAGGGTGCAGGTTATGCTGGTGGAATTGTATCTGCTGCTGTAGATGGAATGAGAATTATTGATTTATTAGCTGAGAAGAAATAAAACGTAAAAGCATCACTAAGTTATAATGCTTAATTTAGTGATGCTTGTTTAATTTTGAACGCAGTTCTATCTCTTTTAAGGCCACTCTAGCTGAACCGTTTTCAGGATTTAAGAGTAATGATTTTCTGTATAGTTTTTTAGCTTCAATATAGTTACCTTGTTTAAGTTGTAATTCACCCATGCTATCATATACATTCCATGAGTTTGGATATTGGTTTATGTTAAAATTAAGGATTGCATAGGCTTCTTTGTATCTTTCAGAATCCATTAAACGGTATGCTACCACGTTAATGTCAAATTCTTCAAATGCATAAATTTCATTAAAAAGAGATGTGTTAGTTGATATTGAATCTATAATTTGAATCAAAGTACCTTTTGAACAGGCGTCAAATAGTAAGTTAGATAATTTAGGCTTAATTTCTCTAATGTTTTCATCAACTAGAACTGACCAAATTCTGTTTTTTATAGTCTGAATTTCTTGATTATGGCAGTTATCTAGTAAAATTATAATTTGTTTTTGAGGGATTCTGTTTAATATAAAAGAATGATAGCCTTTTATTATTCCGCCATGAAAATGTCGTTCGTATTTGTTCCCATCTGAATCAATTCCTTTTTTTACATATTGACCACACGCATAGTCATTTTTAATAGGTTGAAATAGAATTTGTTTTGAAGATTCAGATAGTAAATTAGTTCCACCTAAGGCTTCAGTCCATTTATGTAAATCCGTTGCTGTGGAGTATATACCGCCTGTAGAATATAATGTGATTAGTGAGTAATTAGGCATTGTACTAATTCCATTTATTGTTCTTAGGTAACCTTTAGCTACGTTTTCACTTAACCATGTTGTGCTATATCCTGTGTTGACTAATTGTAGAGGGTTAATTATATATTTATTCAACAAGGTTCCATAATCTGAATCACTTACACGTTCTGCAATTTTACCAAGTAAATAATAGCCTGAATTACTGTAACTCCAATTTGTACTAGGCTTAAAAAGTAGTGGCGTTTTTATTAAATCAAACATGTATTGGTCTGAATAATCTACTGATCTATCAAAATTCGGGTGAGATGTATAGCTTCCTAGTCCTGAAGTGTGGGTTAAGAGTTGATGAATTGTGATATCTTGATAAATTGAGTCATTAAATTGATCTAGATACTTAGAAATAGGAGAGTAGATATCAAGTATTTTCTCTTCATGTAATTGAAGTATTAGAACGGCTGTAAATTGTTTAGTTAATGAACCTATATAGAATTGGTTATTTATTGTTAGTGGAGTTTCGGGATCGATTTCTGATAAACCGTATGCTTTTTGTAATATGATTTTACCATTATTCGTAACTAATGCAACTCCATTAAACATACCTTTTGAATGGGTAGCTGTTAATAAACTATCAATTTTAAATTGGTAATTTTCTTGAGCTTGAGCTTGTAAGTATAATAAGCAAAGTAAGAAAAGTTGAATGTTTTTTTTCATTAGTTCAAAGGTACATCAATAACTGAGATTACTAAAGGTAATTTCTTTCTTACTGAAACATAACAATGCTCACTAATTCCTACATCCATTATCTGTCTCTCTGAATTACACCCTTTGGAGTTTCGGTATCCCATAATTGTATAGATAGACCAATTAATAGTGAAATTTAATGCATTTCCTCCATTATTAAACGTAACACCTTTATTTCTCAAACTGCTTGAAGGTGTTTGCGGATGGATATTCCAGTTTTTAGAACGTATTGTAGAATAGATGTTTGATAAAGAAACATAACTAAAATAGGCTTGAAGACTATCTTTATGAGTTGTGATTGAATCTAAAGATTTAGTAAATGCTAAGGTGATTTTCATTCCTTTATATTGCATTTGAATTAAGTTGTTTTTCTGATCTTTTTTGTCCGGATAATAATTAGTTACTTTTGCATTAGACTCATTTTTTCTAATATATATGTTGTATTCATCTGGGTGGCTTTCATACCAACTGTTTATGCTTTTTGTAATTTGTTTTTTTGAATATTGAGCAAGTGCAGGGGTGATTGAGTACAAAGTAAGAAATAAGATTACTATTTTTAGTTTCATAAATTGTAAAATTACAATTATTATGCCTAATAATACAGCTTATTCAATTTGTTTGTCACTGTAATTTATTGGCAAAAGTTTGAGTTTTTATTTTTAAATCTATTTTAAACTTTGTTGTAAAAGGTAATTACTGTTTCAATCGAATAGGGGCGTTCCTTTGAAATTCCTTTCGAAAAGAGAAAATTGTATTTGTACTTCCAACACCATCAATCATATGAATTTTATCATAAATTATTGTTCGTAAATGTTCATTGTTCGTAGCTACTATTTTTATGAAAATAGCATAGGTTCCAGAAACTAAATCGCATTCTATTATTTCTGGTATTTGTGTTAATTCCTCTGTTACATAATCTGAAAGTAGAGCTTCCTTTAAAACAATTCCCATATATACACCAGTATTGTAGCCTAAGGCTTGCTGATTAATACGTATTCCAAATCGTTCAATTATTCCTTTTGATTTTAATTTTGAAATTCTTTGATGGACCAATGAATTCGAAATATCTAGTTTTTCAGCAATTTTTGAGAATGAAAGCCTTGAATCTTCTTCTAGTAGAATTAAAATCTCTTGATCAATAAAATCAAATTGATTATTTATTGGCATAATGTTTTAAGTTTAAAAATTATTTTTGATAAAATTAGTGAATATAAAATCAATATGACACAAAATTAGTTAAATACTAATTAAGTGTAATTAATTGGTAGTGTAATTAAGTTAAATGATTTAATTTTGCGCTCAAAAAAAACATAATAATGAAAACGACAGCATTAATTACAAATCTTTGGAATGAGTACTTGAAAATTACACCTTCCGCCCAAAAAATTCATAATCTTTTTTCAGTAGATGGAGAATTCAAGAATGATCATATTGCATTGAGAACGTTTAATGACCCTAGAATTTGTTTAGAAGTTGTAGCGAAAAGTTTTGTTGATTGCGGATATGAAGAAGTGGAAGCTTATAGTTTTCCAGAAAAAAAATTACGTGCAAAACACTATCGAAATTTTAAAGACGATAATGCGCCTTTAGTTTTTATTAGTGAATTGTTATTAGAGGAATGTTCACCTCAATTAGAACGTATTATCAATACAGCTTTAAATTCAGTTGAACCTTCAGGATTTAGACAAAATTTGGCTTTAACTGGAAGGTTATGGGAAAATGTTTCTTACGAACTATATCAAGCATTAAGAGCTGAGTCAGAATATGCGGCTTGGACATATGTCTATGGTGTACGTGCAAATCATTTTACGGTATATATAAATTCTTTAGAACGATTTGATACAATTCAGGACGTAAATTCATTTGTGAAAGAGTCTGGGTTTAAATTAAATTCTTCCGGAGGAGAGGTAAAAGGATCTCCAGAAAAATTACTTGAACAGTCAAGTACTTTGGCTGATATGAAAGATATGAAGTTTACAGAGGGCGTGTATTCTATTCCAACTTGTTTTTATGAATTTGCTAGAAGGTTTAAAGATGAGTCAGGTGAATTATTCTTAGGTTTTCATGTAGACTCGGCTAATAAAATATTTGAAAGTACAGATTTGGAGTTACAATTGAATTAATTGTTAACTTGTTCATATTATTAATCACATTTGAAAAAATCATTAAAAACAACAACAAATGGAATTGAAACGTAAAACATTTATTTTTGATTTTGACAGTACATTTATTCGTGTAGAAGCAATGGATGTGCTGTGTGAAGTTATTTATGAAGACAGTACTGGAGGTGCAGATGTTCTTTCTAAAATTCAGGACTTGACTGATTTAGGGATGGAGGGTAAGCTGTCATTAAAAGAGTCTTTAACACAACGTATTCAATTACTGAATGCTAATAGAGACCATTTAGAGGGGGTAGTTAAGTTGTTAAAAAATAAAGTAACGGAATCAGTATTGAGAAACCGTGCCTTTTTTAAGTTGTATAAAGATGATGTTTATATAATTTCAAATGGGTTCAAAGAAATTATAATACCTATCGTACAAGAATTTGGAATTAAGCCTGAAAACGTTTTGGCTAATACGTTTGAATTTAATCATGATGGAAATATAATTGGTTTTGATGAGAAAGATGAATTGTGTGAAAATAAAGGTAAGGCTCATAAAATAAGATCTTTAGAGTTAGAAGGTAATGTGATTATGATTGGTGATGGATATACCGATTATGAAACAATAGAAGAGGGTGTTGTATCTAATTTTTATGCATTTACAGAAAATGTAAGTCGTAAAATAGTTATTGATAAGGCTGACCAACACGCACCATCTTTAGATGAGATTTTGTACGACTTGTCGTATAAAGCATCTGTTTCTTATCCCAAAAACAGAATGAAAGTTTTGTTACTTGAAAATATTCATCCTGATGCTAAAAAAATATTTGAAAAAGAAGGATATAGTGTTGAAACTGTTAATGGAGCTTTAACTGAAGATGAATTATGTTCAAAAATTAGGGATGTTTCAATACTTGGTATACGCTCTAAAACGCATGTCACTGAAAAAGTATTAAAATATGCTAGTAAGTTACATGCCGTTGGTACATTTTGTATTGGTACAAATCAAGTGAATTTGGATGATTGTTGCAAAAGGGGAATTGCTGTATTCAATGCGCCTTATAGTAATACAAGGTCTGTTGTTGAGTTGGCTATTGGTGAAATGATTATGCTGATGCGTAATATTTTCCCTAAAAGTGTGAAGATGCATTCAGGACAGTGGGATAAATCTGCTAGTAATAGCCTTGAGATTAGAGGAAAGAAGCTTGGTATTGTTGGTTACGGAAGTATAGGATCTCAACTTTCAATCATTGCTGAATCTTTAGGAATGGAAGTCTATTTCTATGATGTCATAGATAGATTGGCACTCGGTAATTCAAAGAAATGTTCTTCATTAAAAGAATTGTTAGCCGTTTCCGATATTGTTACTTTACATGTAGATGGTCGAATAGATAACAAGAATATTATTGACAAAACAGCTTTTGATCAAATGAAGGATAACGTAATTTTCTTAAATTTATCAAGAGGACATGTTGTGGATATTCCTTCTTTAATTGAGAATTTAAAAAGTGGAAAAATTCATGGTGCAGCCATTGATGTTTTTCCTGAAGAACCAGGAACAAATGCGGAATCGTTTATTTCAGAATTAAAAGGATTTGAGAACGTAATTTTAACACCTCATATTGGGGGAAGCACAGAAGAGGCTCAATTAGATATAGGGAATAGTGTTGCAAAAAAAATCATCCAATACATAAACACAGGTAGTACTCATGGAAGTGTCAATTTCCCAGAAATTCAACTACCAGAGTTACAAAGTGCACACCGTATTATACACGTTCATGAGAACGTAAAAGGTGTTTTAGCACAGATTAATAATATTTTGTTAGAATACGATAATAATATTTTAATTCAATCACTAAAAACCAATGAAAATATTGGGTATGTTATTACAGATATTGACAATTTTCACAATATTGAATTAGAAAGAAAATTAAAAGAAATACCAAACACTATGCGTTACCGTATTTTATACTAACTTACTGCTTTATTCTAGAAAAAAATGAATCTTGAACTGTTTTCGAAAACCTTAAAAGGTAAATTGTATTTTGATGATATGATGCGAACATTATATGCAACTGATGCTAGTGCATATAAAGAATTACCATTAGCTGTAGCCATCCCATCTTGTAAAGATGATCTTTTTAAGTTGATTAATTTTGCAAGAATTAATAAGACGAGTATAATTCCTAGGGCTGCTGGAACATCATTAGCAGGACAAGTTGTTGGAGGGGGAATTGTTGTTGATATTTCAAAACATTTCACTAAGATTTTATCTGTTGATCAAGATGATTCGTCAGCCTGGGTTCAACCAGGTGTAATCCGTGATGAATTGAATCTTCATTTGAAACAATTTAACTTGTTTTACGGGCCTGAAACATCTACCTCTAACAGATGTATGATTGCTGGAATGGTTGGAAATAATTCATGTGGTTCACGGTCTTTGATTTTTGGTTCGGCACGAGAGCATTTACTCGAAGTTAAAGTTATTTTGGCAGATGGTTCTGAAACCATATTTAAGAAAATTTCAACGAAAGAGTTTAATGAAAAAGCTGAGGGTATTGGAACTGTAAGTGATCTTGAAACACAGATTTATAAAACTACAAAGGCCATTTTTAGTGATAAAAATAACCTTAAAGAGATAGAGCATGAATTCCCTAAGAAATCTGTTCTTAGAAGAAACACAGGATATGCTTTAGATATAATAGGGGACACGAAACCTTTTAAAGAAACGGAAGAGAACTTTAATTTTTGTAAATTGATTGCTGGTTCTGAAGGGACGCTTGCATTTATTACAGAGTTGAAACTTAATTTAGTGCCTGTTTTATCTGAATCGGTAGGTGTGGTTTGTATTCACTTTGATTCTGTCAATGAAGCATTAAAAGGGAATTTAGAAGCTTTGAAATTTGGACCAACGGCCAGTGAGTTGATGGATCATTATATTTTAGAATGTACTAAAGGGAATATCGAACAACGTGCAAATCGTTTTTTTGTTAAAGGTGATCCGAAAGCAATTTTGGTTGTTGAGTTTGTTAGAGATTCAGAAGAAGAAGTGCGTGCAGTTGCTAAAGAAATGGAAGCAGCCATGAGAAAATTAAAATTCGGTTACCATTTCCCATTAGTTTATGGTTCGGATGTGTCAAAAGTATGGACACTCCGTAAAGCAGGGTTAGGTTTATTGTCAAATATCCCTGGTGATGCTAAGGCTGTTGCCGTTATTGAAGATACAGCTGTAGATGTACAGGATTTGCCTAGTTTTATTGAAGAGTTTAATGTTATCTTAAAAAAGCGTGAATTGTATTGTGTTCATTATGCTCATGCTGCAACTGGTGAATTACATTTACGACCAATTATAGATTTGAAAACTGAAGCTGGAAATAAAATGTTTCGTACCATAGCAACTGATATTGCTCATTTGGTGAAAAAATATAAAGGGTCTTTAAGTGGCGAACATGGTGATGGTCGTTTACGTGGGGAGTTTATTCCTGAAATGATAGGTCAGCATAATTATGAATTGTGTAAACAAATTAAAGCAAGTTGGGATCCGTATCTTGTTTTTAATCCAGGTAAAATTGTGGATACACCTCCTATGGATACTTCTTTGAGGTATATGCCAGGCTATGAAACAACAGAGTTCAAAACAGCATTCAGTTTTGACAAAAATAATGGGATATTACGTGCAGCTGAGAATTGTAATGGTTCAGGTGATTGCAGAAAGACAGAATTGAGTGGTGGAACTATGTGTCCTTCTTACATGGTAACAAAAGAGGAAAAACATACAACGCGAGCAAGAGCGAATATTCTACGTGAAGTGTTAACTAGCAATCCAAACCTTAATAAGTTTGATAGTGAGGAAGTTAAAGAAGTAATGGACCTTTGTGTGTCTTGTAAAGGCTGTAAATCTGAATGTCCTTCTAACGTTGATATGTCAAAGTTGAAGGCAGAATTCACTCATCAGTATTATCAAACGAATAAAATTTCGTTAAGAACAAAAAGCTTTGCAACTGTAACAAAAATGAATAAGTTAGCTTCTAAAGTTCCCGGAGTTTACAATTTTTTCATGAAGAATTCGTTTTCTTCTGGTTTAATTAAATCTGCAATGGGAGTGGCTAAACAACGAACTTTACCGTTACTACATAAATTTACTCTAGAGAGTTGGTTTAATACTTATAATCAAATAGGGGATTTTAAAAACGGCAAGGTGCATTTGTTTAATGATGAGTTTACGAATTATAACGATACTTTAATTGGAATTACAGCTGTTAAACTATTGAATAAATTTGGATATCAAGTTGTTATCCCAGCACATAAAGAAAGTGGAAGAACATACCTTTCAAAAGGTTTGTTGAAGGAAGCAAAAGCATTAGCTATTGATAATGTCAATTCTTTATCAAAAGTGGTGACAAAAGAATGTCCAATAATTGGAATTGAACCTTCAGCAATATTATCATTAAGGGATGAATATCTTGATTTAGTAGAAAATGACAAACGAGAGATAGCTGGTGAATTGGCTTCAAATTCCTTCATGATTGAAGAATTTATAGCTAATGAGATGGATAAAGGGAATATTGATGCTTCTCTTTTTACTGAGGATGAGAAAGTCATTCGATTGCATGGACACTGTCATCAAAAAGCTTTATCAAACTTAGTTGCACCCAAAAAAATATTGTCTTTGCCTAAAAACTATAAAGTATTACTTATTCCAAGTGGTTGTTGTGGAATGGCGGGATCTTTTGGGTATGAAAAAGAGCATTATGACGTTTCTATGAAAATTGGAGAATTAGTGCTGTTCAAAACGATAAGAGAAGAATCAAAAGAATCAATAATTGCAGCAGCAGGAACTTCTTGCCGTCATCAAATTAAGGATGGAACAGATAGAAATGCACAACATCCGGTTGATATTCTTTGGAATGCATTAAAATGATATGGTTCTAAATAGAGAGATAGTAGGTTTTTACTTGTAAGTCTTAAATTGAATTAATTACTTTATTCAGAGTTTGTTAGTGTTTGTGGTTATACTATTCTAAAGTTTTGAGAATTTTAATAACTCGTTTATTAAAGTCTGCGGTGTGTTTGTTTAATTGGTCTTCTAGACAAATTTTTAATTCATGTTTCAATTCTGGATATTTAATAGTCAAGTTTAATAATACAAAAATAGATCGAGACTTGGTTGTAACGTTAGTACTAGAAGATTGAATCCAATTAAATAATAAGTCAATTGATTGAGCTTCATTTTCCGTTGGAATTCCGGCAATTAGCCAAAATGTAGCTATTGAATTCTTAATATCCATAGTATTACTTAGTTCAAGTAATAAAGGGAGTATTTGAAATAATTTGTTTGGATTTAAATAACCTACTTCACTTAAAAGCCACAAAAATCGAGTACTCACTTTTTTTTCAGATTTTACTAAAGCTATAAGATGGTTTAGATCTATGTCATCTTCTATTATTTTGGAAGCCCATATTTTTCTATGATGAGCAGTACTTTGCGGTAAAAGTTTTTCTAGTTCAGTATAAAAATTATTGATTTCCACTTAATTATATTTGTTTATTAATGTGCTGGTGTATTCGTTTTAAAAAGCTGATTTAGTGAGTCATTTTTTTAAATTTAATACTAATGATTTTTCAAGAAGTTTTTGGCTCTATTAAGCAAAGCGATAAGTGACTACATGCTATTAAATTATTTACATTTGTAATTTCATATTAAATAAGTCCTATTTTCCCTTTATGATTCGCTTAACTATTTGTGTTTTTTCATTGAAAACTTTCACAACGTAAGTTCCTGCAGGAATAGCCTCATTTAAATCGATTTCAGTGGTTATTTTTTCAATTTCTTGTGAATATATTTTTACGCCAAATAAATCGGTGATCTCTACAGTCACTGGATACTTAAACTTATTTGACAACTCTACAGTAAAGCTGTTTTTAAACGGGTTAGGATAAATGCTAACATCATTTACTGAATTCAAATAAACACTTTTAATACTTGAATAAGCAAAGTCACCATTGAAATCTGTTTGTTTCAACCTGTAGTATGATAATTCTTTGTACGGGCTACGATCAGTATAGGAATAGTTTAGTAATTGTGATGAAGTTCCTGCACCATCAATTTGTTTTATTTCTTCCCAATCAATCCCATTTTTAGACCTCTCAATTGTAAAAAAATCATTATCATATTCAGAGGCAGTTGACCAATTAATTCCAACGATATTATCATCTTTTTTGATAGCTGAAAATGAAATGAGGTTTATGGGTAAGATTACTAAACAACCAGGGAAACTAGAATAGTATACATCAAAAGAAATGTTGTCAAATACACTCGCTCCTCCAGCTTCTTGATCATACAAAATCCCATTAATGTTTTGGTAATTAGTTTGATCAGTTGCTCCTGAATTTAATCCCATGTTAACATTTGCGATAGAGTGAGCAACCCAAATTCCATTTGATGCATGGTCTAAGTAAAAAAGAGATCCAGAACCTGCCCCTGAGTTCGCTAATACATCAATACATAGTCTAATTCTACACCATTCAGCAGGACGCACACCAGTTGCAATTATATCGCCGTTGGCACCATGAAGTCTTAAGTTTCCTTGACTAGTGCTAAAACCAAAACTAACTTCATTTGCATCCACAGTTGTACAGCTAGATGAAAAATCACCATCAGCATTAGAGTCATATCCAACTCTAAAGGTTTTACCCCACCAATTGCCTTGCCAATCAGCTTCCATCACTATTCCGGTAGCAGCTGTAAAGTTAGGAGTACTCCAGTTTCCATCATCCACACGACTATTGAATGCATGTTGTCCTCCTTTACCAATTCCAGTTAAAGCTAGAGAACTTATGTAGGAACCAGAACTTGTAGAGGTAATAATATTGGGTTGAATTTCGGTTCCTACTGCAGGAGGACAAATATTTCCATTATTTACTGTACTAAAACTACTTTCAACAATCCAATTGTCTTGACCATGAATGGATGAACCAAGAGTCAATGATTCAAAATCATACGTTACTGATGTTTGTGAATTCGCAGCAAGTGTAATGAGTGTAACTGTTATTAGGAGTATTGAGTTTTTCATAAATATTATTTTTCGATAGTAGTTTTTTATATAAGATTATAATTTATCTCGATAAATATAATGCAATTATTTGATTAGTAGTTGTTTATTGTGTTTTTAAAAAGGATCGTCAAATTTAAGTAGTCAAATTTTCTAATTATTGTTTAAACTTTATGTTTGATTCAATGCAATTAAAAAGATAAGTTGATATTGTTTGAGAATGGTTATTTTGTATAAGGTAATGTTAATTGTAACTTTTTTATTTATTGAAGCGTCATACAATTGAACAAAAAACAATGAATATGAGAAAGTTAATATTAGTACTCGTTTTAAGTTTGCCATTAATGGCAACAGCAGGAAATGGTAAGCCGGTAAAATTGAATTTTACAGAGTGGATTAAAAAAAACATTGTTTATCCAACTCAAGCTATTAAGAATCGTGAAGAAGGGATTGTATATGTTTCTTTTACTATTTCAGAAAATGGGAAAGCTAAAAATGTTACTATTGAATCCGGTATTTCATCAGCTTTAGATGCTGAAGCACTTTTAGTGGTGAATACTATGCCGTTGAAATCTATGTATGTGGATAGTGAACCCAACAAAAACTTCATTTTACCGATTAAGTTTAGTTTAAAGTAAAGAAAAATACCAAGCTGAAAACAATCTCCTTATAGCAGGTTGTTTTCAGTTTGACTTCTGTTAATTCTTAGGAATTCTTGTCGTAGGTTAAGTTCAGTATCGCTTTGCTATAAGCTTTGCAAGTATCTAATTGAGGATAATTGTTAAGGCAAAATTTTATTATAGTAGCAATTTTTTTTGCAATCCATCTCACGTTTGCTAAAATAAAAAGAGTAACTCTAATTGTAGAGTCTAATAATGATTTTAACCCTTAATTCAAGCTTGTTGAATTCAATGTTTTATAGTTTTATCTAAACAAATTTATTCTTATATATAACATTGTTTCTATTCGTTTTCTCGGGAAATTTAAAATGTTTAAACTCACTGTAGAGGTTAGTTTACAATAAGCTTAGCTGTTTGATTATTTCCTTCCTCATCAATAGTTTGTAGAAAATAAATTCCCTGAGAAAATGAGGATACATCTAAGAGTAGTAATTTAGTATCATAATTTTCAATACTTTTAATCAATTTTCCGTTTAAAGTATAAATATTTATTGATAATTTTCCTTTTGTTAAGGGTAATAAAATTGACGCAGTAGTAGAGCAAGGGTTTGGGGAAATGTGTATTAAACTATCAAGATTATTAATATTCAAACTGTTTTCTGTTAATAGTTTTACAACATATGATTTTTTGTAATAATTATCCTTCGATTGTCCAGCAATTAATACATCACCATTAATTGTTTCAATTATACAGTTACCATTTCCTCCTTCAATACTGTAAAACCTAATTGGATTCAATAATGAGTCTATCTCTAAAAATGGTAATCTGTTAGCATTACTATTCCCTGTAAGAATGTAGCCCTTAGCTTTTGTTTGAAAGGCTGATTTCATAAATGTAATTTTATTTGATACATTTTTTATAATTAATGTATTTCCTAAGTTATCAACTTTTTTGATTTCGCAAGTACTAGTAGGATTGCCATCTGGATCATGTCCACCGTTACTATAAATAAGGACAAAACAAGAATCCGTTGTTTGAAAAATAGGTATTATGGGACCAATAGAAGTGATATATGGATAGTCAGAAAGTTTTGACCAAAGCATATCTCCATTATTATTAGTTCTAACAAGAGATGGGTGGTTGTCTACCAGGCAACTAATAACGTAATCCCCATTAAAAGCTTCAATTACTGAAAGTCCCTTAGTTCGATCTGTTAAGTTATAAGACTTTGACCATGTTTTATTGCCGGAATCATCAATTTTAATTAGATAAGAAGTTTTATTGCTCGAAGTTATGTTACTTGTTCCAACTACTAAAAAATCGCCTTCAGAATTTTCGATAATTCCATTAATTGTTAATGGATTTAATTCTTCAAAAGTACTTTCCCATAAAATATCTCCACTGTTTGTAAGTTTTGTTAATGAAATTTCAATTGGGTTTGATGTGGTGTTAGCTATTATGAAAGATTCATCTATTGTTTTTATAATGAAGACTTTAGATCCTTCGTAAAAGTTAAAATTATTACTCCATAATAAATTGCCTACTGAATCGAGTTTAAATATGCTATTAGTCGCTGCTACTACATATTCTTTATTTGAAGCTTCTACAATTGATAAAGCTGTTTCACCCGTTGTTTCTGAAATAAACTCAAAACTAATGACTTGAGAGTAGGAACCATCAGCATTTAAAAAAATACAGAATAGGGAGAAAATATTAAATAATAATTTTGTTCTTTTCATATACTCAAAGTTAATTAAGAATTTTGAATAATGAAACCCATTATTGTATAATAAAAACTATAAATGTTCTTTTTAGGATAAATTTTTTTATAAGAAATATAGGATTGATGTTCAAATTAAGTTCATTTTATCCACTCCTTACCATTTCTATACATTGTACCTTTCATTGTAGATACCAAAATATTATTTTGATTATGAACATTGATGTAATACACACCAATACGTTTTGAAAGTGAAACTTCCTCAACTGATGTTGTTAAAATATCCCCTACGTGTACAGGTTTTAAATGAGAAATTGATGTTTCTACCGATACGGCATGAATCCCATAAGAATTTGCAGAAAATGCTAAACTACTGTCAGAAATGGAGTAGGTGATACCACCGTGAGCAATGTCAAAACCATTGGTCATCTCCTTTCTGACAGTAATTTGTAATGTTACATTTCCTTTTTCAACTGAAATGAGTTTAATACCCAACCACTGACTCATTTCGTCATTGTTTAGCATTTTATTAACTATTTCAGTTGGTTTAAGCATTATTTTTTAATTGCAGCATTTAACAATCCAATCATTCCTGAAGTTACAATAAA
>Ga0209292_1004951_pt1 | contig 13824 bp, 11 predicted proteins | sample GOMGulsemesocosm_2_FD_184634 | JGI IMG/M metagenome (GOLD analysis project Ga0209292, IMG submission 184634) | Methane-oxidizing microbial communities from mesocosms in the Gulf of Mexico - GOM9C Gulf of Mexico (SPAdes) (version 2) | ecosystem: Environmental > Aquatic > Marine > Cold seeps... | reverse complement strand
AGCCGGTATGCTTTGTTGCTATATCCATTAAAATATTTATCGCTTTCGCACCTTGACCTTCTGGCTTAACCGCATTCAAAATAAAATTAATGTTAATACCGCTTGGATGCTCAACTATAGCGACAGGCTCTGGACCACTCGGTCCCGCGACATACTGAAAACCAAGTTTCGCGTAAAAATCCCGTGATATTTCAAAATCACTAACACGTAAACCAATGTGATTTACCCGCGTAAGTCCTAACATAGCGTTCCCCTTAAGTGATTTCGTAATGACAGAATTAGCACTCATTTAGTGCTGCCAATAAGTATATTTAGTATTAAATATCAATAATACCAGCAATTAACACTAAAGTAATAGCCAGTTAACATAAATCAATGTAAGCCTCTGAATTGTTGAGATAATGTAAATTAACACCTACATTTAGCATAATATTATTAGAGACGACAATGACAGTATCCTTAGAAAAAGTTGCCGTTGAGCAACATAACAGTGAAATAGATTACTCTGATGCAATGAATCTTATTTCTACAACAGATCCTGACAGTAAAATTACTTACACTAATCAACACTTTTGTGATGTTGCCGGATATACAGCAGATGAAATGAATGAACAGCCACATAATTTAATCCGTCACCCAGATATGCCCAAACAAGCTTTTTCACAACTATGGGAATATATTAGTTCTGGTAAAAGCTGGATGGGATTAGTAAAAAACAACTGTAAACATGACGGACATTACTGGGTTTCTGCTTTTGTCACTCCTATTACAAATGAACAAGGGCAAGTCATTGAATATCAATCAGTGCGGAGCAAACCTGAGCGAGAGGCAGTAAATCGAGCCTCAGCCCTATATCAAAAAATGCACACAGGTAAGTCTTCCTCAGTTTCTCAACTGCGCTTTAAACAAAATACCATATTACTCATTTTAACCGGGATCACGGTGCTATTTTCAGCCGCACAAATGCTAATATCCGGTATATCACCATTGACCGTCACTATGACAGTCGCTATGTTATGTTGCTTTACCATAATCAGGTATGCACAAACTCGGATTCGTCAACTAACGACATTAGCTAAGGAAGCATACGATAACCCGCTAATGGAGCATGTCTATACGGGCAAAAAAGACGATTTCTCTGCAATCGAACTAGCACTAAAAATGCGCCAAGCCGAACTACGAGCCATTGTCGGCCGTGTTAGTGAAACGTCAGCAGATATATTAACGTCAGCGGAAGATGAGTTTTCCCAAGCCCAGAAAATTAAAGCTAATCTCTCACAACAAAATGATGCGACAGAACAGGTCGGCGTCGCAATGGAGCAAATGTCACTATCTGTTCGTGAAATTGCCGAAAGTGCCGTAAAAACATCTTCACTGACTTCTGAAGCTCAGCAAATGTCGAGCGAAGGCCAGAAAAGTGTTAAAACCACCATCAGCTCCGTGCATTCATTACACCAAGAGTTGGATAATTCGAAACGTGTGATCAACGTATTATCAGAGGATTGCATACAAGTTGAAACTATTCTGGATGTAATTGGTGCGATCGCAGATCAAACTAATTTATTGGCATTAAACGCTGCAATAGAAGCGGCGCGTGCTGGCGAGCAAGGCCGTGGTTTTGCTGTTGTTGCTGATGAAGTACGCTCTTTAGCCCAAAAAACGCAAGCATCAACGGGTGAGATACAACAGATGATCACGAAATTACAGATAACCGCCACACAGGCCGTTGAGTCGGTAGATCGGGGAGTCGAATTATCCCAGCAATGTAATGATCAAGCCGCAGAAACAGGCTCACGTTTAGAGAAAATTAACCATAAGTTAAATCGAGTTACAGACAGCAGCCATCAGATCGCCTCTGCAGTTGAGGAGCAAGCTGGCGTGAGTGATGATATTTTACGTAACGTTGAGCATATTGGTCAACTGAGTACCGCGACTTCAAAAACCAGTGATGACTCAGTTGAAAGCACTCGTCAGTTAGTCGCTAGATTAGAAGCCATGCAACGCTTAATTGGTCAATTTCAAAAGCACTAATAGAAAGGAGCCAACTGTGTTTTTCAAGACAGTTGGCTCCTTGCTTCAGCACTAATTTCGATGATTTTACTAACTACTGCTTTTTACTTCAAGTCGATGAAGCATGCGATAAAGTACCGGTACAACAAGTAGGGTCAATACCGTCGCGAACCCTAAACCAAACATAATGGTCACCGCCATAGGTTTAAAGAATACATCCGGTAATAACGGGATCATACCTAATACTGTGGTGATCGCCGCCATACAAACAGGGCGCACACGACTAACGGAGGCATCAACAACAGCATGATAACGCTCTTTACCACTTTGTATTTCAATTTCAATCTGATCAAGTAATACAATGCCGTTTTTAACTAACATACCTGACAGACTCAAGAAACCAAGCAATGCCATAAAACCGAATGGTGTGTTCAATACCAGTAAACCACTCGTCACACCAATAATCGCCAGTGGCACTGTTGCCCATACAATCACTGCATTTTTCACGTTGTTAAACAAGAAAATAGTGATTAAGAACATGAACAGATAACCCATAGGCATCGTTTGGAATAATGACGCTTGAGCATCCGCAGATGATTCATATTCACCACCCCACTCTAATGAATAACCCGGAGGGAAATCAATCGCTTCTACTAACGGTTGGATTCGCTTTTGTAGCGTTGCAGCAGTCTCTTCGCCTAATGGATCTGGATCAGCAAATATAGTTAACATACGTTTACGATTTTTGCGTACAACAATCGGATCTTCCCAACGAATGTTTACATCTAAAATAACTTGCTGTAATGGCACATAGCCTTTTAACACTGGGCTCCAGATCTTCATACCTTCAATAGTACTAACATCCACACGTTCTTTTTCAGGTAAGCGCGCGATAATTGGTAGTAAGTTAGTAGCGTCACGGTAAATACCAACAGATAAGCCCGAGAATGCCATTTGCAGTAAATCGTCTACGTCTGATTTAGTGATACCATAACGGCGAGCCTGACTTTCGTTAAAGACAGGTTCAATCACTTTAGTACGCTCACGCCAATCATGACGCACGTTAAATGCCCCTGGATCAGCACGCATAATATCAACAGCTTGTTGTGCTAAGCCACGTAATACTGTTGGGTCAGAGCCCACTAAACGCGCTTCAATTTTAGAACCTGAAGAAGGACCTAATTCAATACGTTTCAGTTTATATTCAATATCAGGGTGCTGTGAATCAAGTTGCTCGCTCACTTTTCGTAGCATTGGCATGACATCGTCATAGTTTTCGACACGAATAATTAACTCTCCGTACGATGCATAGCTTTTCTCTGGCGCGTAGGTCAACATAAAGCGCTGTGAACCTTTACCCGTACTTGAAGATACGTGTGATACTTCCTCATTGTCAGTGACCATGACTTCAAGTTCACGCAGTTTTTCATTGGTTGAACGAATATCAGTGCCTTCTGGTAACCAAACATCAACCATGAACATAGGAGTTGTCGATGACGGGAAGAACGATTGCTTTAACTGGGTGAAACCATACAAGCTTGCTACTAACATTAAAATTAATGAAAACACGGTTGTCCACGCATATTTCATACACGTTTCTAACACACGTTTATAAGTAACAAATACAATCCCTTTATACGGGTCGTTGTCTGCACTATCAGCGTCAACCTTAATACCTTTAAAGAACATATCAGCAAAGAAAGGAGTTATAGATATCGCCGTAAACCAACTCAGCATCAGCGAAATAAGTAAAACACTGAACAAAGTAGAGGTATATTCACCAGTAGAATCCTGAGATAGACCAATTGGCGCGAATGCAGTAACCGCAATAACAGTCGCGCCTAACAATGGCCATTTAGTCTGCGTGACAATATCGGTTGCCGCCTGCAATCGAGTGCGGCCTTTTTGCACCCCAATTAATATACCTTCGACCACCACAATTGCGTTATCTACCAGCATACCTAGTGCGATGACCAAACCACCAAGTGAAATACGCTGTAGATCGATTGCCATCAAATTCATAAAGACAAACGTACCTAACACGGTTAGCAATAATATAAGCCCGATAAGTATGCCTGAGCGTAACCCCATAAATAACAACAGAACAATGATAACAATAGCAATAGCTTGACCTAAACTAGTGATGAAGCCTTTTACTGACTTATCCACTTCATCTGGTTGGCTATAAACAATTCCAATATCAATACCAATAGGCTGTTGCTCTTTAAGCTCGGCGAGACGTTGATAAACTCCTTTCCCCATTTCGACGACATTCACACCAGAAATAAATGATACGCCCACATTCAATGCGACCTTACCATTAAAAGTAACTAAGTTATCTGGTACTTCCTTAAAACCACGGCTGATTGTTGCTACGTCGCGCAGATAAATCAGTCCCTGTGCACCGGTTTCAGTAATAATCAAATCACCTAACGAATCAACATCTGTAAACTCGCCTGTTGGGTGAACACGGATATACTCAGAACCCATCCTCACTGCACCAGCACTGGATACCAAGTTTTGCGTTGCCAACGTATTGTAAATAGTTGTTGGTGAAATACCCAAGCTGCTTAAGCGCTGCATCGACATTTCAATAAATACTTGCTCTTGCTGCACACCAGTGACAGATACTTTACCAACGCCATCAACGAGTTCTATCTCTCGGCGTAAATAATCAACGTAATCATTGAGTTCTTTATAGGAATAACCATCGCCTGTGATTGCCAATAAGATACCGTACACATCACCAAAATCGTCAATAACAGACGGTTCAGCAACACCAGGCGGTAACTGTGATTTGATATCATTTATTTTACGGCGTAATTCATCCCAAATTTGTGGTAAGTCATCTGGACCATAATTATTCTTCATCGTTACCGTGATCTGCGACAGGCCACGACTAGAGATAGAATTAACTTCATCAACATAGGTTAACTGCTGTATGGCTTTTTCTAATGGGTAAGTCACCTCTTCTTCTACTTGCAATGGCGTTGCACCAGGATAGGCAGTAACAACCATTGCGTCTTTAATTGTAAATGCCGGATCTTCTAATCGACCTAAGCCGAAAAATGCCATCGTTCCACCGATTAAGAAGATCAATGTGAGCATCCAACTGATCACTTTATTTTTAATAAAATAGGCTGCGATATCTTGCTTCATTATTGTCCAGCCTCTTTATCGTTGTTTGACTTGTTTTGTAAATCGTTTTGTGAACTCTTCTTTGATTCATCGAGAGTTCTAACTGATTGACCTTCACGTAGGCGATTACCGCCAGCAACCACTATCTTCTCACCGACAGTTAAACCAGCACTTAAACGCACACCTTCATTGACCACTTTATGAGTGACAATTTGACGCTTGCTCACCGTATTATCACTAGTAACTACCCACACGAATTTTTGCGTTGAATTCAAATCATCACCGTCTTCATTTAAGATCGCTTCGAGTGGAATAAAGGGTTCATTTGCCTTATAGATCTTGAGCTTTTGCGCATCAGCACGAACCTCTACCGCCATGCCATCGAGAATGAATCTATCTTTAGGCATTGGCATCGTCAGGGTGATTAAAAATGATCCCACTGTAGGATCTGGTTCTGTAGTGAACTCTTTTAAATGTGCCTTGTATTCCATACCGTCAGCGGTAATGATCCTAGCTCCAGGCCTAGATGCCTCAACTTCGACAGCAGAACTTTGTGAATAAATAATATCCGGTGCTTGCAATTGAATGTCTACGGTAGTCGTACTGTGAATATTCATTACCTGCTGCCCTACTTGCACATTTTCAAACTGTTGAATAGGTATATGTGAAATAACACCAGAAAAAGGCGCTTTCAACTCAGTAAAACTTAAATTCAGTTTTGCTATATCCAGCCTAGCTTTAGCAATACGACGCTGCGCTTTGAGCTCATCAAATTGAGATGGTGCGATATAACCTTGATCGACCAATTTTGCCGAACGACGATATTGACTATCTGCAATCGTATATTCCGCTTTTGCATCATCAACCTCTAGACGGTAATAGGTTGGATCAATTTGAGCGAGTATTTGCCCTTTAGTCACTTGATCACCAGGGCGAATCGTTACGGATGTGACCTCTCCTTGCAACCGGAAAGATAAACTAGATTTATCCGCCGCGACAGCGATGGCAGGAAACGAGAGCCTAGCCGTATCTTCGGCTAGTTGTACAGTTTCAACTTTGACCAACTGAACTTTCTGTCTTGGTTCCACAATCGGTTTATCACAACCTTGTAAAATAGTCATCACACCAAGTGCCATGATGATAGAGGGTAATTTATTCATGTTACAGTCCTCGTTCCTTGATCCAAGATCGTACTTTCTGACCTTCACGCAATTGCTTCACGCCAGAAATAGCAACGTTATCACCATCATTCAATCCTTTAGTCACACGTCCATTTTCATCTAAAACGACTTCTCGCTTGTGCACAATGCCTTGATCATCTACCTGCCATACAAACGTTGAGTCACCTTTTTGCATTAATGCTTGCGGAGAAATAGCACCAACACTACCTTTCGGAAGCGCAATACGAACAGCCCCCGCCATCCCTGGGAGAATATTTTTACCTTCAGGTCGTTCCATAAACAAGGTGACTTTATAACTAGAGTTAGTCGCGTTTGCTTCGATATCGATTTCTTTGAATTGGGCGGAGAATTCTTCACCAGGAATGGTATCGAAAATAACAGTTGGCTTTCGGCTATACTCATTGTTAAAACGTGCTAATAGCTGTTCAGGTAATTGAAATGTGACATTAATAATACCCGCACGCTGAATATGCATCACCGCTTCTTTTGCCATTACATACTCATGATTTTCTTTTAATGATAATGATAAGGTACCATCATAGGGTGCGACTAAGGTTGTATAACCTAGATTGGATTCTTGCTTACTTAATGCTGCTCTCGCTTGATTTCGCTTGGCTTTAGAGGTGTCGAATGCCAATTCAGAAACAACATTGGTTTTACGTAATTTAGCATCACGCTTAAACTGTACAGAGGCCAGTTCGTAATTTGCTTGTGCTTGTTCGACTTGTAACAAAAATTCATCTTGGTTCAGACTAGCGAGCGTTTGTCCTTTCACGACATTCTCGCCAGGATTAACATCCAGTGATGATAAAACGCCTGAAACCCGGAATGCAAGTACCGCTTTATCTCCCGCTTCAACAACACCAGGAAAGGTTCGAAATGTATCTTTAATCCCAACATCAACGGCTTGTAATTTAACCGGCCTCGAGTCTGGTTCTGGTATTACAACCTGCTCTTCACTACAGCCAGAAAGTAATAGGCTTGTAATGACAGTAGTCACCAAAATTCCCTTCATATATTCACCCTAATAAATGTTGTCTACTTACTTATTGATGTCCGTTGTAAACAAGGTAAGCCGTCATAATAAACCATTACTAAACTATAGCCTTTAAAATAGTATTTACAATGACTTATATATTATAAGTCATTTATGACAGCGATAAGAACACATCATTCAATAAAATGATGAATATTAAGAGTGATAATCATTATATTCATCAACAAACATAAAACGCCCACAATTAGAGCGTGAAAATACAATTAGTTTATGACAACAAGAACGAGAAGGTTTGATTACTTCAAACTGAGGAAGGTATTAGTGGTGTGAATAATATTGATGGTCCTGTTCTAGAAAACTAACAACCTGAATCAACAAAGCCAATTACAGGTAAAACACCATCAATCTCTAAATTGGCATAATAAGCAAAACAGCTATCGAGTACATAACCATTTGGCCAAAAGAACACAACATGTCCAGATGTAACGTCATCAATTACTGGTTCATTGGTATAACTTCTATTACCAAGAATACAAAAAGCAGAGTCATCACAAGGCACTGTTAACCAATTAGGTGTCCATGTCGTACTCGGTAGATCCATATCCAGTAAATAACGCATTTCGGGAGCGGCTGGTTTAGGATAACCATTGACGAGCGTAATATAATTAGTGACACTTAATTCAAAACAAATGGATTAGCAACATTCAATTCCATCGGCATATCTTTAACACCCAATTTTTCACGTACACCACAGACAGGCACAAAGCCGAATTTTAGATATACATCTGCTGCATTCAACGCTGAGTTAACCGTAAATTTACCCTGATTGCCATTCGCTAAACATGCATCTCTTGCCAGCTCCCAAAGTGTTCTCGATAACCCTTTGCCTTGCTGGGAATCAGCCACAAATAAATGGTATAAATGCGCGTTTTCTTTTATCCCGACAACACCAATTATTTCGCCGTTTAACTCTGCAACATGATATTCATAACCCGCATCGAAATAGTTTGATATACAATTTGGCGCCATCGATTTTAATATTAACTGCCCACCTTCTTTACTACAGGTAGGCAAAATATGTTTAATGACAAGTGGTGTGATTAACAGGCTGATCTCATCAATATCATTATGTTTGGCTTTTCTTATTATCATTACATTCCCTTAATCGCGCTAGCTGACCGTTTACATCAAACTTACACGCTAAGAAATTGTTATTCAACATTTATTTATGTGGACACGCTAAACAAAAATCACCATCACTACGACGATAATACATGCAACAACTAACACGTTTTACCGACCACAACTTATCATTTGGTTGCTTGTATAGTGAGTCCAAATATTGTGCAGGCATAGCTAAGGCGGAAAACCAACGTTGAGCTTGTTGATAGATATCAATGTCCGGTTTATGTATTTGTAGCTTCAATAAGTTAATCAAAATAAGGTCAGCCAATAATTGCTCTGCAAGCCTGAAGGAAAACTTAGTTACTGCAGAAAACTGTTGATGTAATCCATTAAACAAAATAGATAACTCTTGCCCTGCATATGACACTAATTGCGTTAATTCGCCAGTAATCATAGGTTCTTTAGGTAGAGTGTAACCAGCGACTAAGCCGTTATTATAATATTGGCCGATATGACGTAATTTAGGCACCGCCTGCGTAGTATAAATGCTAACAAAAGCGAGCTGAATTGGCTGCCACAGTAACATGATCCAGCTTTCTGTTAACCAATATGCAGCCCCCGCTTCGGGATGTTCGATTTTCCAATATTGGTATAACTGCTTGATGACATCTTGATGCGCATGCTGTAAATGGATGTCAGCTTGATCTACAGATCCTATTTCACCTTTAAGTAAATAGGTGGTTGTCTCTGCAGCTTTAAAAAGATCACTATAATCATCTCTGACCATGACTTTTTTATTTTGTATTGTGTTCATTGTTATCTCAGCGTTAACCTCATTGAAAAACGGTTAAACAAAAAATGATTGGTACTGTTTTGGCGTAACCGCTAAGCGTTTTTTGAAGTTTCGTTGTAAATGGCTTTGGTCTGCAAACCCCAGTGCTGTTGATGTATCAATAATTGAATGCCCAGATTTAAGTAATGTCTTCGCACTCTTAATGCGTTCATCTAATTGAAATGCATGCGGTGACAAACCATAGGTCTGTTTAAAGGTACGAAGTAAATGAAAGCGACTTAAACCTGATTCTTGAGCAAGATCTGTGAGTGAATGATTGGTATCAAGTTGATCGGCAATCATTTCTTTTACTCTGTGGATATGCGTTGGCTCTGATTTTTCTAGATCTTTGGTTAACCAATGCTGCTGCATGTATTCTATCAGTAACGCTTCTGCCGACAACTCATTAGTTTCGAGTAATAAATGAGTAAACAGTAAGTCGAAATTATCATACGCTTGTTGGCTACGGAGATAATTATTGGTAAAAGGAGAGTAATCAATACTATCTATGCCACTGATCTCAGCTTGTAGCTCTCCAACCCAGTCTGTATCAACAAATAACATGCGATAAGACCAATCACCTACAGCTGGATTACAGGAGTGGATATCTCCAGGGTTGATGGTCACCGTATCACCCTGGCCAATACGATTGTGCTGATTTAAGTTGTGATAATCCGCAACCCCGGCATCAATAACACCAAAGGAGAATTCATCGTGAGTGTGCCCCTGATAACAAGCATTAGAGCGCGACGCTTGCCGCATTTCGACAAATGGTAACGCCATACTTTGTTTGAAGAATACTGCTTTATCCTGCTTCATTTACTACATCCCTGTGTTTATACCAATCACTGACCTAAAAACATCGAAGCAACCGTGCCACTTAGCAAAAGTCCCATCATCATATTAAATTTAATTTGTCGTGAGCGCGTAGATAATCTGTCTCGAATAACATGGCCCATTGCCGCCCAAGTTGCTATACCGATAAAACACACAATAAATGATATAGCCGTGAATACAAGTAAATAGAGTGTGGATTGTGTATGTACTGACACAAATATACTCACACCTGACATAGAGACTAACCAAGCTTTCGGATTTAATCCTTGCGATAATACACCGTCAATAAATGCAGGCGGTTGTTCTATTTTTGCATCATCCATAACATTTAAAGCTTCTGTACCTTCTGTCGCATTTAAAGGAACGGCAGTCGCAATTTTAAATGCCATGTACAGCAAATAAATACCACACAGGTACTTTAAAAGGTTGGTTACTTCTGGAAATTGCCCTAACGATTGGTTTAACCCAAAGCCAAGCAACAGTATGATCAAAGCGTAAGCGATAGTGGCACCGAAGACATGCGGTACGGTACGGCGAAATCCAAAGCAAGCGCCTGAACTTGTCGCAATAATATTAACAGGACCGGGAGAAATAGATCCCACCAAAGCAAAAATTGCCATAGACAACATAACTGTAATCATAAACACCTCTAAATTGATTGATGTTTACAATATACAGTTTGATTGAAACCCAGTATTGAACAAAATTGCTATTCCCTGCGATAAAATTGTACCTAACCACCTTTTGGCATATCAAAACTAATGCCCTGCGCTAAAGGTAGCTCACTGCCGTAGTTAATAGTATTAGTCATGCGGCGCATATAACTCTTCCATGCATCGGAGCCACTTTCTCGACCACCACCAGTGTCTTTTTCACCACCAAACGCGCCGCCGATTTCCGCCCCTGAAGTACCTATGTTGACATTCACAAGACCACAGTCAGAACCTTTTGCACTGACAAATATCTCAGCTTCAGCCATATCTTTAGTAAAGATAGCAGAAGACAATCCCTGACTGACACTGTTTTGAATAGCGATAGCTTGTTCAAGTGAATCATAACTATGCACATAAAGTAACGGCGCAAAAGTTTCTTTTTGAACGATATCAGCTTGAGGATCAATATCAACAATCGCAGGCGTAACATAGAATCCGTGATCTTCTTTGCCTTTATTGCTTAAGTTCGAGACTCGTTCACCACCCGTGATCAGGGTACCTCCCTGAGAGATTGCGATATTGATACTCGCAGTCATGGTATCAATAGCTTGCTGATTAATCAGTGGCCCCATTAAATTTAGACCATCAAAAGGGTCTCCAATACTCACTGTTTTATAAATAGCTTCTAACTTGGTGAGCACTTGATGTTTTAAGCTACTATGCACAATCAATCTACGTAACGTCGTACACCGTTGTCCGCTCGTCCCCAAGGCTGAGAACGTGATAGCGCGAATTGCTAACTCAAGATCGGCGCTCGGACATACGATCATGGCATTGTTACCGCCAAGCTCTAGTAATGTACGCCCCAACCTCGCTGCTACACGGCAGTTAACCGCCCGCCCCATGGCACACGAGCCAGTCGCCGATACCAATGCAACATCATGATGATCAACTAACTGTTCTACTTGCGGTTTTTCACCGAACACAATACTGCTGAGTTCAGGATTTGCACCGAACTGTTTGATTGCTTCTAATAATAACTGATGACAAGCTAACCCACTCAGTGGCGTTTGGCTAGATGGTTTCCAAATGATGCTGTTACCACAAATCAAACTCAGGCTGGCATTCCAAGCCCATACCGCCATGGGAAAATTAAACGCAGTAATGATCACAACAGGGCCTATAGGATGCCACTGTTCCATCATTCTGTGATTGGGTCTTTCGGTAGCAATGGTTAATCCATATAGCTGTCGCGATAGACCAACAGCGAAATCACACACATCAATCAGCTCTTGCACTTCCCCTAAGCTTTCCTGAAATGGTTTACCCGCTTCAAGGCTAATAATGGTGGCTAATTGATGCTTCGCTGCACGGGCTTTTTCGGCAAACAGGCGCACTAACTCACCACGTTGCGGCGCTGGTACACTACGCCAATGATAAAACTCAGTTTTTGCACTGGTGATCACTTTTTCAATAACATCAGGTTGTGCATGACTGATGGACACAAATTTTTGACCATCATTAGGGCTAATCACATCCACTTTAGTATCACTATCAAAGCGCTGCTCACCTAAATACGCACTACCATAGCGTTTATCTTGAGCATAAAAATCGCCAAGAACTGTTTTCAAAATTGCTTCATGCATGTGATTCTCCTCGTCATTACAGTTAAATACTTAATTCCGCGTCTCGATAAGCTTTCGCAAACTTATTTGCCAAAAATTCTTCAACGTCTAACGTCTCTTGCTCAACAAAGCCCTGCCTTTGCTCACTACTATTTAAAATTAAATCCACTGTAGTGACTGCGGCACTCGCAGTCGAGATTTGGATAGCACTTTGCTCTGCAGTATGCCGGAGTAAAAAGGTGCGACTACGCTGTCTTAATTTTTCATCGACATAACCCGTTGCCACCACAGATATCAATACCAGATCCTGCATTGTCGTCGCGACTGAAGTTTCAAATATTTCCATTAACATATCGCGACGTTTGCCCTCCTCCCCTAAGCGTAAGTCATGAAACAAGAACTTCATTAGCTTGCAATGGCCTGGATAGCGGATTGTTTTATAAGTCAGTTCTCGTAGTTTTCCGTCCAAGGTATAACAAAGATTAGCCAGTCCTCCAGAGGTATTAAACGCCTCATATTCAACACCTGAGATAGAAAATACTTCTCTGCCTTCGAGTGGCTCAGTTAAGGTTGGAATATGGTTTTTAATGGATTCACAAGGGTTGGCATATTCATTGATTAACCCCTCTGTAGACCAAGTCAGGTTATACATCATTTGGTTGGACGGGTATTCAGGTAGCGCGCCTACACGTAATTTTAGGCTATCAAGGCGGTCGAAATGATGCCGAAAGCTGTAACCTAAAATACCGATAAAGCCAGGAGCTAAACCACACTGCGGCATAAATACCTGCCCCGGCGCAGCAGCAAGTGCAATTTCTTTAATGGCTTGTGTACAACGTACATCTTCGGTTAAATCAAAATAGCTACAGCCATTAGCTAAGGCAGCCTGTGCAACGTAAGGATTATCATTAAATGTTAATGCCGAAATGACCGCATCTTGCCCCGCGAGTAAATTATTATAATCTCGTGTATCAAGTGACGAATTAGATAATAACTTAGTCGTAAATTGGTCACTGAAATAAGCGACGGCATTGGGGTTGATATCAGCACCAGTAACATCATAATCATGGTGACTATTGAGGATTTGAGCGATTGCACCGCCAATACGGCCAAGTCCTAAAACAACAATTCGTTTTGCCATTCATAACTCCCTAAGACTGAACTCTATTAATGAATGAGTACAGTCTATCCCTTTCCATTATTACTGATAAAAATAGACTAACGCCTAATTTTCTATATCTGGGTTAGTACTACCGAGTATGGATTTCATGTCAGTCGATTCAAATATTTTATCTGCACTCATCGGTACAAACCCTTGGTATAATTCGCCATTTTCTTGATTAAAGCGCTGTGCGAATTCGTAATAACAGCTGCTTATTGCTTGTTCCCCAGCATCGTTGAAATCAACCTTACAAGAATCAGCCAT
>Ga0209292_1004947_pt1 | contig 13833 bp, 10 predicted proteins | sample GOMGulsemesocosm_2_FD_184634 | JGI IMG/M metagenome (GOLD analysis project Ga0209292, IMG submission 184634) | Methane-oxidizing microbial communities from mesocosms in the Gulf of Mexico - GOM9C Gulf of Mexico (SPAdes) (version 2) | ecosystem: Environmental > Aquatic > Marine > Cold seeps... | reverse complement strand
TGCAATTTATCGAGGCTCTCTATTACCTGAGCCATTGGTTTCACTACAACTCATAGTGAAAGTTTTTGTTTGGTTTAAAATTTGTTGCCTCAGATATTATGGATCTTGCCTTATCGGCAAACCAAGATTAATCAATTACAGATAATGGTTAATCAATTCGTCACTGACAATACATTTGTGTCCTTCAAGCACTTACTATTCGTTAGGTAAAAACGTCATTGTTACCCTTTCTGAAAGCGCTTAGTGGAATTCAAAATACCTTCAAGCTGTTGCATTCTATCACTGGCTTCATCCCATAATTCATTTTCAACCGCGGCAATCAGCGCTTCAACAAAAAACACTGTCACTACGGCTGAGTCCCAACCCGATGGCACTTCAATGCGCACATTAATGGAATGCTTGGCTAAACTAGAGATAGGTGACATCCACTGATCTGTCAACAGCACAATCACCACTCCACGCTCTTTGGCTAATTGTGCAAATTTATATAAATCTGTTTCATATCGGCGCACATCAAATATTAGTAGCACATCGCCCTGTTTCATATTGAGTAGTTGATGCGGCCACAAACTGCTCGATGGAGGGAGCAATTGAACCCCCTCTCGTACCACTTGTAAATGGGTAAATAAATAATCGGCAATACTGTGCGTAATCCTTCCACCTGCAATAAACAACGTTGATTGCGTATTGGCGATCAAGAGTGCTATTTGATCAAATATTGCAGGGTCTATCTGCGTGAGCGTCTGACTTAAATTACTAATAGCTGCTTTTGCGAAACGATTGATCACATGCTCTTCTGGCGCTTTGGAGTTCCATCTCTCATGCTTGGTAATAGGATTAGATAAGCTCTCTTGTAACTCATCACGCAAACTTTGTTGAAATTTCGGATAGCCACTATACCCAATTTTTTTAATCATTCTCAAAACAGTTGGAGTAGATACCTCACCCGTTTTGGCAAACTCAGTAATACTGGCCAACCCGGCTACCGGATAGTTGGCAATTAAAGCATCCGCTAATTTTCGCTCTGAACGTGTGAAATCCTGATAGCGTTCTCGGATTTCCTCAACTACGGTATTTAGAGAACTTATTTGAGCAGGGTTTATTTCAATCATATTTTGCCTAGTAACAATAGGAAGTCTCGAGTGTATCCAATCATCTTAAAAGATACAGTTTTTCAGCTGATGTTTCGATCACTTGTTAGCAGCATAAGATATTTTTACAATTATGTAAAAATATTGACATAAAAATATCATTATGTAAAAATTTAACCAAAATATTTTAAGGTTGTAATTTTCAATCTGAACCTGTCTTTCAAGCCCTCAAAGCAGCAAAGTAAATATCAGTATTGTGAATAGATTAGTTGTGTAGACAATTTCGTTTGATGTCTCCACCATTTAAACAATCAATTTAGAGAGTGTAAAAGTGCCTGATTTAACGCATCAAAACATAGCTAATATCATTAATCCAAACGGCAAGTCTGATTTTGTGCTTATTTGTGAACACGCCAGCTGTCATATCCCTGAGCAATATCAAGATTTGGGTCTAACACAGGATCAAATTCATACTCATATAGGCTGGGATATTGGTGCACAAGCGTTAAGCGAAAAGTTAGCACTGCAACTTGATGCCCCCCTTATTGTCCAAACTCACTCTCGATTACTCTACGACTGTAATCGTCCTCCGAGCTCCAAAACCGCTGTGCCTAGCAAGAGTGAATCCACGCATATTCCGGGTAATTCCGCGTTAAGCTCACAACAAAAACAAGCGAGAGCGGATGCATTCTATTACCCTTTTCATCAGAGCATTAGTGAATTTCTAGATACACGAGCGGGTAAAAATACTTATATTGTGACTATTCATAGCTTTAATCCTATCTATAAAGGCGTAGAACGCTCTTTAGATATGGGGATTATCCATGACTTGGATACAGCGTGGGCCGAGAAGCTGACCTTGGCTGCCCAGTCTATAAACGATGTGCAGACTCTTTTGAATGAGCCATACAGTGCTGCTGATGAAGTCACCCATACGTTGCAATTGCATGGTACTAACCGATCTATACCAAACGTTATGATAGAAATAAAGAACAACGTAATAGATTCTTCAGCGGGTCAACAGAAATATGCAGGTCTACTGAAACAGCTTTTACAACACAATCCTCCTTAAGCTGTAGAGAATAGTCGCTAAAAGTTGTAAGTTAGTTCTAATACATAGCGCGAAAAAGAGCTGATATGAACAAACGTGACTTCATTAAAAAAGCGGGCTTAGGAGCTACAGTTACAGCGACTACTGTGATAACCACACCTTTTGTCCTGGCAACAGGCAAACCGATCAAATGGCGCTTACAAACCTATGCGGGGGCTTCTCTTGCAGAGCATGTGATAAAACCATCAATTGATGCCTTTAATAAAGCAGCCAATGGTGAAATGGTTATCGAGCTCTACACCGCCGATCAACTAGTGCCTACCAGCGAGCTATTTAATGCAATGCAACAAGGCACAATAGATGCCGTACAATCCGATGATGACTCTATTTCTGCGCCTGTCGATGTGTCCGTTTTTGGCGCTTATTTTCCGTTCGCTTCCCGCTACTCGCTAGATGTTCCAACGTTATTTAACCACTACGGTCTCAACGACATATGGGAGGAAGCCTACAGTGAAGTAAAAGGCGTTAAATGGCTTAGCGCCGGAGCCTGGGACCCTTGTAATTTCACCACCAAAGACCCGATTCGCCATATTGAAGATTTAAACGGTAAACGTATATTCACTTTCCCAACCGGTGGCAATTTTTTAAAGAAATTTGGCGTTGTGCCAGTCACACTCCCCTGGGAAGATGTTAAAGACGCCATGATAAGTGGTGAATTAGATGGCATCGCTTGGTCGGGAATCACTGAAGCTTATACGGTTGGTTGGGCTGATGTGAACAACTACTATCTTACCAATAACATTTCTGGCGCTTGGAGCGGATCTTATTTCGCCAATGAAGAGCGTTGGAACGAACTTCCTGCACACCTACAAACACTGTTTAAACTCTGTATAGACAGCTCTCACTATTACCGCCAACACTGGTATTGGTGGGGCGAGGCACATTATCGCACCACAGGTGGTAAACTAGCACTCACGACTATCCCTGAAGATGAATGGAAAGCCATAGAAACAGCTGCTTACGAATATTGGGATGAAATTGGCGCAAAAAGTGATCGCTCGGCTAAGATCGTGAGCATACTCAAAAACTATGCTGTCACGATGCAAAATGCCGGTGCTCCCTATCGTTATTAGGGCTCACTAGCTCTATTTAGCCCCTCGCCATTGCTAACAAAAGTAACTCTGCGATGAGCTAGACTAAGTCTAACTCATCGTTATAAGTCAATACGATCCACCTGCGCCAAGGGCAACATTAACGCTGTTTATTAACTAGCAGTCATTGCCTGCCTAATACGCAACACCGGTCTCTCGTCTATAAAGATATGAATAATCGCTGTGAGCAATGCAATGATAGCAGCGCTCCACCATACGATATCGTATGAACCTGTATCGTCATAGAGATACCCACCTAGCCATACACCGAGAAACGACCCTAGCTGATGATTTAAGAACACGATACCGTACAACGTACCCATATATTTCAAACCAAACATCTGCGCCACTAACCCCGATGTTGCAGGTACTGTCGCTAACCAGAGAAACCCCGTCACCATGGAAAAAAGATAGACAGAGGTTAACGAAATGGGATAGATCATGAACGCCGCTATTGAGATTGCTCTAAAGAAATAAATCATACCTAATAAATTTTTCTTTGAGTGCACACCTGACCATTTACCAAATAAGACACAACCGATGATATTAAAGAAGCCAATGAGTGATAAACAAATCACTGCAACTTGACTGTCAAAGCCTTTGTCATGTAAGTACGAGGGCATATGTACGGTAATAAATGCCAACTGAAAGCCACAGACAAAAAAGCCCGCGATGAGCAGCCAATAATGAATATTACCAGTGGCCTCTTTTAGTGCTTCTTTCATGGTTAGATCATTGTTGACCTCTTGTGTTTTTTGCACTCCTTTATCTTTAGCAAAAGGAAGTGCCAATGCCACCATGGCCAGTGCGCCAAACGCTAGCAATAGCATCGTAAATTGCCAGCCAAAACTTGATATTAGCTCTTGTGCGGCGGGGATAACTAAAAACTGCCCGGCGGATCCTGCCGCTGTACCTACGCCGAGTGCAAGTGCCCTTTTCTCTGGCGCTACTAATCGTGCAATCGCCGGTAACACAACACCGAAACCAGTGCCCGCAATCCCCATACCAATTAATAAGCCCGCCGCCATATGTAAACCAAAAGCAGATTCAGCAATTGAGGTGAAATATAAACCTGCTGCATAGATTATGGCGCCAATCACTAACGTTTTAAACGTACCAAATCTGTCGGCAAACGCCCCGGCTACGGGTTGAAATAACCCCCAACACAAATTTTGCAATGCCAGTGAAAAAGCAAACACTTCACGACCATAGCCAAACTGCTCTGAGATAGGCGTCAGGAAAAAACCCATTGATGAGCGCAAACCAAAGTTCAACACCAGCAGTAGGCAGGCAAACACCATTAATGAGCTAAATAATTTTTGAGTATTGGACACTATAGTCCCCTTCTATTGTTTGGGCTAATACGATCGACTTACTTGATCCACTTAACCAGATCTTCAGCATAATAAGTGATGATTAAATCACAGCCCGCGCGCTTAAACGCCGTCATCGTTTCAAGTACAATTGACTTCTCATTGATCACGCCTGCCGCTGCTCCTGCTTTGATCATGGCGTACTCTCCACTGACCTGATAGACAGCTAACGGTAACGCACTGTGCGCTTTTATGTTCGCAATGACATCCAAATAAGCAAGCCCTGGTTTTACCATTAAGATGTCGGCGCCCTCCGCTTCATCTTGCATTGATTCAGCCAGCGCTTCACGCGGATTAGCTGGGTCTTGCTGATAAGTATTACGAGTACCTTTAAAACTTGAGTCAACTGCTTCTCTAAATGGGCCATAAAAAGCTGAGGCAAATTTGGTGGAGTAACTCATCACCGGAATATGAGAAAACCCGGCTGAATCTAATGCTTCTCGAATGGCTGCAATCATGCCATCCATCATGCCTGAAGGCGCTATCATATCAACGCCGGCTCTCGCACAGCTAATGACTTGCTTTTGCAGATTTTCAAGGGTCAGGTCATTATCAACATCATCATTGGTAACAACGCCACAATGGCCGTGATCCGTGTACTCACAAAAACAGTTATCACTAATCACTAACATTTGCGGCACCGCGGCTTTGGCAATTTTGATGCACCTTGCCAATAACCCGTTTTCATCCCAGCTATCTGTACCACAATCATCTTTGTTGTGAGACACACCAAACAAAATAATCGCTTTCACCCCATTATCCCATACTTGTTTAACGCGTTGTTCAAGCATTTTTTCAGGAATACGATCCACACCAGGCATGCTTTCTATCGCTACCGGCGTATCTATTTGCTCTTCAATAAACAATGGCAAGATAAAATCGTTAGCGTTTAAGTAAGTTTGGCGAGTAAGATCACGTAGTACTTGAGTACGACGTAAACGTCTAAAACGAAAAGAGGGAGTAACAGTCATATTTTGTGGCTCTTAAATTACAGTATAAAATGGCAATTATGTGGTACATCTGAAAGCGATCTAAAAATTAGTTCGCCGCATCCTTCGCTGCATTTTGAATAGCTTGACCACCCTTTTTTAAATCCTTACCTAAACCTTCAACAGTACTGCAGGCACTGATAGCCATTAGTACAGCACTTAAAACGGCGAGTTTTTTAAACGTTTTCATAATTTTATCCATACTCGGTAGCTGAGTTAACTCGTTTTCATGCAAAAACATGGTCGTCGCGAGAGCGATTCAATCATTCAAGATGAGCACTACTAGATATGGGCGTTTGGTTATTCCAAACAACTGAATCTAGGGGTATTCAGACTGGATCAATGAGACGTTCGCAGCAGGCGACTGTTTCTGGATGAAAATGAACTATGATACTGCTGAAATTGAACTTGTACAGTATTCTATGCTTTTTTTCATAGCAGATAAAAAAGCTTTAACTGTCAAAGTAGTTACTTGCTAGGTGATCTATTAAAATTCATAGATTACAACTTATCAATAATACATTTTGACGCATCCAAAAAAATGATTTTCACACCTGTTTTAGATAGCGGAAGGTTAAGTTAATTCTAGGTTGGCAAATATTTTTTCGCGCCGGCAAACTATGCTCCCAAAAGCGTTGCATTTCACCTGACATAAGCAGTAGCGAGCCGTGTGGCAGCTCAAGTGTAATATCTGCTGCTTTTTTCTGACGATGGCGTAATTTAAAGCTACGCTGGGCGCCCAAACTAATTGAAGCAATCGCGGGACACTCTCCAAGCTCTGGTTCATCATCACTGTGCCAGCCCATTTTATCAGCCCCATCGCGATAGAGATTAATCAGCACAGCATTGAATGTCGTTTGCGTGAGTGCCTCTAAATAGCGTTTCAATTGTAACACTTTAGGATGATATGGTTGTGCTTGCAGTGTTAAATTTGAATATTGATACTGCAAATTATTCTCTGATTGATAGCAATGCAAACGCGGCATTAAATGTGATTTGCCGTACACCGTAATTTCATCGTGTCGCCAGGGAAGCTCTTTTTGAAGCTGCTCAAACAGAGAATCTGCTTGAGCAATGCTTAGAAACTGCGAATCATAATCTAACTGAGCATCTATGATTGGCAGTGACTCAAGCGCCATACTTAAGCATCTACGCTATCAAGAGCTTGTGAGATATCGCCAATGATGTCCTCTATATTTTCGATCCCGACTGAGATACGTACCAAATCTTCACTCACCCCGGCCATATTCAGCTCTTTAGCATCAAGTTGGCGATGCGTGGTGGTCGCTGGATGACAGGCTAAGGATTTTGCATCACCAATGTTCACTAGCCTCAATACCATTTGTAGTGCATCAATAAACTGCGTGCCACCAGCAAGACCGCCTTGTACGCCAAAGCTTAAAATGCCCGATGCCTTGCCACTACAGATATTTTGACAGCGCTGATAATAAGGACTGTCTTTAAGAGCGGCATAATTTACCCAGCTCACCTTAGGGTGCTGCTGTAAAAAGGCCGCTAACTTCTCAGCGTTTTCACAATGGCGTTCCATACGCAGACCTAAAGTTTCCAGTCCCTGTAATATTTGAAAAGCATTTAATGGGGAAATAGCCGCACCTGTATTGCGCAGCGGTACTACGCGACAGCGACCAATATAAGCCGCTGGACCAAAAGCTTGTGTATAGATTACACCGTGATAAGAAGGGTCCGGAGTATTCATAATTTCAAAGCGCTCTTTATTTTCCGCCCAATCAAATTTACCAGAATCTATTATAATCCCCCCGATTGAAGTACCGTGCCCGCCGATATATTTGGTTAAAGAGTGCACTACGATATCAGCGCCGAGCTCAAATGGGCGGCATAAAAATGGCGTCGCCACCGTATTATCAACAATTAATGGCACACCGTGTTTATGGGCAATGGCTGCTAGTTTTTCGATATCAACGATATTACCCATTGGGTTACCAATAGACTCACAAAAAACCGCTTTGGTATTTTCATCAATCGCCGCATCAAAGGCCTCTAGATCATCAGCGGATATCAAACGCGCCTCAATGCCCTGTTTTGGGAAAGTATGCGCAAATAAATTGTAAGTGCCTCCATAGAGCTGGCTGGTACTGACAATATTATCGCCCACTTCGCAAAGGCACTGTATCGCGTAAGTAATCGCAGCCATACCCGAAGCTACCGCTAACCCTGCGATTCCACCCTCCATCGCAGCCACGCGCTGCTCAAGCACATCGGTAGTCGGATTCATGATACGCGTGTAAATATTGCCGGGCACTTTTAAATCAAATAGATCCGCGCCGTGCTGGGTACTGTCAAAAGTGTAAGAAGAGGTTTGATAAATTGGGACAGCAGCCGCTTTTGTGGTCTGCTCAGATTCATACCCATGATGTAGTGCCAACGATTCTAACTTCATTATTTACTCCTTCAAATATTGATACCAGTGCCATTTAAACGCTAGTTACGCGCTATACAGTCATGAGAGTACCAACAAAAGGTTAAACAAAATAGTCACTTACTGGTTAAATAAAGTTGTCTTAATAAATGTCGCTATTTATTTTCTTCTAATTTCTTTAATAAAGATCCCCAGGGCAAGCCATTCGCTTTGCTCATCTTCACTTTGTGAAGCGGGGTATTTCAAGTTTCATTGGTGTTAACAATTTTACGCGCCAAGGGCCGGGGAATTAAACCCATGATGATTTACACTGCGCCTAATTCATCTCTAATCAACAACCTCGCAGCAAGCTGCGAGGAATTAAACCTATGATGATTTACGCTCCGCCTGATTCATCTCTATTAAAGAGACACTCAGAGGGTTTGACGCCCTGAGTGAACTTTCTTATACCTGCTGGTACAATTGCGAGCCCGCATCCTTAAATTCTTGCGCTTTCTCTCGCATGCCTTTTTTAGCTTCTTCGCTGATTGCCGCTATTTCAGAATCATCTAACTGGCGAACTTCTTGACTGATCTTCATCGAGCAAAACTTCGGACCACACATCGAGCAAAAATGCGCGACTTTTGATGATTCTTTAGGCAAGGTTTCATCGTGATAAGCGCGAGCAGTATCAGGGTCTAAACCTAAATTAAACTGATCTTCCCAACGAAACTCAAACCGTGCTTTACTCATCGCATTGTCGCGAATTTGTGCACCTGGATGACCTTTTGCTAGATCTGCCGCATGTGCCGCCAATTTATACGTAATGATGCCTGTTTTCACATCATCTTTGTTAGGGAGTCCTAAATGCTCTTTTGGTGTCACATAACAAAGCATCGCACAGCCAAACCAGCCGATCATCGCGGCCCCTATACCCGATGTTATATGGTCGTAGCCCGGGGCTATATCCGTGGTTAGTGGCCCTAACGTATAAAAAGGCGCTTCATCACACTCAGCTAGCTGCTTATCCATATTTTCCTTAATCATGTGCATTGGCACGTGACCAGGTCCTTCTATCATGACTTGCACATCGTGCTTCCAAGCGATTTTGGTCAGCTCGCCAAGCGTTTCTAGCTCGCCAAACTGGGCTTCATCGTTAGCATCTGCAATTGATCCAGGTCGCAGCCCATCACCGAGTGAGAAAGAGACATCGTAGGCTTTACAGATTTCACAAATTTCTTCAAAGTGAGTGTAGAGGAAGTTTTCTTCATGATGAGCTAAGCACCATTTTGCCATGATGGACCCACCACGTGAGACAATACCTGTCACGCGCTTGGCGGTCATAGGCACGTAGCGAAGCAATACACCGGCGTGAATGGTAAAGTAATCAATGCCCTGCTCTGCCTGCTCGATTAAAGTATCACGAAAGATTTCCCAGGTTAGATCTTCTGCAATGCCATGTACTTTTTCAAGCGCTTGATAAATAGGCACTGTGCCGAGCGGTACGTGTGAGTTACGCACTATCCATTCACGGGTCTCGTGAATATTTTTACCCGTTGATAAATCCATAATAGTGTCAGAGCCCCAGCGCGTACCCCAGGTCATTTTAGCCACTTCATCTTCTATTGAAGAACCTAGCGCTGAATTGCCGATATTACCGTTAATTTTCACTAGAAAATTACGCCCGATAATCATCGGCTCTACTTCAGGGTGATTGATATTGGCGGGGATGATAGCGCGACCACGAGCCACTTCTTCACGCACAAACTCAGGTGTGATTTCGTTGGGTAAATTCGCGCCAAAACTTTGCCCTGGATGCTGAAAATTAAGTTCTGGGTTGAGCTTAGCTTCAACCAACTTCATGTTCTCGCGGATCGCGATGTATTCCATTTCAGGTGTAATTATGCCTTTTCGAGCATAGTGTAACTGCGTGACATTGCAGCCCTCTTTGGCTTTGCGCGGTTTACGCTCTAAATTAAAACGCAGTGAATCTAAGCGCGAATTGGCAGCACGCTCAAGACCGTATTGCGAGGATAATCCATCAAGTAACTGTGTATCATCACGTTCTAATATCCAATTCTCTCTGACAGAGTTTAAGCCTTTACGCACATCGATAATCACATTTGGATCAGTGTAGGGACCTGATGTGTCATACACCATTACCGGTTCATTTTTCTCAACCAGTGCTTCTTTACTAAATGATGCGGGGGAGTCTGCCAATTCGATAGCGCGCATAGGCACTTGAATATCTGGGCGACTACCTTGAATATAAACTTTTTTTGAACCTGGAAAAGGTTTGATCGACTCTTGGTCTACCACAGCGGTAGAACTGAGATGGGTACTGGAAATAAGATTGCTCATGGGTGGTTCCTCTTTGTCAACATCGGCTTCAGGTCACTGAATTATTATTTAATGTCGAGTCAAGAGGCACAGGTGAAATACAGACCTGCGAAGCTATTATTTTACTGCGCATCGTTACACATAAAACCATAGCTATAGCTATCGTTTTAAATTTGTTACTAAGCTCAAAAAAAATAGACAAAAGCTGAGAAAGAAAAATACAGCTGCATTAGTATCGCTTGTTTCCTACGCCGGTATTAACCGGATCAGGTTCGCGGGTTGGTTTTCACCTCTCGTCCTCTGCCAATAAAAAATATTGGCAAAAGAACCCCGACAAGACATTGCAAACACTATAACCGCTATCTAATAAAAGTCTATCAAAGCAACAATATTTATTTAAAAAAATTACTAATTATCATTTAATGCAAATGCTGTTTATGTTTTTGGTATTGCTGATATAACGCTTGATACCGCTGTACATTTTCGCTGATCGGTTCTATTTTCGATCCAAGTAAAAATTTCACCCCGTTGTCGCAGATATCAGCCATTGATGCGATATGCTTATGAAAAACCTGATAACTCCACTGCGCTTGTAACGCTGCACCCAGTGCTGCCGCTTCGCTCTCAGCGGGAGTTACTACGGGTAAATTAATCATATCAGCTATCATCTGTCGCCATTGCAAACTGTTAGACCCACCGCCAATCAATCTTATTTGTTTTGCGGATAATCCTTTTTCTTCAAGTAGATGGTAACCATACTTAAGACCAAGGCTCACCCCTTCAACGGCCGCCCTCAACAGGTTTTCGCTTTTTAGATTCTGCTCATCCATCCCTAGCAGAGTACCTTTAGCTTGCGGTAAATCAGGTGTACGCTCTCCGCTAAAAAAAGGTAGCATCATTAGACCTTGTGCGCCGATGCCTGAGCTTTTCAGTAGGTGGTCAACTTGTTTGTTAGGCACGTTCATTAGCTGTTGCACACTGGCAGTCACATTGGTGAGATTCATGGTGCAAATAAGCGGTAACCAGTGATTTGTACTGTTACAAAAAGTGGCTATCTGACCGCTCTCATCACTGACAAAGGTTTCACTGGTCGCTGCAACCGTACCTGACGTACCTAAACTAATAGTCACAATCCCCTGCTCTACATTCCCAGTACCTATTGCTCCCATCATATTATCACCGCCGCCGCTGGATATAATAATCCCTGGTTTAAGGCCAAGTACTTGTGCTGCATTTGCACAAAGCTGCCCCGCCACTTGATGTGCATCGATTAAGTTCGGTAAAGCATCAATTAGAGACTTGGAATCATCAATGGCACTCAACACTTTTTGCGACCAACATTTATTCCTTATGTCGAAAAACCCTGTGCCTGAGGCATCCCCTGCCTCCATACTTTTCTCACCACTCAACCAAAAATTTATATAGTCATGAGGTAATAAAACACTGCGTATTTTGGCATAGTTTTCAGGTTCATGATGTTTTAACCATAAGAGTTTAGAAGCGGTATACCCTGTTTTTAGCTTAGTGCCAATCAATTTAAAAACAGCACTATCACCGCCCAAGCTCTCAATCAATGCTGCGTTTTCACGGTAAGTTGAAGTATCACACCAAAGTTTAGCAGGCCTAATCACTGTATCAGTTTCATCCAGTATCACTAAACCGTGTTGTTGACCTGATACACCAACCCCCTTGATAGCGCTCGGGTCAACATCACCTGTTTGTAAAGCTTGCTGCATTGCACTTGAAAGGGCTGTAATCCACCAGTTAGGATCTTGCTCTTTTGTACCATCACTGCTCGATACTAACGCATGTGGTGCCTGCCCTCTGGCAATGACTTTTCCCAATGTGACATCAAAGATAACCACTTTGGTACTTTGCGTGCCGCAATCTATGCCTACAAACATGATATTCTCTCTTTTAATTAAAAACGCCCAAAGGGGCGTTAACAAGTGCTCATTCAGTAACGCAGCCGCAGTAGACACCTGTTTCTGGATGGGAACTAACTATACTCAATACTAATGAATACTAACCTACTTAAATATAACGGCTTAGGGAAGTAGCGAATAAGTCCCCAGATTTTCCCTGTGGATAACTAAGCGGTTAAATCCGCGGAAGAATGCGAAGTGAATGGCTGGTCCTTCATGAACTTTCTGACAAAGGAGTTGACCGCTTAGAGATCCACCCTTCGGGGCGTCTGGGACTTGTTCGCTACTTCCTTAGTAACCCAATGCACTAAGAGTTTTAGCTGGGCCTAAGGAATTCAAACTGATCAATTGACTTTGAACGCACTCAATAAACACTTCAGAGCGAAGTACTTGATCACCAAAAACATCTTCAATTGCTAGAAAGTTTGTGACCAAATCTCCCTCCTGTAACAAAGCACTCTGCAATATTTCATTTTTCGGGTCAGCTATCTCAAACGATTGACCTTTCCCATCAACACCCTTTAGATAAATTATCCATGCGGCAACCACTAAGGCGATGCGATCAATATCCTTGCCATTGTCCAGTAAGTAAGTCAGCGTTGGTAATATGAATTTAGGGAACTTTGATGAAGCGTCTGAGCCAATGCGCTGTAATTGATCACAAATCACTGGATTTGAAAACCTCTCAATTAAACTGTCTTGATACAGGGCAAAGTCAACATTCGCTATGGGTGCCAGTTTTGGCACGACATCTTTGCTCATATAGTCACATATAAAGCGATGCAAGGATGTGGATTCCATCGTATGGTGAGCAAACTCTAACCCTGAGATAACACCAATCAACGCCATGGCTAAATGACTGCCATTAAGCATGCCTATTTTCATCTCTTCATAGGCGCCTACATTATCAGTAAATTCAGCACCTACCGTTTCCCAGGCGGGTCTTCCATTACAGAAGTTATCTTCTATCACCCACTGCGTAAAGGGCTCGCAAACGACAGGCCAAGTATCATCGATACCCGAGGCATTCAACAGTTGTGCACGATGCTCTTCACTCGTTGCCGGTGTTATTCTATCGACCATCGCACAGGGAAAACTGACATTTTCAGCAATCCATTGACTTAGCTTTAAATCAATTAATGCAGAGAAACTGAGCATTACTTGGCGAGTCACTTTACCATTATTTGGCAAATTATCGCATGACATTACCGTAAAAGGCTTGATACCCGCATCACGCCTTTTCTTCAGAGCTAAGGCTAAATAACCAAAAGCTGTTTTCGGTGATTCGGGGTTATTTACATCTGCGATGATTTCAGACAATAGAGGATTAAACAGCCCGGTATTATCGTCAATACAGTAACCGCCTTCTGTAATCGTCAAGGAGACAATACGCGTATTTGGATCAATTAATTTAGCAATCAGCTTCTCAGATTCACGCTGTGCCAAAATGAAATCGCCAATGGCTCCAATCACTTGTACTTTGTCTTCGCCTGGCTGTAGCTCATATAATGTATACAGATTATCTTGATCACTTAG
>Ga0209292_1004945_pt1 | contig 13837 bp, 14 predicted proteins | sample GOMGulsemesocosm_2_FD_184634 | JGI IMG/M metagenome (GOLD analysis project Ga0209292, IMG submission 184634) | Methane-oxidizing microbial communities from mesocosms in the Gulf of Mexico - GOM9C Gulf of Mexico (SPAdes) (version 2) | ecosystem: Environmental > Aquatic > Marine > Cold seeps... | reverse complement strand
TTATTTACAAACAATTTCATTTAAAATCCTATCGGGGCAGAAAAACAGTCCACCCATTAAAAAAGTGGCGTTATTATGCCACTAGTTTTGCACCAATGATGTGAATTAGTGCAATGTATATCAAATATTACTCATGGTCACTCGACAAGCGACGCTTTAATTGATCAAGCAGATTAGGAGGGATCCCAACAATGGTCAGTTTATCATTGACTAAATCGACAATAACTCTGTCCCCTAGGTGCTTTTGTTCGAAACCAACGGTCACACCGCCACCAGTGCCGGAGAATTTTTTCAGCTGGCGCAATGTCGCACGGTCTCCTGGGATTTCATCTTCGAGTTCATAACCTTGCTGAGCGACAAACTGGTAAAGCCCTGATTCGCCATCGCTAGCGACTTTTGACGACAGATCCTTAATCGCGATTTCTTCGCCGTTATCAATTTGACCTTTGCAATAATCGAACACTTTCTCGCGATAGTCTTCTTTCTCGCTGCGATCAAATTCGGCCGCGCTACAATAATCTTCAACCGCATTCATCAGGCTCTTGTTCTGCTCTTTGGCGTTAAAGCCTTCCTTACAGCCCATAAAATCAAGGAAAAAGTCTGACACTTTACGCCCTGCACGGCCCCTAATAAAGGAAATATAACGCTGACAGTCTGGCTCTGCTTGCCACATTGTTAAATCGATACGCGCACCAAGTTGCAAGTTGTTTAGCTCTAGATGTTGATTACTGCTCACTTCCAATGTGTCATCAACCACCAACGAATCTTTAGGTGAGATCAATGCCACAAATAGATAGTTACTTGCAATGTGGGTGTAATTAGCTAACAACAGATAACCCTGCTCGCCAAAATTATATTTCATTAGCTCTGTTTGTAACTGACGAATCGCTGTTTGCGAGAACCCTACAAAATCATTATCCTGATCCAGGTAGGTTGTTAGCGCGCGCGCGAACGGCTGCTCGCCTTGTTCATCATCAGCGAAAAAGCCATAGCCTTTACCCTGTTTTGAATTATATATGCGGTGTAGTTCACTCACCAAGGTTTCGACGTCCTGCGATGGCGCCAACACTTGGTCACGGGCGGAAAATGTAACATCCCCTTCGCTAGTGGTGTTAATTTGATGAAGTATGCTGTGCCTGATAGAAACACTCATTTGGATTAGTCCCGAGCTAAAATTTGCTGTATTATATACGAATTATCCCGCAACATTTCTAGTTGTTGACGCGATTGATGATCTTTCATCCATTTATGGTGGTATTACATAAATAGAGTAGACCTAGATTGGCGCCAGCATAATAGATATAGCAACAACTAACAAGAGAACACAATGGCAGTAAATTCAAAATATAGTAACGAACAAGTTGAATCTTTGATCCTTCAATTATTAACCGTGCTGGAAAATAGCCACGCCAAAGCAGACCTAAGCTTGATGGCATTAGGTAATGCGGCAACGTCAGTGATTAACAATAGTGTTTCGGCAAGCCAACGTAAACACGTCGCCGCAAGTTTTGCAAAAGCATTGGAAAGCTCTGTAAAAGTAGAGCTTCACTGATAGATACTTTCATAGTGTCTAGCCAATGGCTGACACTATAAATCCCTAAGCATAATCACTAGTTGCACCATACCTAGGTGCGTGTGATAATAACTTTACGTTAATAATGAACTGTTAATAATGGTAGATAATTCAAATTCTTACAAAGACAGAGTATCCCGACTAATCAGTTGGGGCCATTGGTTCATGCTTGCCAATATCGTGTTGGCAATGGTTATGGCCTTACGCTACATTTTTGCAATCGACAGCGAACTCACTGCCGTTGCAGCGTTTTATTTGCTAACAACATGGATTGGTCACTTTGGATTGCTTGGCATCCTCACGTATATTATCGTCCTTTTCCCACTGACTTTTGTTTTCCCCTCCTCAAAAGTCATGCGAGCGCTTGGCGCCATTGTTGCGACATTTTCAATTGTAGCTGTCTTAATAGACGGCAGTGTTTTTGGTAGTTACCAACTCCACTTAAATTTATTCGCGTTCGACCTCAAAGGGTTTAACCTAAAAAATAGTATTGGGTGGACATCGATCGGTCTGTTTTTGCTCGCGTTATTAATCGTCGAATTAACGATAGCAAATCTTATTTGGAAACGATTGGCTATCATTCGTGCGTGGGATATCGGGAATAAAATCACTTTTGGCTTTGGCTGCGCATTTTTACTTAGTCACATTATCCATATTTGGGCCGACGCGACGGTTTATAGTCCCGTCTTAAGTTATGACCGACTATTTCCGCTATCGCACCAATCGACTGCGCGTAGCTTCATCAAAAAACACGGTTGGATTAATGATTCACATCAAGATAAGTTAACCCTTAGTGCTGCGCCGCAAACAATTAATTATCCACTCAATCCGCTACAGTGTAATGCACCTCAAGCGAACAATTTGCTGTTCGTCTCAATTGCTCGACTAAACCAACAGCACGTGTCAGCCAATTACATGCCTAATTTAGCGCGATTAGCAAGCACCAACATCAATGCGACGAACCATATCACTACGAGTCTAGTACAACAGGATATTGCATTCACATTAGCGACTGGTTTGCCGGCAAACTATCGTGGTGTTTTTGAACGTAATAGTATGGTCAGTCCTATTCAATCGCTCACCGATGGCTATGCTAATAAGTCATTTACCACCAGTGAAGAAGCACGAAAGCAAACGACATTTAATGCGGCTGTCAATGACCAGAACAACGTTTCTGAGTTAATCGAGTGGATAGGTAGCAATCAGAATACCCCCTACCGTGCAGACATCACCTTATATTCAAGTCAGGCCTTGAGTGTGCCCGATGGTTTCAATCCATCAATAACGTGGCCCTCGACACTGCAGCGCCCAGCAGATAGATTACTTGCCCGACAATACATGAAGGCTACTGCTTATATCGATCAGTTGTTAGGCGAGTTGTTGGCGGCTGTCGAACTGGCAAATACAACGGTGATTATTACCGGAATTAGAGGCAATGATCTTAGCGCAATCTATCAACAGTCTGACGCATATTCATCGGTCAATCTGAACGTGCCATTAGTCATTGCCATCCCAAATTTAGCGGCGCAAACTATTACTAAAAAAACCTCGCATTATGATGTTGTACCGACGTTACTGCGCCATCACTTTAAATGTGGTAACCCAGCATCAGATATAGGTATTGGGTTTGACGTTTTAAGTACCGAGCAAAGTGCACTACTCTATATCGGTGCAAGTGACAATTTCGCGTTATATCAGAAGGATGGAATTGCTGAGATTGATCGTCAGGGAAATTATAGATTTTTCACTAAACAATATCAAAAAGACCATAATGGTCAATTATCCTTTCAACAACTTATCGAATTAAAAGCGAATATTAATCGCTTTAAATAAGCTATTACGGAACATCACCATGACGTTTAAACATCTCAGTGTTGAGCAACTAAAACTATTAGTAAGTGAACAGCCAATAAATATTGTCGATACTCGTGACGCACAATCTTTTAATCAATCTCACATCCCCAATGCTTTTAACCTAAATCAAGGTAACTTAGAGCAACATCTAGTCGACTGCGATATGGACATTCCGATGGTGGTTTGTTGTTATCATGGCATTAGTAGCCAAGGGGTTGCACAGTTTTTACTTGAGCGTGGCTTTGATGAGGTTTATTCACTCGACGGTGGATTTGAAGCGTACAATAACGCTATGTAAGTGGAAACTTAGCCTGCCCTATCGATGGTGCGAAACAACGAAGTTTTTGTTATTTCGTACCAGGCTACGCTTGCACAATATTGCCGTTTTCGTACCGCCCTTTCCTTATTACATAACCTTACCGCTGATGTAGTGGCAGTGAAAACTCAAAACAAGTGCCTTTGTGTTCTTCGCTCCTCACCAATATTGATGTGTGATGTAAATCCAATAACGCTTTAACAATCGCTAGTCCTAGCCCGGCATTACCGCTATCACTATCACGTCGATTTGCGGCTCTAAAGTGTGCTTCAAATACCCTAGGTAACTGAGCACTTGGAATACCAATACCGCTATCTTTTACTCGAATGAGTACCCGCTGTTGGCCATTAAGCTCTATATGGGAAAAAGTCATCAAAATATTTCCACCGCTGGGAGTGTGTCTAATGGCATTAGCGACTAAGTTACTAAAAACACGTTCAATCTTTGCAATGTCGGCATCGACGAATATCGTCGAGTCCTTTGGTGAAAAGTCCAGACTAACGTTACACGATTGAGCTTGTAGCTTGAAAGTTTCGATAATATCTTGAGCCAACTCAGCAATCGCGACTGGCTCTCGGTGTAATTCAATATTTCCTGTTTCTAGATGCGCTAAGTCAAAAACTTGCTCAACTAGTTCATTGAGCACGTGCGCATTTTTTAACGCAATCGCTAAATATTCGCTACTTGGTAGTGAGGCAAGCTCGCTGTTTTGTCTTTGCCAAGTTTCAATATACCCAATCAATGAACTTAGTGGTGTGCGTAAATCATGTGAGATGTAAGACAATAGCTCTTTGCGCTGCTCGTCTTTATGCGAGATTTGTTTATATTGACTCGCCATAGTGATCGACATTTGGTCAATCGCATTTGCTAGGAACAATTCTTCATTGCTTGGTAACCATTGACTTTGCAGGGTCCCTAATCCAATGGCTTCGCCATGCTGCCATATTGCGCTACGCTCATATTTTGCAACTTGGGCTGTAATATGGGTGATCGGACGCACAATATAACGAATAAGAATGGCAGCAATAAGCACTGCAAACAACAATACTGCAATTAGCAGAGCCTGCTCTTGGGAAACTGTTCGCTGCTCTAACAACGTTGCAACAATATTATCCTCCAATTGTGACCCTATGATCACGTATAAATACCCCTCTAGCTTCGCGTCCTGATACAACGGCGCGGCTGAAAATATCTTATGGCCATTCTTGTCACGCGGATCTTGGCCTAATAGTGGGAAATCGGCGCTGTTATTTATAAAAATTTCGATGGGACTGATATCCACCTGTGTTCTCTGGACTTTATCTTTTGGCGCAGAAAACGCTAAAATGGCGCCCTTGGTGTCAGTGACATATATCTCAAACGCCGGTCCTAACAACATCATCGAATGAAATGTATGTTTAAGCACCTTAGGGTCAATCTTACCATCACGTAACAATTGATTATCTTCAATCATGTGGATTGCAAGATCGCGATGTAATGATTGCGTGGTATGTTGGCGCAGCGTAATACTTGAACTTTGCATAAACCATACAAACAATACCGTAATAGCACTAAAAACGATGACAAATAATGTAATGAGGCGCAGCGTAATACTATTGAGATTCCGCACATTAAATTCCTTATAGGTTATGATAATACCGTTTCCGGGTATTCGAATTTATAGCCAACGCCCCAAATCGTATGGACCAATTTCAAATCCTGAGCGTGATGTTCCAATTTGGCCCGCAGCCGATTAATGTGAGAATTAACGGTGTGCTCATACCCGACATGATTATAACCCCATACAGAGTCCAGCAATTGGGTGCGATTAAACACTTGCTTCGGGTGAGCTGCAAGAAAATATAGTAGTTCAAATTCGGTAGACGTCAGTTCGACCAGACTGTCGTTTAATGTTGTTTTTCGCAGATTGGGATCCATTGCAAAACTTGGATAGTGCAACGGCTTTTGCTGTTCTTGCACTGTTTCTGATAATGAACAACGACGCATCAATGCTTGTACCCGCGCAGTCAACTCTCGAATGCTAAAAGGCTTGGTCATATAATCATCAGCACCGAGATTTAATCCCATTACCCTATCCGTCTCGGTATTTCTTGCGGTTAGTATGATGATTGGTGTGGCAGGATCTTGTTCGCGGATGCGACGGCAAATCTCCAGACCATCAACATGTGGTAGCATAACGTCCAGCATAATTAAATCGAAATTTTGCGATAAGGCGAGCGCGAGCCCCGCCTTACCACAATGCACTGGAGTCACATCAAAGCCAGCATCCACTAAGGTTATTGCGATGAGATTAGCTAAATCAATTTCATCTTCAACAATTAGTACACGTAGGCTCATAAGTTTCTCCAATTAATTAGTCCGTTCAATCGTTACCTTGGCAACGAGTGCTTCAAACCGATGCGATTCATCTAACGCCGATTGCGTTAAACCATCATCACTTGTTACGACACCACTATGACGACTGACAAAATCAACATCATCACGCATCTCGTTGAAACCTTCACCGCCGGTAACAGGTCCAGGTAAGGTTGCTGCTAATTCGCTGTTTCCTTCAGTGCCTGCGTCATAAACTGGCAATAGCATTGATTTTACGTCGCCAACAGCAAGCTGAGATAGATCGTATTGAACTAGACCCGTGAAAGCGTCATTTGTATTCACTAACATTGAAATAATCGATAAATAATTATTTTCATCATCTGTTGTTAGCATTAATGTCGCTGTATTGCCTGGCATTAACAGCCCTTCTGATGATGCATTGTCAAAGTTGGTATTATCACTAATTAGCATCGTATTATCGCCTGCTTCAGCGGTATACTCTACTCCCATACTCGCGCTTTGACCGAGCTGCCACAGTGATACATCCATCGCATGACTCAGTACTGTCACTGGCGATAATGGTTGATTGTTTGTCAGGTTTTGCACGGTAACCTCAAATGAATAGGTTACTGGTTCAGGTGTCATTGGTTCAGGCATAACCGTTGCTTTGTCGTCACTGCCGCAACTTGCTAACACGACAACCGCTGCTGTCATGGTCAATATTCGTTTAATTGATTGCATGTGATGCTCCTATTTGACTACAACAGTAACTTTCAATACTGGGTTTAACCAACGATGAACGGTATTGTCTAAATCACTCTTTCCAGCCATTGCGTCATCGTCACCTAATGCGCCGCGGTGAATATGAATGTTCGTATTGGTATCCGCCATCGCTACACCAGTACCACCGGTGCCAGTCATTCCCGTAGGGTCAGCTGGAATACCTAGTGCACCAGGTGCGCCTGCGCCAGGCACCACTAATTCGTTGTTGGCTTCGGTTCCAGCATCATATGCATTTAAATGCATTACATAAGTGCCTGCTTCGGTAGGAATTTGCCAAGCGTTCAAACCAGCAAATGCATCATTTGTAGGTAATAGCATTGAAGTGATTGAAAGGTGGGTGTTGCTACCAGTGTCAAAATCGAACGCGGCAACGCTCTCACTAGGCTTTAATACGTTTTGATGTGGATTGGTAATAACCTCACCGCCTGCGGCCATCACATCAGCCGCGAGTGCATCAATGCTACCACCTTCTGCCATCATTTGAAGGGACAGCGATGCTGGCATCCCCACTTGATATAATTTAGTTGCATCGTCATGAGCAGCCACTAAAAAAGGAGTGAAGGTAATACCTTGTGTAAGATTTTGAACACTGATAGTTAAATCGGCGGCTTGTACCATTGAAGTAGCACTTAAACCGATGAATGCGGCCATAGGAACCGCATAAGCTTGTTTACGTAATGTCTTGATCATCTCGAGTTACTCTTTATTGTTAATAGTGTTTATTACAATAAAGGGTAAAATTCACAGATTAATCCCACGATTATCACATTTTTATCACACAGCGTTAATTGTTAATAAAACAATGACTTCGTACATTAAAACATGAGCAATTAGCAATAGGAAAGTCGCGACACCAAGCAATGTATGACTCTGTGGATTTTTGGAAATAAGCGGTAATATCCACAACATGATGCCTAACGCTAAGAAGCCTAACGCCCACATCATATCGCGCTGCATTTCACTGCCAAACAGTGCTTCATTACCATTTAACAGCGTGATTGAAATGACGACTAACGCGACAATAGTCGCAAAGATACCGCTAAACGGTAAGATCCGATTAAAAGCCTCTAAGCGGTTCTTTGCTTTAACTAACAATAAATTTGCGAGGACGGCACCGGTGATAAGCATTGGAATCACAACATAGAGCGTTGGTTGATTAAAAATGATGACAGCGCTATAAACAGCTAAAGGCAGTAGGGCAAAGTAAATAGCTTTATCTGGGATCGCGCGCTTGTTGGGCAACTTCCCTTGCCAAATACTAAGTAAGATACCGTAAGCTCCGCCGAGTCCGCCGATCACCAGTACCCAAGGTTGGGTCGACGTTTCGGCGCCAATCATAATCGCAACGAACAACACTGTCCAAATTGTGATCAGCTCACCTTGAAGACGACTATGCTGGCCTGGACAAAGCTGACCGTGCTTTAAGATGATACAAATTATCGTTAATGCGCAAAACGGCATCAAGCTTAGGATTGGGAAAACGATGTTGTAAAAGGAAATATCAAGCAATGGAGGCTACTCTCGAGAAAATTTTGCTGATTATAACCAATCTACCTTTCCCTGTCGTGTAAATTCATGCGTTGTACAGCTGATTAAATCCCTTAATTGAAAAACCTTGCAGCAATTGATCACCAACCTTAATGACCGGTACACTGCGCAGGCGTAATCGGGCAAACTCCTTCGCGCCCGCTGGTGATTTTACATTACATAAACGATAACTTATCTGCTGACTATCAAAATACTTTTTGGCCGCAGCGCAGCCACTACAGCCGTTCATACTATACAATACAACTTTTTTCATATTCTCTGTTCTATTTCCTGATTTTCAAATTGGAATTGGCCGATAAAACCAAAAAGCACCGGTTAATACCATTTCCATTGGACATGGTATAATACCAGTGCTTTTGTATATTCTACATCTTGCTAGATACGGCTAAAGAAACCATTTGCACGTTCTTCACAACCTTCTCGCCAGCCACCTAACCATTGTTGTTTTTGCTCAGTCGTATTATAGGGGCAATTCCCCTTACTTTGACTATGAGTTCCCGCTTGAAATCCTTTGGAGTATGCACGTTGGTTTCGATCTCGCTTCTGTCTATTCATCTAGTCTTCCTCATTGATCCTAAACTCACGCTCCCTTGCGGGAACCATGTTATGGGTCGATTAGAGCAAACCATTCAGTTGCTTTTCGGTTGGTAACTCGCACTAGCTGAGTGCATCAATAACTGAATATTTGATTCGCTACAATCTGTGACATCAAGTGATATCACAGTTCTATTTTTAACCAAATATGACGAAAGGATCAAGCGAAAAGGATCATAAATTTAGCAAATAAAACTAAGTTTATGATCCTATTTAGATTATTTATTAAGCGATATTTTACGACGAGTAAAAGCTAAGCCAGCGAGCAATAATCCCCATAACCCAAGGCTTGCACCACTGCGTTCGTACACAAAACTCTGTGAGGTATCTTCAATCACTTCACAGGCTGTGCCTTGTGAAGGCTCAAGGATAACAGCTCGTGGGATCTCTTCTGTAATCGGGACACCGCTGCTATCAGTATCAAATACAACGTCACCATTGGCATCTGTAACAAGTTGTTCTGTCTCGTACTCGCTTGATTCGGTGGTGACATTACCGTCAGCATCAAGCCATTGCGTTTTAACGCGAGGTAATGTCACCAACGCGGTCGCCATGATTGTGCCATTGCTGGTGATCTTACTAGCATCGACAATGCTAATATCGACCTCATAACTAATACGTTGGCCATCACCGCCCGACGCCTCAATCTGATACTTATTCCAAGTATCGCCCGCTTGTTTGTACCCTTTTGATTCACAGGTTAACAGCTCATTGATATCTTCGAAATCGCTACTAACATGATTATAGAGAAAGCCGTGAGTACGACGTGATGTTGTAGTGCCGCCATCAATATCAACCGCACCAACCACTAAGCCATCGTTATTAATATCTTTAGGGTAAGTAGCAAAATCAGATTCAGTCGAATAAAAATCATTCGGAAAAACCATCTCAGGATTTGGCGCTGCCATTTCATATACAAACATTTTTCGACGTGCTGTGCCGTTAATGTATTTATAGACATAACCGACCACGACATCGCTGTCGTTAATGGCAATTGAACTAGACGCCACCCAAGTATCTTCGCTATGATCCATTAAATCAATAACTTCACCATCATTAAAGATCGTTGCGACATCAAAACGATACTTTATTTCTTTTTTACCATCACGAAAGGCAACACTCTGACCAACGGCTACGCCATTATTATTAACATCAAGTGCAAAAGAATTGTAACGATAATACTTGTAGTCATTGTCACCACCATCTTCCACTCGCTGCGCTAATACGCCAAGTGGGGTACGATCAGTCAATGATCCATTGCTATACTGCCAACTAACCGCTTCTAAGGTGTAAAGCGTTTCGTTATTGCTCTTAGAATTATATTGGAAACCTTGGGTACAAATCGCTAATGGGATGGTGTCAGCGTAAGTATCTAAACATCGTTCTTCAAGTAGTTCTAGCGAATAACGCTCGACTTCGACGCTCTCGTAACCAACCACTAAACCATTGTCATTAATTGAAGTGATGCCGCTTTGGCCACCATAGGTTGAAAACTCAGGTTCAAAGGTATGAACAACGCCATTCTCGAGCACGAAAGCACGCTGACGATAATCATAGGCGTAAAAATCATATTCTTGATTAAGATTAGTCGACGCTTCATCAGGATCGGTAATAGCGTAAGCCACTGAACTAGTGGTACCTACAATAATTCCGTCATCGTTAGTATCAAAGGCAAAACTGTTTACCGTGACTGAATCGCCAAAATCGTCATGTTCAATGGTTTCTTCGAACAATTCAAGAAATGTTGGGATAGTATCTTCATCGAAGCTAAAAATAAGGTTGGATGCCGACGGTAATGCTTTCGGTGAATAGGTGCTGGTTTCACTGGCCTGAGTGAGCGCTGTATCGACGGCGTTATTGACCAATAGATTTTCGTCTTCATCGGAAAGTGTCGGTGCAAACTGGCCAGATGCGCCGCCAATCATTAAACCATTGTCATTAGCCGTTACGCCAAAGCCACTACGACTATTCTCGATGGTGCCGTTTACTTTATACAGTTCATCGATATTTTTAATTTCATATACAGTCGCATTCGCGCTAAAGATGGTACCAAGTGATACCGCAATCAAAGACAGTTGTAACTTATTTTTCATTATAATTCCTGTTACTTACGAAATGGGTTGCGCCACTTCATATCGGGCTCAGCCCCAAATTCATTAACAATGCTCAGCATTATTCAACTAAACGACATTGGATGCAATCAAACTTAACGTTTTGTTGAAAATAACCTTAATAGAGACAGCTAAAACGCAAAAAGGTTCAGCATGTGCTGAACCTTTGATAAATTGACTTATTATCCTAAGTTATCAAGTGTTTCCCAGCGCTCAAGGCTATCTTCTAACGCTTGCTGCGCCACTTCCAACGCTTTTATCACTGGCTCAGTCACTTTACTCGCTTGGCTGAAAAAATCGGCTTGCGACATTTTAGTCTCTAAACTCACGATTTCTTGTTCAAGTGAATCTATTTTTTGTGGTAAGCCATCAAGTTCTCGCTGCTCGTTATAACTGAGCTTTTTGGTCACCGGTGCGGCCTGTATCTCTTGCACTTTTGGCGTATCCTGAGCATTTGGCTTATAGCTCTCAGGGTCAAACAAAACGGCCCCCTGATTAACAGCATCTTCATAACCGCCAACAAACTCCTCGATCACGCCGTTTGCGCCAAACCACCAGCTTGATGTCACCGTGTTATTAATAAATTCACGATCATGGCTCACTAACAATAATGTACCACCATACTCATGCACCAAAGACTCGAGTAATTCTAATGTTTCAATATCGAGATCATTGGTCGGCTCATCCAGAATCAACATGTTATTTGGCTTTAAGAATAACTTCGCTAATAATAAGCGATTCTTTTCACCACCAGATAGCGCACGTACAGGCGTACGAGCTCTCGCAGGAGAGAATAAAAAATCTTGTAAATAACCGAGTACATGTCGCGTGCGACCATTGTGCTCAACATCATCTTTTCCATCACCGACATTTTCTTGTACTGTTTTATCCAAATCAAGTGCTGCGCGATGCTGATCAAAATAAGCAACATCTAGTAAGGTACCTGTTTTGATTTCACCTTTAATTGGATCTAAATTACCGAGCAAGAGTTTAAGCAAGGTTGATTTACCACAACCATTAGGCCCAACTAGTGCGATGCGATCACCACGGATAACACGTGTCGTGAAGTTGGTCACAATGGCTTTTGTCTCGTAGGCGTAACTAAGATTATCAATCTCAAACACCAACTTGCCTGATTTAGACGTACTGGCGATGCTCATCTTCGCTTTACCGACAACTTCACGACGGGCGCTGCGATCATCACGTAGTTGTTCTAACGCGCGGACACGCCCTTCATTACGGGTACGGCGTGCTTTGATGCCCTGGCGAACCCATACTTCTTCTTGTGCAAGTTTTTTATCGAACAGTGCATTTTGCTCTTGTTCAACACGTAACGACTCTTCTTTTGCCACTAGATAGTTAGCATATGTACCAGGCCACGATGCCAATTTACCACGATCTAAATCGATGACACGTGTCGCCATCTTACGAATAAAGGCACGGTCATGACTGATGAATACAATCGCACCGCGAAAATCGAGCAGGACTTTTTCAAGCCAAGCAATCGCATTTAAATCAAGGTGATTGGTTGGTTCATCGAGTAACAATACATCAGGCTGTTGGACTAACGCTTTGGCTAATGCCGCTTTACGTAACCAACCACCAGATAATTCGCTCAATTGCTTATCAGCGGGTAGTGATAATTGTTCTAATACTGTGTTAATACGGGTTTCAAATAGCCAAGCGTCATTGTCATCCATCTTTGTTTGTAGCTTTGACAGTCTGGTCATCACTTCATCACTGTAATCGGTTTCTAATTCGATTAGCACGTGATGATACGCCGCAATTAACTCACCAACATGTGAGATCCCAGATGATACAAAATCAAATACCGACATTTGTGCCTTTTCCGGCGGATCTTGCTCGAGGCGAGCAACCACAATGTCACTGTTATAATGAAGATCACCAGCATCAAGGTCCATCTGCTTGGCGACGATTTTCATCAGTGTTGATTTACCGGTACCATTTTTACCAACTAAACAAACGCGTTCATTGGCGTTAACTTGGAAATCAGCTTTGTCTAAAATGACATGTGTACCAAACGCTAGTTGAGCATTGGTTAAACGTATTAACATATATTATTGTTCCAAAAAGATTGCAAGTTGGTCTATTTCAAAAGGCCAATTAATTTCAGTACCATCTGATTTAGCGATAACTGGAATGGAAACGCCGTAGCGTTCCACCAGTAATGTGTCATCGATAATATCAATGGTTGTAAAGGGTTCAGATAACTGCTGTAACTGCGCGGCAGCTAACTCACATAAGTGACAGCCATCAGTAGAATACAACGTTATTGCTGATTGATTCATGCGTGGGTAATTTCCCAACAGTTATGAATCTTAGGATTGCCTTTGAAGTCACGCGGTATTGTGTGCTCTGTCACTTCCTGTGCCACCAAACCAAGGCGCTCAAGCTGACGGTGATCCATCTTAAACTGTCGCGAGTTATTAGAAAACACTAATAAACCGTCTTGACGTAAAATACGTTTCAGATCTTTTAATAACTGAATGTGGTCACGATTGACGTCAAACGATTGTGACATCCGCTTAGAGTTTGAGAACGTCGGCGGATCGATAAAGATCAGGTCATACTGACTCTGACAATGCGCAAGCCACGTTAAACAATCCATTTGAATGAATTGATGCTCAGGTCCACTTAAATTATTCGCTCTAAAGTTCTCTTTAGCCCAATCAAGATAGGTACGTGACATATCAACACTGGTGGTCGACTTCGCGCCGCCCA
>Ga0209292_1004937_pt1 | contig 13846 bp, 10 predicted proteins | sample GOMGulsemesocosm_2_FD_184634 | JGI IMG/M metagenome (GOLD analysis project Ga0209292, IMG submission 184634) | Methane-oxidizing microbial communities from mesocosms in the Gulf of Mexico - GOM9C Gulf of Mexico (SPAdes) (version 2) | ecosystem: Environmental > Aquatic > Marine > Cold seeps... | reverse complement strand
TGTTATTTGATGTCGATGATTTTAAAGCGTTCAATGATAACTACGGCCATCAAGCTGGAGATCTCATTTTGCAGCAATTAGCACAAATAATGGCGACGTCAGTACGACGAGCCTCGGAATTAATTGCACGCTATGGTGGAGAAGAGTTTGTCTTATTGTTGCCTCATACAAATGCGGCAGACGCGGCTTGCATTGCCAACATTATCCGGAAAAAGATTGAAACCGCCGCGATTGAGCATCAATACGCGCGTGCTAAGCAGGTAATTACTCTTAGCGCCGGTGTGTCTGCCGTAATCCCCAACCAACAAAAGACCACCGAGTCATTGCTAAAAAATGCGGATGCAGCATTATATCAAGCAAAATCTCAGGGCCGAAATTGTGTAATGATATATCAAGAAAAAGAATAGCCCTCTAAAAAAAGGGCCTGCGATTGATTAACTCCAAATGCCTCGGGTATCGATTAATTTTGGAATATTGATTCTGTTGGGATCAAAGTTTCTAAATTGTTTATGGTCGACTAATAACATCACTATATCAGCTTCAATCATTGCATCATTAAGCGCACATAGCTGGGCTGAAGATTCAAAGGCGGCTGGTAATTGGCCAATATTTGGCTCGACAATTAATAAACGTCCCAAATGAAGGTTTGAAATTTCTCGAGCAATATCCAACGCGGGGCTTTCACGCAGGTCGTCAATATCGGGTTTAAACGCAAGACCTAAACAAGCAACACTTACCTCTTGCGCGGTTTTATTGGGGTTTTCAATTAAAAACTCAGCTAATTTCTGCTTAAACTGCTCAATCACCCACAACGGCTTATTATCGTTAACCTGACGCGCCATGCTAATTAATTTGGCCTGTTTGGGGGTTTTTGAAACAATAAACCATGGATCGACCGCAATGCAATGCCCACCAACACCCGGTCCTGGTTGCAATATATTCACTCGTGGATGACGATTAGCTAACGATATTAACTCCCAAACATTAATATCTAACTCATCGCAAATAATTGATAGCTCATTAGCAAAAGCTATGCTGACGTCACGCGATGCATTTTCGGTTAATTTTGCCATTTCAGCGGTCCGTGCATTAGTAATTATGCACTCGCCATCGACAAAAGTTTTGTATAGCTCGACACTACGCTGGGAGCATTTAGCGGTCATGCCACCAATAACCCGATCATTGTGAACCAATTCACGCACCACTTTCCCAGGCAAAACTCGCTCTGGACAATGCGCTATATTGATATCGGCTTCTTCTCCAGCGTCTTGCGGAAAGGTTAAATCGGGCCGTAAATCTTTTAACCATTGCGCTAATTGCTCGGTTGCACCAACAGGTGAAGTCGACTCTAAAATAACTAAATTACCAGCTTCTAATACCGGGGCAATGGCCTGGGCTGATTGTTCGATAAAAGACAAGTCGGGGTGATTACCTTCTTTATCGGCAATGAATGGCGTTGGCACCGCAATTAAAAACGCTTCTGCAGCTGCCACCTGAGTTGATGCCTGCAAGTACCCTTCTTGCACCGCTTTATAGACAATTGCATCAAGTTCGGGTTCCACAATGTGGATCTTTCCTTGATTAATAATATCGACAGCAGCCTTATTAACATCGACCCCAAGCACTTTTACTTTACGCGAAGCAAAAATTGCGGCGGTTGGTAAACCGATATAACCCAAACCAATAACTGAAATCGTTCCAAAACTCATGATACATTTCCTTGTGCTAATAGAGTGCTAATGATTCGCTGGCATGCTTGGCCATCACCGTATGGATTATGAGAAAAGCTCATCTGTCGGTAAGCATCTTGACTGCTGAGCAGGTTATTTATCTGTTGCACCATCACATCAATATTGGTGCCGACTAGCTTGACCGTTCCAGCTTGCACCGCTTCAGGGCGCTCTGTGGTATCTCTCATCACTAATACCGGCTTGCCAAGCGACGGGGCTTCTTCTTGAATCCCGCCAGAGTCGGTAATAATAATATGACTTCGGTTCATTAAATAAACAAAGGGTAAGTAGTCTTGCGGATCAATTAGAAAAACATTGTCGATATCGCTAAGTAAGCGATTAACTGGCTCCATCACTTGAGGATTTAAATGAACAGGGTAAAGAATTTCGCATTCAGGATGCGCCGTTGCCACCGCTTTTAACGCCTGACATATCCGTTCAAAGCCATCGCCAAAGCTCTCGCGGCGATGGCCAGTCACTAATATCAATTTTTTATCTGGGTTTAGAAAAGAAAATTGTTGGCTATATTTCTGCTGTAACTCAGGCGTGTTATCTAATCGATCTCGTACTTGTAATAGCGCATCAATAACAGTATTTCCGGTAACAAACAGCTTATCAGGACTGACATTCTCATCTAGCAGGTTTTGGCGAGCCATACTGGTGGGACAAAAATGATAATTACACAAGACACTAGTCAGCTTACGGTTTGCTTCTTCTGGCCAAGGGGAATAAAGATTGCCAGTGCGCAATCCGGCTTCAATATGGGCAATGGGTACTTGCTGATAAAAAGCGGCTAGGCTAGTAGCAAAGGTAGTGGTCGTGTCGCCGTGAACTAAAATAACATCTGGCTTAAAGTCGTCAATAACTTGCTGTAAGCCTGTTAGTATTCGTGTAGTGATATCGGACAAAGATTGTCCGGCATTCATAATATTAAGATCATAGTCAGGTGTGAGTTCAAATAACTCTAACACCTGATCTAACATTTCTCGATGCTGAGCGGTTACACATAACCGATGCTCAATTTGCTCCGTTTTATTTAATAATAAGGCCAATGGCGCCATTTTAATGGCTTCAGGACGAGTCCCAAACACAGTCAATATTTTCACGTAATATCCCTATTAGTTTAACTATTCAACTAAGCATAGCTAACCAAGGGATATTTAACTTTTTATTTAAACTAAAATCTTAACTGCTCGCACCAAAGTTATTTAATGGTACGGCTAAAATGATATTTTAATCTAGATCGAAATCGTCACCAAAATCTTCATCTTCTTCTTCAATTTCAGGAACGTTACCATCATAAATATCATTAGTTCGGTATTGGTAATAAGCTTCTCTGACAAAAATATAAGGGTCAAGTGAGCTCTTTAATACCGCTTCTTGTTCTAATAATTGAGCACGCTGATGAATTCCTTTAATCAGCTTAATGCCCAGACCAGGTAAAAAACCAATCAATGTGCCAGGAATGTAAAGATCATCAACCACATCTCCCACTTCATTACGAACCGTGGTCGGTCCCATTGCTGGCACCATTAGATACGGTCCTGCATGCACTCCGTATACCGCTAACACTTCACCAAACTCATCATGTTTGGCGTCCAAACCAATCTCTGATGCAACATCAAACACACCAAGTATACCTAGGGTCGAATTAATCAATAGCCGCCCTAAAGCATTGCCTGCATCGGCGACATTACCTTGCAATAGGTTATTTACCATGGCTGATGGTTCATTTAAATTTGAAGTCACATTATAAATGCCGCTTTTAAGCGGGTCAGGAATATAATTTCGATAAAAGACTGCCACGGGTCTTAATAAATACTTATCAAACACCTTGTAGTTTAAATCCCATGATACTCGGTTGGCCGGCTCTAAAGGATCATAAATTTTTTGATCAATTATGGTGACAGGCGCAGTGTCATCAATTTTATTGGCACAACCGCCGAGTGCTAGGGCTAAACCCAAGACGAAAATAGCTCTGATAAGGTTATTCAATATGGTGTCCATTTATTAGTCATGTGATATTTGAAATTATAACATTAGATTAATTGCGCAAACCATCTTCAATTAATGGGGCTAATAGCTATTTAACCCCTAAATGGTTATGCTTAATTTAAATTGCTAACCAGTATCTGTTATGCCAGAAATATCAACAACACCAAACAGCGCGGTTTCCAGCCCTAATGTGCTGCCTGTCGAGCCACAAAAATTATCGACAATGCCGCCGATGATTGGCCATGTGTTGAGCAACGACCAACACATTATTTCATTGAGTTTGCCAGGTCAGCCGGTATTGTTACTCGATATTACAGATAACAAGCTAGCGCAACAACTGACAACGGGTCAACAAGTTCAGGTTACGATCAAGCAAATAGACCAGCAGCAACTAATAATTACGCTTAGCAAGGTTACCCCGACCTTGGCACCTGTCGCAGAAATACCTCTTAGCCGAGATTTGGCACTGCAACTGGCAACAAGCACCAATTTACCAAGCCAGTTAAGCGATCAATTACGTTACATCGAAGCGAAAGCCCCGCTCGATATAGGACAGGCAAGACGCCTGCCCAACGAGACGCTCAAGCTTATTACCCCGAATTTAGTCAACATAACCGCCTCGTTGCCAGGCGCTTCCTTGATCGATTTAAACCAAACCTACTCGCTAGCATTAATTGTGATGAAAAATAATAGTGCTTTTGTGCAATTTACTCCCTTGCCAGCGAAAGAAGCGCCGATTGTTATTCAGAGCTCCTTGACAGATATCAGTAAAAAATCACCACTAATAGATCTGGGTAAGCTTATAAGCACTCCGTCGGCAGCTGTAATGAATACACTACCCACAATGAATTCTGTCGAACAACCAATGGCTCAAATTCCTGCGCTTAAAGTACCAAAGATAGATATGTCATCGCCTAGGATCCAGCTGTGGTTAAAACATCAGCCGCTATCTCAAGTAATGAGTCAGCTCACCGAAGCCACCAAGGACGTTGCCCAACTAAAGTTACCACTAAGTGTTAATATCATCACACAGAGTAAAGTGGCCCCATCGATAATGACGCCACAACAGCCTCTTAACACGAGTGCCAACCAAGGTGTTGTAAAATTAAATGAACCACCCTCGCAAATAATTAGCCATTCTATCGCACCAAAGGCTGAAAGCCTGTCACTGGAAAAATTACCAAGCATAGCGATTGAATCCGCAACGGCTGCCCCGCGAAAAGTTACTTCCCAATATCAACCAAGCTTAATCACGCAACCTGCTAGCGAGACAATTAAATTACCCAACAACAACAACAACAACAACAACAACAACAACAACAACAACAACCCTAGCAACTCTTCTAGCAATCAAGCAGCTCAGCGCATAGTAATTAGTTCGCCACCAACAGAATTAGTAACACCAGCATTAAACCACCAAACAAAATCACAAATACAACCACAAATACAACATAGCAATGTTGCAGCGGCTACTGAATTAACGCAATCACAGACTAAAGAAACGCTAATCAATTCCTCCAAGCTACAACCCGCAGCTATTGCTAATTCAAACCCAGTCGTCAGCTCAACGCCAATGCAGCAAAAACCACTGCATGCTGAAGTTACTTCGCCAATGATTGATCTTATAACGAAAAGCAGCTCACAGATTTTATCATCCACAGCACCTACAACTACAACTCCAACCACAGCAACAGCAACAGCGCCCAATGAGAAGGTTTCACCAGCTGAGTTAGCCACAAAAATAGCATTGAGTCAGGAGCGTATCTCGAGCCCCCTTGCTGTAACAAATAACTCCGTGCCAGCTAAGCCGACTGATAATGCCCTTACTAACACGCCGGGCATTGATGCCAAGCAAGTAACTGCTAATCAACAAAATATCGCGACAACAGAGCAGCCAGAAAAACAGCTTAAAAGTCATTTATCATTGCAAAAACTTAATGCTCTGTTAGCTTCAATTAATACATCTCAAGCACCACAGACTCCATCTGAAACGAAACAAATAGCGGCCACAGCAACTCAGCCAGTTGAATCTCAAGCGATTCTCAAGTTACAGAGCTTAACTAAGCAGCTCCAGCATTCATTGCCCAATATGCAGCAATTGACGACGGCGCCAATATTACCGAACTTAATTGAGCAATTTGTCCGGTTTGACCCTTTATCACCGTCCAGCATTAATCTTACCAACCTAGGGCCCTTAGCCGGCGCTTTGCAGCTTTTACTTGGTGGCCGCGCTGCTAACTCAACGACTCCTTTAGGGCCGATATTAAGCGCACAATTAAAAAAGATATTGAGTTCACACAAGCAAACAACCTCGCAAAATTTAGCGCAAAGTTTAGCCCAGCTAAATCAGCATCCGAGCTTTAAGTCGCTTGAGGAAGTATTAGTCACGCTAAGCGGTCATATTCAGTTGTATCAATACCAAAGCCAAGAGCAAACTAGCACCAACCAGCAAGTCTTTTTCTTCACCTTGCCAACATCCGAGCCCGCAGTACCGCAAGTAGAAGGTCAAATTGAACAACAGTGCGACCCAGACGAACCAACCAACAAATCATGGAAACTAACTCTATTATTGCCAATAGGAGCAACCGAAAAGTTGCAAGCGAGCGCTAACTTACAAGGCAGTAACGTAGAAATTGAGTTAACTTGTGAAAATAATGAGATATTAAATAAGGCGGAGTTTTTTTCCGACTTTCTACGTCAGCGATTAGAGACCTTAGGCTTAAAAGCCAATGACATTAGTTGCAAACATGCGCCATTGCCTAAATCGCTATTACAACGCCCAAATCAATTAGTCGAGCTAGTGATATGACCAAAAAGCCTGAAGAAAAACGCGTTATCGGTTTAAAGTATGACCAAAAGTCTGCTCCTAAAGTAATCGCCAAGGGATATGGTGCGTTGGCCGAAGAACTGATCGCTATCGCCAAAGAGAATGACATTCTTATCCACCAAGATGCCCAGTTAAGTAAATTTCTTAGTTCACTGGAACTTGGTCAAGAGATCCCGCGTGAGCTCTATATTGTGATCGCAGAACTGATTGCGTTTGCCTTTGTTTTGCAAGGAAAGTTCCCCGACAAATGGCAGAACAGCCACCAACGAGTTGATATAAAAAGTTAATTTTAATAGATTTTTTATAAAGTTATCTATACTTAACACTTAATGGATATTAATAAATTTATGGAAGATATTATGAAATTCGATCTAGTAACTTTGGCGACATTGTCTGGCTTAATTGCCACATTAAATACCGTCTTTTTTATGTGTATTTGGCGCCTAAATAAAGAATATGCCGGATTGCAAGAGTGGATGGCTGCTTCGTTATGTTTTCCCATCGGTTGTTATTTAATTTATTTTTCCGATAGCTCACAGGTTATATACGCCCACTTTAGTGCCAATATAATCGCTATTTGCGCCACTGTATTATTGGTAGTTGGCTGCCGTAAGTTTTTTCAATTTAATAAAAATAACAATTTGATAGCCTTATTGTTGTTTGTGCCATTTAGTTTATTTATCGGTTATTTTACTTTCACAAAACCCAACATAGAGCTTCGTTCATTGATTATGGCAACTGTCGCGATCACCGCCTGCGCTATTATTCTAATGGTTTCTATTTCACCCCGACTGCCTAACCATAACAAGGGCCGAACCTTAATGGGTAGCCTCTGTATTTTTCTGATTGGTGTATTTTCTTTGCAAATACATAGCCTGGTAAGCCCGCAAAACTCGATGCTGTCTAACTCTGATTATACGACCAGCTTAGTTATGATCTCCACTGTATTTATTGCTCATTATTGCTTCTCTTTATGCTGTATAATCTTATGCAATGAAAAAAGCCAATACCTTTTAGCTGAGTCCAGACTAGAGATGGCCTCTGATAATAGTACGACCGACGATAAGCCAGCAGCAGAGTTTGAATTATCAGAACCAGAACCGCAAATTGAAGAGCTAGCACAACCCGTTACTCATGCGACCAACGAATCTGATGATGCCGTCAGAATTGAGCCAACCATAAACCAAGATCCGCTTGAGCCAACAGCCATAGCCGAGCAGCATGAACCAACGCTGGCCCCCTGCGCTGAAGCAACAAGCGATGTCACCAATAATGAGCCAGAGCAACCGATTGAACCCCGATGTCGCAAAAACCAACCATTTCAAGCTCAACTAATCAATCTTAAGCTGTTACAGCGACATCAAAAAAAATCAGCTGTCGCTGAGTTTAATCAACAAATTGAGCAACTGCCGCAGCAGTTTTCTAACTTAATTCTTGATGCTAAAAAATCACATGTAGCCAATCAATCAGCCCAATCGAAATTACAACTGCATCAGCTAGCAATACTCGCTGACACTATCGGTTTAGAGCAACTAGCTGAAATGGCATTACAGTTCGAGTTAAGCACGTTAGATCAATCAAGTTTCGAGCAACTATCCCAACTATCTATCTCGAGCATCGAACAATTACAGCAAGTATTTATTGATGACAATAGTCCGCAAATAGATCACCGCAGCGCTTAATACCATTTGCATTAATTATGTGATCTTGTTGTGCCTGAGTAAAATATATTAGAACAAGGCGCTCGATTGACTAATAGCTAGCTATTGGGATTGAGAGCAACGCCGTTATTGTTTATTTTAATTGGCACAAGTGGGCAATTATTTAATGAAAATGGTATAACTAGCGCTGTAATTCACCATTCGAAAACCCGTTAATTTAGTGGTCTGGTTATTGGTATAACCACGAATAAAGCTCAAAAACTTAATGCGATTAGTATTAAGCAAGGAAGATACTATCAACGAGGTTTACTGCGGTTATAACAATGAGAAACGGTTTCAGGACGCACCATTACAACCCAAATACATACCTGACGCTATCGCGAAATTTATAGTCTGTCACTGAAGAAATGACCAAACAGAATCAGCAATGATATTACTAATATATAAGTAGACTGATGCTAACTTGGCAGCTTAATTAACGAAAAGTGGTGTCTTGATGTCGATATTTACCAACGCAGTAAATTTTGTAGCCCACTGTTTAATAGGTTAATGGGTTAATTCGGCCACGCCGACCCACAGTAATTAACGACATTGCTAGCAAACAATCAGCCATGGTGCTTAACAGTATATTGCCAAATGTTAACTAACATACGAACTAACATTTAGATTCGCGTCCTCAATATCACTCGTATAATCACAGATCTTTACGGTATTTCGACCAATGTTTTTGGCGGTATAAAGCGCTTGATCAGCGAGCTCTACAATAACATTAGGGTGAGTACCCTGTAGTGGCAACGCGGTGCATACGCCAATACTTACCGTAACATTGTCGGTAACATCAGAGTGTTTATGCGCTAAATCAAGATCGGATACGGCTTGGCAGCACCTCTTAGCAACCACCTCAGCTTGCTGGGTATCTATCAACACAATAGCAAATTCTTCTCCGCCGTAGCGCGCCACCAAATCACCAGAACGTTTGACACAATTTTCTAATTGAGCTGCTATTTTTTTAAGGCATTCATCGCCCGCGACATGGCCATAGTTATCGTTATAGCGTTTAAAATAATCGACATCGATGATGATGAACGAAATAGGCCGGCTTTGCCTAATAGCTCGCTCCCATTCATTACTGAGGTATTCGTCCAACGAACGTCGATTAGCTATATTTGTTAAACCATCAATACGTGACAACTTCTCTAAATTTTTATTTGCCTCATTTAAAGCGAATGTTTTTTGCAAAACCAATTTTTGGATAGTCTTAGTTCGACGTGAAATCACCCTAACATAGCCAACAATAAAGCAAGTAAATAAAAAACCTACAATAGCGACTACCATAGGTAAAGCCCCCCTCCGAACCTCCATATACTCAGTCGTAGGAGACGCAATAATACTCCACTGGCGCCCCCAAATCGTTGGCAGCTGTTTTTCATAAACAATCGACTCGTGCACAGCACCACCCGTTCTAGGTTGATGCAGATAAAGCGTTTTGGGTGCATCAGGCTGGCTTTGATCAATAAGCTGCATCTCAATACCTAAATATTTATCTTCTAGCGCCGAGCTAACAAAAATGTCGCCAACGCGATAAGCACCAACAACAAAACCGACAAAGTTTCTCTGGCGCTGCTCAGCAGTAAAATTAACACCATGATACACAGGAAGAAACGCAAGAATTCCGTGTTGTTTATCGCGCTCTTGCACCAAAGTAATACTTGCTGAAAGTTGCGGTTTAGCACTCGATATAGCCTTTTCAATCGCATTTAATCGGCTAGCGCTTGAGCCAAGATCAAAGCCAATAGCGGCCTCATTGCCAGTAATAGGCTCGATAAAAAACACCGGATAATAAACCTTACGCTCGCCAGCACGAATCATTTTTCCTTGGGTTTTTCTTTCAGAAAATTCAAAACCCGGAAACTGAATTTGGTGTCTTTTCTCATAAGCCTGGCGCTGAGATAGCGAAACTCTCGGGATCCACTCTAACGCCTGAATGTCTTCGTGACGACTGAGCATCCGTTTTGCTTCACGATTGAACTGCACCATGCTTGGGTGCTCATTGCTATTAAATAAGATACTTAAGGAATATAACGGTTCGAGGCTTAAGGCCAATTCACGGTGTAAGGATACAACTTGCTCATTGACCTCTTTTTGAAATGACGAAATAATAGATTTTTGCTCAAAATCATAAAAAAACCAACTACCAAATCCGGAAAAAAAACAGCCCAAAATGATAATAATTACTTGGAATTTTCCTGAACTAAAATTGACCATAACCATGCTCTCAATCCTAATGAACAAACCTCGCATCCGTGCGACAAGGTTAAATAATGAACAGCATCATACTATGTAAGTGATTGAACAACAAATTAATAGGTAATTTACACTGGAATTAAATTAATTAAGCCGCGAAATAATAAATGCTGCTGGTTGATCACCCCGTAGCACTCAAATTCTTGTTGTAAATCGGCTTTCGGATTATTGCGGCTAACGTCGGTTTGGCGCACTAATATCTGCAAACAGTCATTACTTTTAAGGTTTTTCATATGGCCACGATTAACACTAAGCTTATGTGACGTATAAATCAGCGGGTCAAGTTTAAAGTCGAGTTGCTCCATTACCGCCTTCTCTAACAACGCACTCGACAATAAAGCGCATGGGAATATCTCAGGAAATTCAATTTTCCCCTCCACCTCATCAAAAAAATTAGCTTGCGGTTGCAGTGAACTACATAAAAAGTTTTTAGCATTACTGGTGGTCATAAATTTTCGTTTAATAAAATATCCACTATCTGGCAAAAAACTCCGATCTGGTGCAGATTTTAATTGGGCTAAATCAGGCAGCTGCGGATCCGCTAAAAAAAGTGGTAATCGAGACTCCTTTTTATAACCCATTAAACACAACTTACCATCGGCTTTAATACTAATGCGGTTACCTAAAACGGGATTAATTGAATCGGCTTTAAATAAAGATTTTTTGACCGAAACTTCAACTTGTTGATCGGGTGATACCGCATTGGCAAATGAAAATTGGTAATTACTAAACATTAAATTTTCTTGGGCAATTAAATCGGCCTCATTATGCTCAAACCGGTGAGTACGCATCGCCCCTTCAATTAGCATTTCGAGTTGAAACCCCAGTAAAATAGGCCCTGAAAATGGGTTATTCACTACTTGTTGCCATTTGTTTTTATCATGAAATAAATTGAAGTCATCCGTGGAGTTTCTGGCGACGTCCAAGTGAAGTTCACTAAAGCTATAGAGCATAAAATCCGACCTCAAAGGTAAGCTAATAACCGATTAAGTTTAGCAGTGTTCTGTTAATTCAACTTAAATCTGCGGTTATTACCCTATGGCAAAACTCGCCAATAGCTTATAATTTCAAGCTTAAACAGCCAGCTACTTAGCCGGTGAAGCTATTTTCAATGAGGTGTCATGCGTTCTATCATGTTTCAGGGCTGCACGAGCGATGCAGGCAAGAGTTTTTTAGTGGCATTAATGTGTCGAGGTTTGGTCAATCGCAAAGTAGATGTGGTGCCGTTTAAAGCTCAAAACATGAGTAACAATGCAGCGGTCACTGCCGATGGCAAAGAAATGGGCCGCGCGCAATGGCTGCAAGCAATCGCAGCAAAACGGGTGCCTAGCGTATCAATGAATCCTATTTTACTAAAACCTGCTAACGATACGTTTTCCCAAGTGATCGTCAATGGTGAAGTTAACTCAGACATTGGCGTGTTACCTTGGCGTGAGCGTCGCCAGCATCTATGGCCACATGTTAAAGCAGCACTGGCATCGCTTAGTCATCATCACACGATGATCATTGAGGGTGCTGGCAGCCCGGCCGAAGTTAACCTGCGTAACAGCGACATTGTTAACATGGCCGTAGCGATCGAAACGAATGCCGATGTTTATATCGTGGCTGATATAAACCGTGGTGGCGCTTATGCCCACTTGCTGGGCACTTACATGTGTTTAAGCGAGCAAGATCAAAGCTTAATTAAAGGCTTTATCCTCAATCGCTTTCGTGGTGACGAAAACCTGCTGGCGCCAGCTAATGAGTGGATCAAGCAGAAAACCGGAGTCCCCGTTGTCGCGGTTATTCCCGAATTAAGCCACCAACTGCCAGAAGAAGATCAACTACACTATCAAGCCAGCTTTACTGGTACGGATCTAAATATTGGACTTATCAGCTACCCTTGGGCCAGCAACATGGACGAGTTTGATCCTTTGTTTAACGAGCCTGGTGTTAACTTGATCCCCATTTCAAGTGCTAGTGATCTTAGCCAACTTGACGCCTTGATCTTACCCGGCAGTAAAAACAGCGGTGCTAGCCTCGCTTATTTAGAGCGATCAGGCTTAGATCAATTGATCATCGACTTTGCACACAGTGGTAAAACAGTTTTAGGTATTTGCGGTGGTTTGCAGATTTTAGGGCAAGCGATCACCGATCCTCATCAGATTGAAGATGGCGATCATCAGGGGCTCAACTTGATCCCGTTAACAACCGAGTTAAAATTGCAAAAGATCAAACAGCAAACAACTGTTGCCACTGAATTTGGGTTTGACGTCACCGGTTATGAGATCCATTGCGGCATAAGCCAAGCGACCTCTGATGATCTAATTTCGCATACCGGTGATCTTGGCTGGCGCTATAACAATATCAGCGGTACTTATCTTCACAATATTTTTAATAATACGGCTTACCGCCAGCAATTTTTAACCGCCTTAGGTTGGCAAGGTCGCTGTATCGATTGGGATAAATTTATTAATAAGCAACTCGATACCCTAAGTGCTCACCCAGCTATCGAGCAACTACTTGATAGGCTGCAGCAATCTTAATGACTAAACAAAGCCAATGGGTCAAGCAATGAGCAACGAAACCAATACAACAGCGACCACAGCAAAGAGCACCAAGTCTGCTTATCAACTTTTCCGGCAAGGCGCTTGGGACGCAACACCATTAATTATTGGTGGCATTCCGTTTGGTATTATTTTTGGCACCTTAGCCCTTAATGCCGGTCTCGATATTTGGCAAACAGTTGGTTTGTCGAGCATTGTATTTGCGGGTTCAGCCCAGTTTGTCGCCATTGGCATGTTAGCTGCTGGCACCTCAATTGGTTTTATCGTTGGGGCGACCTTAATCGTTAATTTACGCCACTTAATTTATGCCGCCAGCATGTTGCCCTATGTTAAGCACTTGCCACAGCGCTGGCGCATTGTGTTGGCGTTTTTATTAATAGACGAAGTGTTTGCTGCGACCTACCCTCGCCATATCAATAACCTCGATGATAAAAACAACCATTGGCACTATTTCGGTGCTGGTTTTACCTTTTATATCAGCTGGAATATCGCCACGCTTATTGGCATATTCTTTGGCCAATCTATTCCGGGCATTGACAGCTGGGGGCTAGACTTTGCAATGTCTGCGACCTTTATTGGCATGGTGGTACCTCACCTAATCAATAAACCGATGGTAATTGCAGTATTAACCAGCGGTTTGTTAGCGGTGCTAACTTTTCATTGGCCACACAAAATAGGCTTAGTATTATCGTCGGTCGCGGGCATGGCGGTCGGTTATTATTTAGATCAACGCTTACAGAGTAAAAAATAATGGAAATTTGGTTACTGATCTTACTGATGGCG
>Ga0209292_1004935_pt1 | contig 13847 bp, 9 predicted proteins | sample GOMGulsemesocosm_2_FD_184634 | JGI IMG/M metagenome (GOLD analysis project Ga0209292, IMG submission 184634) | Methane-oxidizing microbial communities from mesocosms in the Gulf of Mexico - GOM9C Gulf of Mexico (SPAdes) (version 2) | ecosystem: Environmental > Aquatic > Marine > Cold seeps... | reverse complement strand
TTATTTATTGCCCTATCTGTAAAGTATCTACTGGAGTAGTGTTTTTTACTTCTTCTTTAATACCTGCAGATTTGTCTACCCATATTTCACCTTCTGCTTTTTTAGCACCTGGAGGGTTTGTACCTGCCAAAGTGGTTATGTAAGAAGCTACTTGTTGAATATCAAAAGATTTTAATCCGTTTTTAGACCAAGGTTCCATCCCTTTTCCTGGACGACCTCCTTCAGAAATTGTTTTAAATATATTATTTATTCCACCACCTAAAACCCAGCTGTCATCGGTTAAGTTAGGCCCAATACTTCCTCCACCATCTGGTTTATGACAAACTGCACAGTTTTGAATAAATATTTCTTTTCCTTTGGCGATATCTGAAGCCTCAGTAAGAATAGTAGCTGTACTATAGTCTACTAAATTTTTAGCTGTCTTTTTATATTCTGCAATGTCTATTTTTGCCTGAGCCATTTCTGTTTCAAACTCTTCTGCTTGGGTTTCACCACCAAACACATGATATTTTGCCATATACACTACTGCAAAAACAATAGTTGCATAAAAACCCCATACCCACCATGGCGGTAAGGCATTATCTAATTCCTTAATACCATCATAATTATGGTTTAAGATAATTTCATCTTCTTGATCTATTGGCTTTGCATTGGTTGCTTCTTTATAAAACTTAGAAATCCAAGAAGGTTTATTCGCTGCAGCTTTCAATTTAGCCTTTTGTTCTTCCTCAGTAAGTAAACGCCAAATAATTGCGTTAACAGCAGCATTACATGCTTCAAAGGTAATGATCACCAATAATATTAAAGCAAGTAATCCTAATACTTCAGGATATTTCATAAAGGCTGGTAATTCACCTGAATCAATAAAATACTCTAATAGTAATGCTGATCCAAAAAAGAAGACCGGAATTCTTATATATGCTGGAAAATATTTTTTCATAATTGTAGTATATTTTAATGATCTAATGGTAATTGACTTACTTTATCGATGTACGTTTTTTTAGATTTCATAACCCACCAAAACAGGGCGATAAAAAAACTGAAAAAGATCAATAAAGATATGATTGGATAAATTTCTATCCCATCAATGGTTTCCATGTGATGTTTTATAAACTTTAGCATAGTTTTTATTTATTAATTTGAACAGTTTCTTTTACTTTAATATCAGTTCCTAAACGCTGTAAATAAGCAATTAAAGATATTATTTCTCTTTCTTTCAACGGTACAAAACTACTTCCGTCCTCTGCTTGTTCTTCTGTAAACGAAGCTTTAATATCATCATTAGTCAATAAATCATTAGCAATTTCAGATGCTTGTTTATCTATTAATGCAGCTACATTAGCAATTTCTTCATCTGTATATGGAACTCCTAAACTTACCATAGCTTCCATTTTAGATTTAGTTAAAGAATAATCTTGCTTATCTGAAATTAACCAAGGGTAACGCGGCATAATAGATTTCTCCTCAATAGCCTGTGGATCATACATATGGTTGAAATGCCACACATTAGATTTTTTACCTCCTTCACGATGTAAATCTGGACCAGTACGCTTAGACCCCCATAAAAATGGATGATCGTACACAAACTCCCCTGCTTTAGAATACTCACCGTAACGTTCAACTTCAGATCTAAATGGTCTAATCATTTGTGAGTGACATGATACACAACCCTCTCTTATATAAAGATCTCTACCTTCTAGCTCTAAAGGAGTATATGGTTTAACACTTGATATTGTTGGTATATTTGAATCCACCATTATAGTAGGTACAATTTGAATAACACCTCCAATTAATATAGCTATAGTAGCTAATATTGATAATTGAACTGGTTTACGCTCTAACCAAACGTGGAATGTTTCCCCTCTTAATCTTCCTTTACTAATTTTCTGCAATGCTGGAGCTTCTGCTAATTCATCCGTTACTTCAGAACCAGATTTTACCGTTCTAACCATATTCACAAGCATAACAATTGCTCCAAGAATATACATCGATCCTCCTATCATTCGCATCCAATACATAGGCATGATTTCTACTAAAGTATCCACAAACGTATATACTAGTGTTCCTTCTGGAGAAAATTGCTTCCACATTTCTGCTTGTACAAAACCAGCTACATACATAGGTAAAGCATAAAGAATAATACCTAATGTTCCTAACCAAAAGTGTGTATTTGCTAATTTTATAGAATGTATTGTAGTTTTAAACATTCTTGGGACTAACCAATAAATCATACCAAATGCCATAAATCCATTCCAAGCTAATGCTCCAACATGTACGTGAGCAATAATCCAGTCCGTATAGTGAGCAATTGCATTTACGTTTTTTAAGGCCAACATAGGTCCTTCAAAAGTCGCCATACCATATCCTGTAATAGCTACTACAAAAAATTTCAATACCGGATCTACTCTCACTTTATCCCAAGCACCACGTAAGGTTAATAATCCGTTTATCATACCTCCCCAAGATGGAGCTAATAACATTATTGAGAATGCAACACCTAAGTTTTGCGCCCAATCTGGTAAAGCTGTGTATAATAAGTGATGCGGTCCTGCCCATATATAAATAAAGATCAAAGACCAAAAGTGTACGATTGATAGTTTATAAGAATAAACAGGTCTGTCTGCTGCTTTAGGTACAAAATAGTACATCAACCCTAAAAATGGAGTTGTTAAAAAGAAGGCTACAGCATTATGTCCATACCACCACTGCACTAAGGCATCTTGCACTCCTGCATAAACTGAATAACTCTTTAAAAAAGAGACAGGTAATTCTATATTATTAAAAATATGTAATACTGTAACGGTAACAAAAGTCCCTAAATAAAACCAAATAGCTACATATAAATGACGTTCTCTACGTTTTAATATAGTCCAAATCATGTTTACCCCAAAAGCAACCCAAACTAAAGCAATAGCAATATCAATTGGCCACTCTAATTCAGCATATTCTTTACTTGATGTATATCCTAATGGTAAAGTAATTGCTGCTGCAACAATAATTGCTTGCCAACCCCAGAAATTAAATTTACTTAAAAAGTCACTTGCCATCCTTACTTTTAGCAAACGTTGCAAGGAATAGTATACTCCTGCATACATTGCGTTACCAACAAAAGCGAAAATTACCGCATTGGTATGTAAAGGTCGTAACCTACCAAAACTTAACCAGGATATACCATCAGTTAAGTTTGGAAAAATAAACAATAGTGCTAGTAATAAACCAACACTCATACCAACTAACCCCCATAAAATGGTGGCGTAGATAAAGTTTTTTACAATTTTGTTGTCATAGTAAAATTGCTGTAATTCCATAAAGTTTTATGATTTTTTGTTTTTTTTGGGAGATTTAACAACTATTTCATCATCAAAAAGCATACGCACAGAAGGTGTGTACGAGTCATCGTACTGACCGCTTTTTACAGCATATATAAATGCTACAAAAAACAAAACTGCTACAATAATACTTATGGTGATTAAAATGTATATCACTCCCATATCTTAATTTTTACCTATTACAAAAATAAATTAAGGGTATAATGTAAACTATGACATTTGTCAGTTTTACAAATGTTCTCTATAGTAATTTACTAGGTAGGATTTTTGGGGATATTTGTCTAAATATAAGTAAAAAACAGTTAATTATTTACTTACATTAAGATTAATTAAAAGCCTAAGAATTACATCTTATGTTTTCCTGTAAATATATTTGACGCAACAGTTACAAATGCGACAACTGAAATGGAACTTACGGGCATTAAAATTGCCGCTATTATAGGTGATAAATCCCCTGTTACAGCATAAGACAAACCAATAATGTTATATAAAAAAGAAAGTATAAAGCTAGCTATAATCAATTTTCTCGCTTGATTTCCAATTTGTAATAAACTAGGGATTCTTTCAAATTTTGTCGCATCAATTATGGCATCACAAGCCGGAGAAAATACGTTTACATTTTCTGCTATTACAACACCTACATCACTTTGTGCTAATGCGCCTGAATCATTTAGCCCATCCCCTACCATAAGTACATGTTCTCCATTTTCTTGTAATGTTTTTATAAAATGTAATTTATCTTCTGGTTTTTGTTGAAATAGTAATTCTATTCCCTTTGGTAATAACTTTTCTAGATAGTTTTTTTCTCCTTCATTATCACCTGATAACACTACTAACTTATGCTTTTTATTCAACTTTTCAAAAACAGGCAGGACTCCACTTCTATATTTATTTTTGAATGTATACTTTCCTAGTATAATAGTATCTTTACTTACATATACGTTCGTTTCATTTGTAATATTATCTGCTAACCCAACAAATGATGCAGATCCAATTTTTAAAATCTTATCATTTATAGTTCCTTTGATACCCTTTCCTGTGGTTTCTACAAAATTAGTCACTTCTATGATGTTTTTTGCACCTAAATACTCATATAACATTCTGCTTAACGGATGATTTGAAGCTCTTAACACCGATTTTATAGCTACTAAATCCTCTTCAAATAATTCAACTCCATCATATACAATATCACTCTCTTGGCTTTGTGTTAGCGTACCTGTTTTATCAAACACAACAGTTGTTATTTTTGATAATGACTCAATAACTTCAGTATTTTTTAAATAGAGTTTATGTTTACCCAAAATACGTAAGACATTTCCCAAAGTAAATGGAGCAGATAGTGCCAAAGCACATGGACATGCAATAATTAACACTGCTGAAACTGCATTTACTACCACAGAACTATCAACAAAATACCAGTATAAAGCAGTTGTAAAAGTAATTGCTAAAATTATAACTGTAAAATATTTACTAATACTGTCAGTGATCGTTTCTAATTTGTCTTGCTTATTAATTTTAAACACATCATTACTCCATAATTGCGTTAAATAACTTTGTGATATAGATTTTGTTGCCTCTACTTCTAATATTCCTTCGGTTTGTTTACCTCCTGCAAACAACTTATCTCCTGATATTTTTTTAATCGGTTTTTCTTCTCCAGTAACAAAACTATAATCTATTCGAGCTTCTCCTTTAATTAAAATTGCATCAACCGGAATCAATTCTTCATTTCTAACCAAGAGCCTATCCCCTTTTTTAATTTCATGCACAGGTATAGCACTCTCCTCTTCTCTGTTAATTCTTGTAACAGCTATTGGGAAATACGATTTATAATCACGCTCAAAGGACAAGAAACTATACGTTTTCTGTTGAAAAAACTTTCCTAACAATAGAAAGAAAACCAACCCGCATAAACTATCTAAAAAACCTTGACCTGAATGTGTTGTTATATCGTAAACACTTCTTAAAAACAACACCAATATCCCTAGAGCAATAGGAACATCTATATTTAATATTTTATATTTTAATCCCTTATATGCGGATATAAAATAGTCTTGTGCGGAATAAAACACTACTGGTAATGCAAAAACAAGCATTATTTGATGAAAAAAGGGCTTGTATTGATCTAACCAAAACCCATTTAATTCAAAATACTCTGGGAAAGATAAAAACATAACATTTCCGAATGCAAACCCAGCTGTAACCAATTTAAAAAGTAAGGAATAGTCTAACTTATTCTTTTCTTTTTTTGCATCGTCTAAACTTATATAAGGTTCATAACCAATACTACAGAGTAACTCTACTACTTTTTTTAATGAAGTATCCGTTAAATTATATGTAATTCGAACTGTTTTTTTAGGAAAATTTACTTGTGATGCAACTATATTTGAGTTTAACTTTTTTAAGTTTTCTAACACCCAAATACAAGAGCTACAATGAATGTGTGGAATGTATAAAGTTACAATTTGAATAGTTTCATCATCAAACTCAATTAAACTAGTTATGATTTCTTTATTCTCCAAATAATCATACTTCCCTAACAAAGCCTCGGGAGCTTTACCTGGGCTGTTTTCAAGGTCGTAATACCTAGACAATTCACTTTGATTTAATATTTCATATACAGTTTTACAACCATTACAACAAAATACTTTTTCATCGAATTGAATATAAATAGCATTCGTATCACCACAATGATAACAATACTCCTTTTCCATAACTTATTTTTACCGAGTACAAATATCGACCAACTTTACCTTTATAGCAATGATAATTGTCATATAATATAATACCTTTGTCTAATATTTATATACCCATGGGAAAGTGCCAACAATGTATTATCAAACATTTTAATAGTTTTAAATCTTTAACTACTGAAGAATTAACATGTATTTCAGATGCTAAGTCCGAAGTTTCATTTAAAAAAGGACAAGTAGTATTTACTGAAGGTTCTACTATTAATGGAGTCTTTTGTGTAAAATCGGGAAAATGTAAATTATCTAAACTCAATAGTAATGGTAAAGAGCAAATTGTCCGATTCATGAAAGGCGGTGATGTTTTAGGATATCGGTCAGTAATTGTAGGAGAACCTGTAACCTTAACAGTAACTGCTTTAGATGAAATGAAAGCATGTTTCATTCCGAAATCAGATATTATGGAAGCCTTAGAGAGAAATCCAAAATTTATTATGGATATGATGAAAACGGCATGCGAAGATTTAAAGGATGCTAATATGACGATTTCTAAAATGGCTCAAAAAACAGTTAAACAACGTTTAGCAGATAGTCTTTTGTTTTTAGAAGAAACTTTTAATACTACTGAAGATGGCTATATTGATGTTCAATTGAGTAGAGAGGAAATTTCTAGTATTATAGGTACAGCTACTGAATCAGCAATACGTTTATTGTCTGAACTTAAAAAAGAAAAAATAATAAACCTTAAAGGGAAAAATATTCAAATATTAAATAGCTCCAAATTAAGGAACATATCAGAAGGTTTTTAATAAACTTTTAAAGCAACACATCAATTTTACCGTATAAACTATGATTTATCAGTTTTTTAACTGATAAAAATCATTTCTTAAAACCTGAGTTTAATCGAACTTTGTAGTAAATAATTTTAAGCTTATTTACTATGAAAAAAGTTAAACTACTTCTACTTGCTTTATTTACTTTTTTAGCAATTAATGTAAACGCACAATTAAATATTGATGCTGAATTACGCCCACGAGCAGAATATAGACATGGATTTAGAACATTACATACAAAAGGTGTTGATCCTACTGTATTTGTGTCACAAAGAACACAATTAAATACCAAGTATACTACAGAAAAATTAAAAATTGGAATTAGCTTACAAGATGTAAGAGTTTGGGGAGATGTACCTACCTTAAATACAGAAGACAATGCCGGTTTTAATTTACATGAAGCTTGGGCAGAATTAACATTTACTCCTTCATTATCATTAAAAGCTGGTCGTCAGGAAATTAATTTAGATGATCAACGTATTTTTGGTAGTGTAAATTGGGTACAACAAGCACGTAGTCATGATGCAGCAATACTAAAATACAAAAAAGGAAAATTTAAATTAGATTTTGCTGTTGCATATAATCAAGATAAATACGAACCTGGAAACAGCATATATGGAGATGAAAATCCAGCGGTAGCAAAAAACTACAAGACCATGCAATACGTATGGATGCATAAAGATTGGGAAAATCTTAAAGCTAGTTTTTTAGTTTTAAACAATGGAGTACAATATCTAGAATACACAACTGGTCTAAACCCTGTTGTTGATCCTGACAAATCAGAAACTAGGTTCAGTCAGATGGCAGGTACTCATCTTAAATACAATAAAAACAAAATTAACTTAGTATCAAACCTATACTACCAGTTTGGTAAGGATAAAGCGAATAATACTTTGAGTGCTTATTTATTGAATTTAGAAGCACATTACAAATTTACTAGTAAAATTAAATCAGGCTTAGGGGTTGAATTAATAAGTGGTAACGAAAATGGAGTTCCAACTAATGGTGACAATAATGCCTTTACTCCATTATATGGAACCAACCATAAATTTAATGGATTAATGGATTACTTTTATGTAGGAAATCATGGTAACGACGTTGGGTTATTAGATATCTATTTAAAAACAAAGCTTACTATTAATGAAAAATCTAACTTATATGTTGGTATTCATAATTTTTCTGCAGCAGCTGAACGTACCAATGTTAACAAACAACTAGGTAATGAGATCGATTTAGTATTTGCACATAAGCTACAAAAATTTGTTACACTTAAGGCTGGATACTCACATCTATTACCTTCAAAAGGAATGGAAACCCTTAAAGGGAATACTACTGGTGCAACAAATAATATAGGATGGGTTATGCTTGTAATAAAGCCTACTCTATTCTCTAGCACAAATAATACTTCACTTAAATAAAGTGAATAAAGACACCTGCTATTTGTCCCAAAAAAAATAGCAGGGTGTCTTTAATTTAACAATAATTTTAAAATACAATATTTATGACTTTTACAGAAAATAGCACCGTAGCATCTGTTGTAACAGATAACATTAAAACTGCTCATATCTTTAAAAAACATGGCATAGATTTCTGCTGTGGAGGAGGAATTACTTTAGAAAAAGCTTGTGCTAAAAATGATGTAGCATATGATTTATTAAAAGCTGATTTATTAATTATTGATCAAATTCCAGATACTAACCAAGATTTTGATAAATGGGAATTAGATAAATTAATAGATTATATTGTAGATACACATCATAGTTATGTAACAGAAAGTATTGCTATCCTATCTCAATACGCTAATAAAGTAGCAAAAGTTCATGGGCACCACTATACTTTTTTACTTGAAGTGAATAGCCTATACCATGATGTTGCAAATGAATTAATTGCTCATATGAAAAAAGAAGAACAAATTCTTTTTCCATACATTAAAAAAATGGTGAACATACAAAACGGAAAAGGTACATCAACATTATCTCCGTTTGGAACAGTTAATAATCCTATTAAAATGATGGAGGAAGAGCATGAAAATGCAGGGGACATTTTTAAAACTATTTCAAGTTTAACTAATGGATATACACCACCACCAGAAGCTTGTAATACTTTTAAAGCACTGTATTCTAAACTTGAAGAGTTTGAACAAGATTTACATCAACACATACACTTAGAAAACAATATTTTACATCCTAAAGCTATAAAATTAGAACAAAAATTAAGCTATTAACCCCGCCTTTTATAATTAATCATAGGTCACCTTGTAATTAAGGTGACTTATTTTTTTATACTTATCTTACAGTGTTTGAAAATCAATTATGTATACCTTAAAAAAACATAGTACAATAGCTTTGGGATATTTTTTCCTAATAGCCTTGTTAGGGGTTATTTTACGATTATTTCCTATTGTAAACATATCATCCAACTATAAGTTTTTAGTACATACGCACTCACATGTAGCTTTATTAGGCTGGGTATATACTGCGCTGTCAACAATAATTTACAAACAGTATATACAAAACACCAATGTAGCTAAAAAATACAACCGTATATTTTGGTTTACACAAGTAACTATTATTGGTATGTTAGTTACTTTTCCTTTTACTGGTTATGCTTTTTTTTCCATAGTGTTTTCTACATTATTCTTAATTTCTTCATACTTCTTTGCTTGGTTAATTTTCAAATACACCCCTGTTAAACTAAAACAGAGGAATTCATATAAACTTATTCGAGTAGCTTTATGGTACATGATTATTTCGAGTTTGGGACCATGGATGCTAGGGATAATAATGCAAACATCAGGACAAGAATCTTCGTTATATAAAAATGCTATATATTTCTACTTACATTTTCAATACAATGGGTGGTTCATAATAGCTGTTCTAGGTATATTTATATATATACTTGAACAACATTCGATACTCTTCTCTAAAAAAGTGTTTAACAACTTCTTTTGGTTATTAAATAATGGTGTTGTTGCTACTTTTTTCATTTCTATTCTGTGGATGAAACCTCCGTTCATCATAAATAGTTTAGCTGTAATAGGAAGTATATTTCAATTAATCGCTTTTGGATTATTACTAAAATTATTGTTAGAAAATAAACATAAATTAAGCTTAGTGTTTTGTCCTTTTTTAGGTAATATTTTGAAGTTATCAGGAGCAATTTTTCTAGTTAAATTAATCTTGCAATTAACGGTATGTATCCCTTTTATTGCTGACATGGTTAGCTATAATGTAGACTTTGTAATTGGTTATATACACTGGGTATTTTTAGGAGTTGTTAGTATTCCTATATTAACGTTTTTGTTTCATTACCAATTAGCAATAAAAAGCAAAGTACTGCTAGCAATATATATATTCGGCTTTATTTTAACTGAAATTTTAATCTTTTACAAAGGAATTATTAATTGGTTGCAGTTAAATATGATTAATAATTATTATCACTATTTAGCCATAGCAAGTGGTCTATTACTAATGAGTATCGCTGGAGTCTTTTTTATTCAATTTAAAAAGAAAAACCCAACAACATCTATTTCTTCAGAATACTAATTACAATACTTTTAGAACTAGGCGTTTTTGCAGTATGAGCAAAACTATCAATAGGCACTAATACATTTGCTTCAGGAAAATAGGTTGCACAACAACTTTTAGGAATATCATAGCCAACAACTTTAAAATTATTTACCGTTCTAGTTATTCCGTTAAAAACCGATTGTAAGTTAACTATTTGTTGATCCACTAAATTTTGAGCTATCATATCTTCCCTATTCATCAATATTACCCTACGCTCATTAAAGATCCCCCTGTATCGATCGTCAAGGCCATAAATTGTAGTATTAAACTGATCATGACTACGGATAGTCATCATTATTAACTCATTATTGTTCAATTTCCAACTTGGCAATTTATTCAAGCTAAAATTAGCTTTTCCTGTATTCGTTTTAAAATTTCGTTCTCTAGCACCATTGGGCAAGTAAAAACCAGCAGGTTGTTTTAATTTACTATTATAATTATCAAAACCATTAACAACTTCAGCGATGTCATCCCTTACTAAATTATAATCATCGGCATAACTCAACCAATCAATTTTGGTTCGATTTTTAAGCGTTTCATAAGCTATATTACATACTACCGCTACTTCACTCTTTAATTCCTTAGAGCAAGGCTCTAGTATCCCCTTTGTTGAAGAAACAATACCCATAGAATTCTCTACACTTTGTATTTGCTCGCCTGTTTTCTGATAATCTTTTTCAGCACGTCCCAAACATGGTAAAATAAGGGCTGCTTTTCCTGTAACTAAATGTGAACGGTTTAATTTGGTACTTACATGTACTGTTAAATCGCAATTACTCAACGCTTCCGCTGTATAATTTGTATCAGGAGCAGCAGAAACAAAATTACCTCCTAATCCAAAGAATACCTTAGCTTCTTTTTTATACAACCCTTCAATAGCCTCAATAACCGAATAACCATGTTTGGTTGTGGGTTTAAATCCGTATTTATCTTCAATTTTATCTAAAAATGCTTGCGGAGCAGCTTCCCATATACCTACAGATCTATCTCCTTGTACATTAGAATGTCCCCTTACCGGACATGTACCAGCACCTTCTTTACCAATACTTCCTTTTAGTAGTAATAGATTGACAATTTCACGAATATTATCTACTGCGTTTTGATGCTGTGTAAGTCCCATAGCCCAGCAAATAATGATTTTATTAGTTCCTAAGACTAAATCGATAATTTGTTGAACAATATCTTCTGAAACTCCTGATAACGAAACGCATTCTTCGTAATTGTACGTTTTTAAATCGGTTATAAAGTTATCATAGCCATCAGTATGACTACTTATAAATTCTTTATCAAACACATTTCCTTCGGCTTCTTCTTTTTGTAGTAACTTCAGTAAAATTGCTTTAAATAAAGCAACATCACCATTTATAGTAACTGGAGCAAATACATCTGCTATTTTAGTTCCACCAGTAAGCATTTTATACGGACTTTGAGGGTTGGTGAATTTAAGTAAACCAGCTTCAGGTAAGGGATTTATTGCTACAATTTTACCACCGTTTTTCTTGCATTTTTCTAGAGCAGTTAACATTCTAGGGTGGTTTGTAGCTGGGTTCTGCCCTACTACTAATACTAATTCTGCCTTATATAAATCATCTAAAGTTACCGATCCTTTACCTATCCCTAGTGTTTCTGTTAAAGCTTTTCCACTAGCTTCATGACACATATTCGAACAATCAGGTAAATTAGCAGTACCAAACTCTCTTACAAATAACTGATATAAAAATGCAGCTTCATTAGTGGTTCTTCCCGAAGTATAGAATACCGCCTCATCTGGTGATTCTAAGCTATTAAGATGTTTCCCAACCTTGGCATAAGCTTTTTCCCAAGAAATTGATTGGTAGTGAGTGCTACCTTCACCTAAATACATTGGAGTAGCCAAACGACCTGATTTCCCAATTTCAAAATCAGACATAGCTGCCAATTCATCAACAGAGAATTGTGTAAAAAAATCGGTTCCAATGGTTTTATTCTGCATTTCTTCAGCCATTGCTTTCATACCATTTTCACAGTATTCTCCAAAAGCTGAACGTTCATCATCAGGGTCTGGCCAAGCACAACCTGGACAATCAAAACCACCTTTTTGATTTATTTTTAAAGAAACCTTAAATGCTTCAACTGCATTCATATACTTTGAAGCGTGTTGAATCGCAGACTTTACCGCTCCAAAACCAACACTGTTAATAGGTGGTGTTTTGGTCTTCAAATCATTAAAATCTTCTGGTGTATTTGCCTTTTCTATTGCAGATGAACTCATAATTAAGCTGATAAATTTCTTTAAAAGCTAAATATAATGATTGTTGATCATTTGAGAATTAGTAACGTAAATATTTTATAACAAAAAAGAGGTGCCCGTTATGAACACCTCTTTTTTTATATGAAATTATTTTATTTTTTCTTCTTATAGCGAAGTTTTCCGATTTCAATTTCTATTGCTGTTTTGGCCAAAATTGTAAATATAAATGCTCCCATTGCCCATATACCTAGAGTAACTCCTATTTCTACACCTGTTGGTGTATACTCAACAATTTTACCATAAGAACCAGGAATAAAACCAGGAACTATTAATCCAAAACCTTTTTCAATCCATATTGCTACAAATAATATAAAGCAAGCAAAAAACAATACTCTAAAATTATTACGTAATTTATGGAAGGTTAATATCACAGTAGCCAAAATATTTAAAGGAATAGCCGTCCATATCCAAGGCATTAATGCGTTTTTTCCATGTAATCCAAAAAATAAATAATAAGCACTTTCACTATGATGTGTTGGAGCATAAAACTCTTTAAACAACTCTGATACTAACATTATTAAATTGATTTGAGCAGCAACTGTTACCACCAAAGCAATTTTCTTTATTGTTTTATCAGCAATTTTAAACTCTGTATGAGTTCTAATTACCGCTAAAACAAGGATAATTAAAGCAGGTCCAGCAGCAAAAGCAGATGCTAAAAATCGTGGTCCCAATAAAGCATTATTCCAAAATGGTCTTGCTTGTAAACCTTGGTATAAAAATGCAGTAACTAAGTGAATTCCTACAGCCCAAAATACCGATAATAAAGCTCCTGGAACATATACATTCTTTTTAGCCTCTTTACCTTGATAATGTCTAAAAAGAATATAAAAAGGAATTGTAATATTAATAAATAAGTATCCATTTAATGCAATAACATCCCATGTAAGCATTGAATTAGGGAAGTTAAATACACCAATAACTGGCATCATGTGCCATAAAACTGAAGGCCCCCCCATATCAGCAACTACAAAAGCTAAACACATAATTAATGCAGCTACTGCTAATCCTTCTCCTATTAATACAGCTTGTTTAAAATCAATATCCTTTAAAACATAGGTGGGCATAACTAGCATTACAGCGGCGGCTGCAACACCTACTAAAAAGGTGAAATTAGAGATATATAATCCCCAACT
>Ga0209292_1004931_pt1 | contig 13851 bp, 8 predicted proteins | sample GOMGulsemesocosm_2_FD_184634 | JGI IMG/M metagenome (GOLD analysis project Ga0209292, IMG submission 184634) | Methane-oxidizing microbial communities from mesocosms in the Gulf of Mexico - GOM9C Gulf of Mexico (SPAdes) (version 2) | ecosystem: Environmental > Aquatic > Marine > Cold seeps... | reverse complement strand
GACAGATGTAAGAAGGCTCTGTCTCGATCTTCCGATTGAGGTGAAGCGGAGCCTTCGAACTGACTCCTACACAGATGCGCTTGCGTTGATCGCACTGAAGCTCCATCTGATCAAAGTTATTCAAAAGACAAGCAATCCTAAAGTTATCTTAAAGCTCATTACACAGCTATTGGATTTCTCCAAAGGATTCTCTGCGTGGGCGAAAGATCAGCTTGCAGGACTATTCCTAAGGCCTAGCGTCTACCAAAAGCCCCTGCCAGTACCTAAAGAACCCCCCAAACCTGTTACACCTTTGCTATCCGAATCATGGGTTAAGTTCGTCAACTGGAAGAAGTGGACGCCAAAACGTGCCGCGGATAACCAGCGTCTATTCGATAACCTTTTGTTCTTCATCGGTGATAAGCCTGTTGGTAACGTCACCAAAAAGATGCTGTTAAGGGCGTTTAAATCAATCTCTAGGCTGCCCCAGCGGAACAAAGCGCCTTACAAAGGGGTGACCTTAAGTGAGCTGGTTAAGCTGAAAATACCCACTAGACATAGGCTTTCTGACAAGTCAGTGAAGGAGCACTTGAAGCTCTGTCAAAGTTTGTTCAGCCGCTACTTAGTGCAAGAAGAAGACATCCTTAAAGAGTCACCTACCAATGGCATCAGGCTTGAGCTGGAAGATAAACGATTTGCTGCACTCAAGGACTCAGAGGTTAGATCGATATTAGAAAAGACTGAGACTAAGCCTGTGTGGTTCCAGTGGTTCTTTAAGATAGCCTTGTACACTGGTGCTAGGCGTTCAGAGATTGCTAGGTTGCGAGGTACTGACTTCAGGCTTTTGGGCGCTATTACTCTATAAGTCATGAGGGGAAGACCAAGGCAGCTAAGCGCAGTGTACCTATTCACCAGTCGTTAGTTGATGACGGCTTGTTGCAGTACATAGGTCAGAACCCTAAGGAGCTGTTGTTTCCGCTAGCGCACCGTAACCCAAATAGTGTGACTGATTTTTTCGGATCTATGGTCGATTGCAAGGTTAATGAAATGGGTGAGCCTGTAATGTTCCACTGGGTTAGTCATACCTTTATAACTAAGGCTAGATCGCAGGTATCAGTACTGTCTTAGTGTAACAGGTGATAGGGCATGAGAAGAGCGAGGCGGGTGTGACTGATCGATATACTCGCAGTTTCCAGTTGAAGGACTTGTTACCTGTAGTGGATGCTGTGAGTTTTGAGTAGTTTGGTGGAAGTGGCGGGTTTCGAAACTAGCACCTTGCTTTCTAAATAAATCACTTAGCTGTGAGGGCTGTCGGTTTAAAGTATAGCTTAGTAGCAATAGTAAGCGGCTTTAGCTCGGAACTTAGATCATCAACAAATTGTTGTTGTCATTACCAAGGTAGCTGTCATGAAAATTACTGAATGGATCAATAATAACACCGCATCAGGATCAGTAGCCCATCAATAATATGTCGGCTGTATAAATCAATGGCTTTGAAATTTGAAGCCTGAACTAAAAGCATCCAATTTGTTGCTAGCAACTCATGCTGTCGTCTTATTATCCCCTAGTAAGCATCATAAAAAGTCGTCGTTTTATTTGAGTTATTAGATTTATCTATTACTCTTATTAGTATTGTTGAGTTTTAAATATGTTCTTATTCACGGCGAATAAAACAGAGTTTGGACAATAACGATGGAGTTTCAAAACATGAATGTATTTATCTTTATGTCGGTAAAACAAAAATTGGCGCTAATGGCCTTAGCTATGTTTATTGCATTAGTCGCTTCTATGAGTTATTCACTACTGCAAATGAATAGAATAGGCAATCAGTTGGCTGATATAGCCGAAGTAAACATTCCCATGGTCAATATAGTGTCTGATGTCACTATTCATCAGCTTGAGCAGGCGGTTAGCTTTGAACGTGCACTTCGCTACGGCGAAGTAATAGACACAGAGGAAGAAGCAGAAAAACACTTCGATGCGTCGATTAAGCACTTTAACGGTCTCACTGACCACATAGATCAAAAGGTCTTGACCGGAGAAGATCTTGCTCAAGAGAGTATGGGTCTGGCTGATACCCAAGAACAGATTGATGAGTTCAACCATGTAGTGTCACTTATGCGCTTAATTGGAACTCAGCACAAAATCTACGTAAAACACGCGATTGAAGTATTTAATTTAGTCCGCGAAGGTCATTTACACCAGGCGCTAGTCAAGGCCGAAGCGGTAGAAGCCGAAGAGAAAGAACTGGATCACGAACTTGAGGGGCTGCTGGAGGAACTAGAAACCTTCACCCAAAAGGCGGTAATCAACGCAGAGAATGATGAGAAGGCAGCATTTAGCAACCTGTCAATGTTAACTGTGGTTGTAGGTATACTTTCATTAGTTTCCTTCTATTTCATGATTATATCTATAACTGGAGCCCTGCGTACGGCGGTAGAGACCGCGCGAAATATATCTACTGGGGATTTAAGTAAGACCATTAAAGTAGAGAGCGGTGGTGAATTGGGACAGTTGGAAGAGGCGTTGCGAGACATGCGTCGTAACTTACAACAGATGGTAAAGGAGATGAGTGAAGCCTCGAGCCAGTTAGTTGCATCTACACAGCTCTTATTGTCCGGTAATGGTCGAACTAGCGCCGGTACAGTGGAGCAAAAAAATCAGTTGCTACATGTCTCGACAGCAGTCAATCAGATGACAGCCAGTGTTCTGGAAGTAGCAAGGACAGCTGAGCGAACTTCAAGTTCTGCACAAAAAGTCAACACTGAGGCAGAAGGAGGGAAGTCTGTCGTTCAGAGCACTATTGAGTCGATAGAAGCCTTGGCGCAGGGAGTAGAAAATTCCTCCGAAGCGATTAATAAAGTGGGTCAGGATAGTGAAACAATAGGCCAGGTGGTAGGCGTCATTAAAGGCATTGCTGAGCAGACTAACCTTCTGGCGCTTAATGCCGCTATCGAAGCAGCCAGAGCTGGTGATCAAGGAAGAGGCTTTGCCGTAGTGGCTGATGAGGTCAGACTACTGGCGCAGCGTACTCAGGAGTCAACATCTGAGATTGAGGAGATGATTGGAAAGCTGCAAACAGGGGCGAAAAACGCCGTAGAAGTGATGGAAACCAGTCGCTCGAAAGCGGTGGCCAGTGTCGAACGCGCAACTGAAGCAGGCAAGTCATTAGAAAGCATTACCGCAAACGTTAACGAAATTAGTGATATGAATACACAGATAGCTTACGCCGCAAAAGAGCAGAGTGAGGTCTCTGAAGATATTAATCGAAATATCACAAAGTTAAATACATTGGCAGAAGAAAATACGCTGTCAGTTCAGGATTCCAGTGAAGCGACTGAAACTGTATCTGTCATGTCTGAGAAATTACAGGAGATAGTCAAAAAATTTACAGTCTAATCGCAACTGTATTAATTGAACTGAAAATAGCCCCCTGTGTGATGATATTTTTTGACTCTAGCTCTAAACCCTTAGCTGCTGTTCCATTGATAAGACCTTAGACTAAATTAGACTACTATTATTTCACATTAGGGACTTAATCGCAGTTTTCCTAAGGCATGACAGGAATTGCTGAATTCGTCGATGATTTAAATGGCCTATATTCATATTAGGAAACTAGCTGGTTAGCGATAGGTAAAAATATAGTATTTATTTCTATAACTAATAATAGGATTTTTATGTTTAAATCTATCTCTTCTAAAATATTTAGCGTTATCTTTTTCGGTTTAGTGACTATGCTCTTGGCCATTAGTTATAGCTTAATAAGCTATAATCAATTGATTAAACAACAAGATGCCTTAGCAATCAAAATTCTTAAAAATCAATCTTCTATATTTGTTATCCAGCAACATTTTAGTACTTCAGTGCAAGAATGGAAAAATGTTTTATTGAGAGGGGGAAATACAGTAGATAGAGAAAAATATTGGAACTCGTTTCTTGAAACATCAAAAGTTATTGACAAGGAAATTAGTAAGCTATTAAAGAAGAACCATGATTACGAGTATATCAAAAAAGAGTTGAATCAATATATTGAGACACATCAGAGAGTATTAGGGAAATATGAAGATGCCTATCAAATATATCTAACAAATAACTATGATATTCAGTTAGTGGATAACTTGGTAAGAGGAATTGATAGACCTCTTCATAAGTCATTAAAAGTTATTACCGAAATTGTTGAACAGCATGGTACTGTTGAATTACAAATGATATTACTAAGGGCAAGTAATTTATTGATGTTTAACATTATATCAGTGTTGCTTGCTGTGTTTCTTTCCTCAATAGTCGTGTATTTGTTACTAAAACGGAAAATTATACAACCTATTGAGATGTTGATAGATAGAGTGAAATGTTTAGCTGAGTCAAATTTTCACTTTGAAACGAATTATGAGAGCGATGATGAGCTCGGCAAATTGTCCAAACATATACAAGTACTAAAAGAGAAAATGTCAGACTCTGTTTCGCAAGTAACGGTTGTTAGCTATCAGGTGAGGCAAGCTTTTCAATCACTCAATAATGTAAGTTCAAAAATATCTGGTGGCGCAGAACAGCAAACTAACTGTACACAGAAAATGAATGAGCAAATGTTGGTCTTTAAGGATATTTCTGTGTCTCTTGTTAATAATTCCCACAATGCCTTAGCTTCAACTGAAAAAGTAAAAGAGATCACTGATTTATGTTCTGTGCAGTTTCAATCAACTAATAACTCGATGCGAAATTTGGTTGATAAAATTGATGTTGCTTTTAAAAGTATCCAACAGTTACAACAAGAATCGAGTAATATCACAAATATACTTGATGTGATTAATTCGGTAGCCGAACAAACCAATCTATTAGCACTAAATGCGGCAATTGAAGCTGCTAGAGCAGGAGATGCTGGCCGTGGCTTTGCAGTTGTTGCTGATGAGGTTAGAGCGTTAGCGGCTAAAACACGTGAGTCTACAGAGATGATCACGGCTGTTATTAGTTCGTTAACTAACTCCTCAGAACATGCAGTAGCTTCAATGACATCAGGGCAAGAACTGACAAAGGAAACCGCTCAAAAGTCCACTGAACTTGTGGAGTATTTAAATAATATTTTCGTTGAAATAGAGCAAATGAAATTTAGAAGTGAAGAAATTGAAAGCTCTGTGCAACAGCAAGAAAAAATATCGTCAAGTATCACGACTCTGGTCGATGATATAACACAATTAAGTCAAGAATATCTTACCATCGCAGATGATACTCATATAAGTGATAGCATAAAGTCAGCCTCAAATTCACTCGATATGTTAACAGGAGTGCTAATAGAAAATACCCCTGACGATGCAGATGAATTGTTTTAAATATTTCTTATCAACTACCAGCTTCCGCCTATCGGCCTAAGTCAATGTTGAAAAGTAGAACATGAATGGCAAATTGCGCTTAAACCTGTCTCACAAGCGAGAAAAATTTCGGTAGTCTGACCCTAAGTATTATCATGGCTTCACATAAGCTTGGTATTTCCTTATGCTCAAAATTATATTTATGATCGCAAAGGCCAACGTCTGATTAGTCGAACAAGTTAAAAAATAAAGCTAAGGAAACGGCGATTAAGTGCTAAAAAATCTCTATATATAACTTAATTGGAAAATACTTCTATTATATCTAGTTTTTCCGCCGAACTAGTGAATAACTTAACCTGTTTAAGGCCGTTTTCCGTCTATTGGACGGAATTACCCTAAGGCTTTATTAATCGACTCAGTCTAAATGTTTGCCAAGGCGAACAAAACAGCCAATTTGTTATCGTTTTTTGCGATGCCTCGATAACGCGCCTTTTAAAGCTAAATTGGCATTTAATAATTCTAAAAGGGTGCTCAACGAAAGCGCGGATACAGGCCTTTAAATATCCAATTTTTATTGCCACCTTGTTGATTCGAGGATGTTCCTTTAGTTTTTTAACTTTACTTGGCTGCTCTGCGCTATACCAATCAGCGTTAACCTCTTTAAGTTCATCTCGCTTTTGCGCCCCGCGATATCCACAATCGGCCAAAATGTGCTGCTCTTCTGCGTGTAATAAATGATGAGCTTCATTAAGATCATGTCCATTGGCTGCTGTGGTTGTAAATGTATGAGTCAGGCCTGTTTTGACATCGACGCTAATGTGCGCTCTCATGCCAAAGCGCCATTGATTCCCTTTCTTTGTTTGATGCATTTCTGGGTCACACTGGTTCAACTTATTCTTAGTGGAAGAGGGCGCTTCAATGCGCTAGTGTTGGAAGTGATAGCAGATAGGAAGCTAGCTTTTCTCAACTGAAGATGGTAGAGATTTTTATAATTTGCCAATGCAATAACAATGACTACACTTAAAAGACTGAGTCTGTAAAGCTCAACTCATTCAGGCTTAAGCTTTAAATCTAAATGGATTTTGAACAAAAGGTATAGGACATTTCATTTGCAGATACTAGTGATAGATGATTCGAAGTTGATACGTGAAATAGTGGGTGCAATAGTTATAAGTGAAGGGTATGTCCCTCTTAAAGCTGAAGGTGCTCAGCAGGCGTTGGAAATTCTTGATAAAGTAGACGTAGACCTCATACTTATGGATGTAGAAATGCCGGGTTTAAATGGCTTTGATTTAACACGTAAGATAAGAGAATCTAAACCAGATTGGATACCTATTATATTTCTTTCTGCTCATTCTGAAGAATCGTACTTGAGCCAAGGAATAGACGCTGGTGGCGATGACTATCTTTTAAAACCTGTTAACAGTACTGTGCTGGTTGCTAAAATTCGAGCGATGTCTCGGATAGCAAAAATGAAAGCAGAACTTGATGAGGCTAATCATAAATTACTGAAATTAACGCATCTAGATTCTTTGACCGAAATTGTTAATCGTCGTGGTTTAGACGAATCTCTTAAGCGATTTTGGCGAATGTCTGTACGTGAGCAAAAGAATTTAAGTATAGCCTTTATCGATATTGATCACTTTAAGCCCTATAACGATAATTATGGTCATCAGCAAGGTGATAAATGCCTTCGTCAATTTAGTAAACTAATCGAGCGGCTGTTAAAGCGCCCGTTGGATATGGTAACGCGCTATGGCGGGGAAGAATTTGTTATTGTGTTACCAGAAACGCCGCTAGAGGGAGCAATGGAAGTTTGTGAGAGAATTGTTACGGCTTTGGCAAAGGAAGATATTGAGCACAAATACTCAGAAACAAAACCCTATTTGACCGCAAGTATAGGGGTCGCAACAAATGCTGATGGTGCTAGCGATGCTGAGCAATTATTGAAACAAGCAGATATAGCAGTGTATCAAGCAAAGCGTAGTGGTCGTAATAAATACGTTTCCTTCTCCAGTTTTTCATAATAAACAACAAGAGTCGCTAATGAGGCCGTGCTTTCAGCTTCTCAGCACAATGCTTTGACAGCGGACATGTTCATGGTGAATGAAGCAGGCTAGGGTGACGTTAATATCCCCCTAGAAACACAGGTAACATTCATACTCCAAAACCTCCCCATTAAATCCAACATTGAACACTGCTAGAACTCTCTATTCATTTTAGGGAAGAAGCTACTATTTAAAAACGACAGGCGGACTCTCTCATTTTAAAATATCCGCTAAACGAAAGCTTAGTGGGTATTTTTTGGTCTTGAAAAACGTGAAGCTTTAAAGTGTATCGCTACATGTTATCCAAATGAATGACTGTCTACGAATGGGCTTCCCTGGCTTTGATTGGTGCAGGCGCTATGCAGTTTAATCGATCCATTCCCCTAACAGTTGCGTTTTACAACTGATACCTCAAGTATCTTTTAGTAGCCCTAAGCGCTACTATCTAGCCTTCAGGAATATTTTGATTGTATAGTACTAGGAGTATTATGTTTACGTGGAAATTATTAGCGCTTCTGAGCTTCAGTTTTTGGGTTTCTCTTACTGCAGCCCAAGAGAAAAAACTCCTATCTATAGGGGCTGAGCACTATCCTCCTTATGAGATGAAAGAGCCGATTAATGGATTAAAGGGCTTCGACTATGACGTTGTTATGGAGGCCTTTACCTTGTTGGGCTATCCTGCAAACGTTCAGTTTTTACCTTGGAAGCGTGTCGTACAATATTCAAAGTTAGGTAAAGTTGCTGGTATGCTTTCTTGTTCTTACAGACCTGAACGAGAAGAGTATGTCATCTATTCCAACCCTATTAGCGAGTCAGTAAGAGGGTTTTACGTGCGTAAGGGCTTTGATGGACCACTACCTATTTTGCTAGAAGATGTAAGGAACGAAAGAGTTGCGTCTGTCAGCGGCTATGGCACGATTAAGGAGCTTGAAAGCAACGGTTTTGAGCCTATTGCTGCGAAGGATACTAAAATGGCAGTGTCAATGTTGATAAGGAAACGTTTTGACTACCTTTATCTGAGCCAGCAAGGTACTGACTTCGCAATTCAAGAATTAGGGGTTTCAGACCAGTTAGATTTCCACCCAATCTCTAAGAAGGACTATTTTCTCTGTTTCTCTAAAAATTACGAGGGTGTTAAACCTATCGTTGAAGCTTTTAATGCCGCCCTATTAGTGTTGAAACTAAACGGAACATATCAAGCTATTCACGCCAAATATAAATAGAAATCGTCGGGTTCCATTATAGTGATGTAATGGTATCACGCCTATGTGATCTGTATTAACTCGTGCCCTTTACCAGATTTCTTCGTGTAAGTTGAAGTTTTAGAGTAGTGATGACTCTTTCCTGCGTTGATAATCGCATGGTTCACTGTCACTCAAGCCCTAAGGTTAGTTGAGGAAGCGACTCGTTTTTAGGGCAAGATTTCTTCACCTTGAACTGGAACAGAATGCACTTTAAGTGTCCAAATGTGACATGGAATAAACACTAGGCTCTCCACTTGGAGCAAGATCAAAAGGGGTCCATGTGCCCAGGGCCGCGGTGGAACCCGGTAGATCGCTTGAGGTATATGGCGACATATCATGCAGATGAATGACGGTCTACGACACTCTCTATAAAAGGGAAGAGGCTTACAGACGGGCTCTCTCATGTTAAAATATCTGCTAAACGCAAGTATATTGACATGACCCAATTGGGTTCTGTTGCCATGAGCATCTAACCTCCGATTCCTAAGGTTATTGCGTTTACAGTAATAAACGAGGGATAGATATGAGAGTATGCATCCTGTCAGTCTGTACTCTATTGTAAATGGTATTGCTTACGTGATTAAACTTATACTCTAATGTCTAGTAATGTGCCTAACGCTTCATCAGCAGACTTTATAACATTCACTGAGCTTTTCGCTTGGTATTCAGCAACCTTTAAATCAACAACTGATTTAGACAAGTCTGGTAGAGATTGATTCTGGTCGCTAAACCCCGATGCTAGAGTACTTTCATCAGAAACTTGAGACCCAACACTTACAATATCAAATGCGGTTCTATCCAAGCTCTTACTCGATTGTTGAATGCCTTGTAAACCGCTGCTAAATGCTGGTTGGATATCCATGTATTACCCTTATAACGTCGGTATGTTTTAAATTATACATAACCAATTATTACTAACACTGCGTTAGATTATTCAGTATAAAGCGATAAAAGTAAATGAACTAGCTGTGTTAAAAAAAAACATAAGACGCTTTATGTAACAAACCGCCTTCATCTGACCCTCAAGCTATTCAAGTCTAGCCCGTTGTCTATGACACCTTATGTCAGACGAGTTGTCGCCTCTAATCCTTAGATAGAGTACCTCTAGCCGATCGCTATGAAGTGCAACAGAGAAAAGAGCGTCGAAGTATCTACTTCTTCGGGAATGGATACCGCTATGGGTGAAAGGATGCGGTAACTGGAAGATAAACGCTTCGCTGCACTCAAGGGCTCAGAGGTTAGATCGATATTAGAAAAGGCAGAGACTAAGTCTGTGTGGTTACAATGGTACTTCAAAATAGCATTGTATACTGATACTAGGCGTTCAGAAACTGCTAGATTACGGGGTACATACTTCCCGCTTTGTTCAGAGACAGAACGCTACTATATTATAAGTTATGAAGGTAAGAACAAGGCCGCCAAGCGCAGCGTAGCGATTCATCAGTTGTTAGTTAATGACGGTTTTTTGCAGTGCATTGGTAAGAGCTCAAAAGAACTGTTGTTCCCACTGGCGTGCCGTAATCCTAATAGTATGACCGACTTGTTCGGATCAATGGTCGACTTAAAGTTAATGAAATGAGGACTTATCACTACACACTTTCATTTTGTTAGGAAGTTAAGCCACAAGACTATAATTAATATCTATATGGCGTAGCTGAGCATTAAGTTATTTCATGTACTATCATATAAGTATCGCAATTAAAGTAGCTGGGTTAGTGCAACAGAGTATTTGTATAACCTTAGTTTAGAGCTTTAGTCATTGATAAAATTAGAGGTGCATGGAATGGACGTTTTAAGGATGTTTAAAATTTCTCGTAGGATACAGTTTCTAATATTGCTCGCTTTTCTCTCAATGATCTCTATCACTACGGTTAATCTCATGCAGTTACGAGAAGAGTTGTTAGAGCAAAAAAGCATCCAGACTCGTAACTTAGTTGAAGTCGCTCATAGCTTAATTCACGACCAACATGATCAATTTAAAACGGGTAGGGTTACTGAAGAAGAGGCTAAGCAACAAGCTATCCAAATAATTAAAAGCATGCGTTATGAAGGAGATAATTATTATTGGATTAATGATTATGAACCCCGAGTGATTATGCATCCAATAAAACCCCAGCTTGATGGTAAAGACGTGTCCAAGGTGAAAGACTCCACGGGTAAGTTATTATTTATAGAAATTGTTAAGGTTGCCCGTAGTAACCCAGAAGGTGGAAGGCTTCCTTATCTGTGGCCTAAGCCTGGTCATGATGATCCTGTTGCAAAAATATCATATGTCAAAGCTTTCCAGCCGTGGGGGTGGGTAGTTGGCTCTGGTGTATACATTGATGATATTGATGTGATTTTCTATTCCAAGGCTAAAATAGCTTTAGGAATCTTATTCGCCTTATTACTCATGTTGCTATTCGTATCGTATTTTATAGCCCGTAGTATTTTACTCCCTCTTAATAGTACTTCTAAAGCACTGGTTAACCTTTCTGAGGGAGAGGGAGATTTAACTCAAACTCTCTTAGCCTCTGGTAAAGATGAGGTGACAGTTCTAGTAACCGCTTTTAATAACTTTGTCCGTAAAATAAAAGATACAGTCGTTAAAGTTGAGGAGGTTGGTAAAAGCGTCAATATATCCTCGCGTGAACTGAGTGAAATTACCGACACGAATAAACAGCAATTAGAGAGTCAGCATATGGAGACCGTTCAAGTATCAACGGCGGTTAATCAGATGTCAGCAACGGTACTAGATATTGCGTCTAATGCAGAGAAAGCAGCTCTTGCTGCTAAGCAAGCTGATACTGAAGCTCAAGAGGGAATGCTAGCAATGCAGGACACAACCAAAGCGATTCAGGTTTTGGACTCAAATGTGAGTTCAGCAACCAGTGTCATTAGTCAATTAGAAGCTGAGAGCCAGAGTATAGGTTCAGTCATAGAAGTGATAAAAAGTATTGCTGAACAGACTAACTTATTAGCTTTAAATGCCGCTATTGAAGCCGCAAGAGCGGGTGAGCAAGGAAGAGGTTTTGCTGTAGTTGCTGACGAGGTTCGTGTGTTAGCAAGTCGTACTCAAGAAGCCACAGAAGAAATCAATAAAATAATTGGAAAACTGCAAGCTCAAAGTGTAAAGGCAGTTCAAGTTATGGATGAAAATAGTGAGAATACTAAAGAAACTATGGATAAAGTAAATAATGCTGCAAAGTCCTTAAATACTATAGTAACTTCAATTAATGAAATATCTGATATGAATATCCAAATTGCCAGCGCAGCAGAGCAGCAATCAGCTGCAGCAAGTGAAATAGATCAAAGTATTGTCAGAATAGCATCGCTTGCAGATGAGTCATTTAAATCTGGTAATCAAGTAGCCGAGTCTTCAGTGAGCTTGGCCTCATTAGGCGAACAATTAGATTCTTTAATCGATACATTTAAAACGCGTTAGAGATTGTTGTAGCTAAGGTTAAAGTGCAGTGAGGGAAGTTAAGATAATCGGTTTCATTGATGTTTTTGCGAAAACCGCCAAAGAATCCTTGTAAAGAAATACGCTTATTATGGGGGGCAAACCTAAACCTTGAACGGGGACAGAATGCCACTTTAAGTGTCCAGATGTAACATGGAGTAAACACTCAGCTCCCCATTCGAAGCAAGGTCAAATAAAGTTCGATGTGCCTCGGCCACTGTGGAAGCGGGTAGATAGTTTGAGGTATATGGCGCCATATTATTCATATGAATAACGGCGTATGAGCGTCATCATTTAAGAAAGCGGCTTACTGGCGGGCTCAATCATTATAAAACCCCACTAAATATAAATTTAGTGGGGTTTTTTGTCTAAAGAACACAAGAAAGCTAAAGATGCATCAATATTCTTAGTTTAAAGAAGGGGCTGTCATTCTAAATTAATGAGCCAATCTAATGCAGCCGATCGCTCTTCGAATAATTGTATATTCCAAGGTGTTGTTCTTGGAATGGCGATAAGGCAAGACGTGCTCATTGCTGTGATAGAGTTATATGCCACTACGGCCATTAAGTTAATTTGGCTTAGTGTTCCTATATGTTGTTGGGCTTCAAAGGTGTAGGTATATTGGTTTCTTTTGTTAATTAATAAATTAAATGGGTGCTCTAAGTGAGTCAGTAGAAAGCTGTGGTATTCTCCAACCATTTCCATATTCATTTCAATATTTTTGTCAACAATGACTTCAGCTAAATTAGGTTTGAGGATGGATATTTCACCGAATGACAGCCTGTGTATAGTCATAAAATTACCCTTCTTTTGAATCTAGCAGATTTAGCTACTCAGTGTGTTAAGAGGGACGTTAAAAGAGATTTGGAGAAGTGAGGCCTTGATTAATGCTCCTCTACGTTAAATCTTGTTGTATCTCCCTCGCTCTTTATCCCCTGCTCGTAACTGCCTGTTTGGTACTGTTTGATATTTAAAGTTTAGCAGTTGGAAAAGAGCTTTCAATAAACATCCTTTTTTAGGAATAGATTAAGAAAAATGATGATGTTATATAAAGATAAGAGAAATACCCCTTTCTCGCACCTTTTTCCTGTTATGGGTTATCCGACAGAGTGTATAGCGTTGATGTGATTTCGATACGTCGACAGGGAGGCTACTGTATATCAATAGCTTAAAGCGATAGGGTAGGAGTAGAGGTGAGTTTTTAAACGTTCTGACTTAACAATGAGTCGCTTAATCTAAGTGACTGCCTACAATCTGGGATTAGAGAGAGGCAGTTATCTGTTTTATAGTAATCAATCTGTATTTAAGCTGGATCGTTAATATTGATAGAGCCTATCGCCATGTCATCAAGTAGTGTTGTGACCCTTTCTAACGATGATTTATCAAATAAAATGCCCACTAATATTTGGTCGCTTTCTGTTCGGTTATTTTTGACATGGGCATTGATAATACAGGGCGCTTCTTTGCCTACAATGGTTATGGCTATCTGAATAGGGCACTTTTTGATGCCGCCTTTACCGGCACTAGGTTTAAACGAGAATAGACAACCTTGAGCTGATATGTCGATTATATAACCGGCAATCCCCTGATCGGTAGAGACGTCGTTAATTTTATTTTGTGATATTAGTGCGGGAAGGTGCGTTTTTTCTCGCTGTTGTGTTCGCAGTTGGCGGTTTTCAATATGTGTAGGATAGTTTAAGAAAATCAAACGCTCCGGTTTGTTTAATACGTGTTGTATTGTTGTTGAAAAAGCGACGCATTCGCCGTTTAGACCTTCAAGAATATAACGAACAATGACACCACCACCAGGCATAAGTACGTCTTTGTAATCAGCA
>Ga0209292_1004929_pt1 | contig 13853 bp, 8 predicted proteins | sample GOMGulsemesocosm_2_FD_184634 | JGI IMG/M metagenome (GOLD analysis project Ga0209292, IMG submission 184634) | Methane-oxidizing microbial communities from mesocosms in the Gulf of Mexico - GOM9C Gulf of Mexico (SPAdes) (version 2) | ecosystem: Environmental > Aquatic > Marine > Cold seeps... | reverse complement strand
ACGCCGTTGTTTGTTGCTCTTACTAGGGGGCGACCAAACTCTAATGCGCGCATGCGTGCTATCTCAAAGTGTTGATGTGGACCATGAGAGTCACCAAACCAAGCATCATTACTTACCGTTAATATCATAGCGGTATCATGGGTAAAGTTGGCAGCTAATTGCATTGGAAAGGCTATTTCAAAACAGTTCAGCGGTAAAATATGTAAGCCATTGGCTACTAAATTTGGCTGTACATAGTTACCCGCAGTGAAAGATGACTGAGGTAAGTTAAAAAATGGTGCGATAGGGCGAAGTAAGTCTTGAAAAGGTACAAACTCACCAATAGGCAATAAATGGCTTTTATAGTATCTATTACTGTGATTGTAAGAGTAGCCTTGTTCATCATCGCTATTCTTTTTTCCTAATACAAGTAAGGCATTAAAGTACTCTTTACTTTCAAAGTTATAGTTTATTAATCCGGTAATTACCGTGCTGTTATTTAACATTGCTGAGCGGTTTACGCTATCTAAATAATCTTGCACAGCGGGCTCTAAGGCAGGAATAGCAGATTCTGGCCAAACAATAATATCAGCATCATAGTTGACCCGTGTTAAATCTAAATATTTTAACATGGTCGGCCATTCTTGCTCTGGCTGCCATTTTATCGATTGGGGGATATTACCTTGGATAAGCGCGACTTTAGACGATTTACCTGATAATTGTGTCCAAGTTATTTGAGTCAGTATCGCACATATCAGCATAGTACTTGCTACTATGGCTAACGGCATCACTAAATTTTTACGCGTGATAGGCGTTGCATTGGTTTGATTATTTTTATTGCGTAAATCAGATAAAACACAATAAACCTTAACCCAGCAAATATTTAAAAGTAAAATAATTCCAGTAAGACCGACTTCCCCGATAACAGGTGCAAAGCTGGCTAATGGGCTATCTATTTGGCTATAACCAAGTGAGAGCCATGGAAAACCGGTTAATATGACCGAGCGTAAATACTCACAAAATAACCAAAGAGGAGGTAATAACCATAAATTTACGCGGTTATTTTTAGCTAACCTTGCTGTTAAGTAAGCTGAAAGTACTGGGAATAATGAGAGATAGGCACATAGAGCTAACATCAACAACAAAGAAAATATCAGTGGTAAGCCACCAAATTGGTCAATACTGACATGAACCCAACTAATGCCACTGCTAAACCAACCAAAGGCAAATAGAGCCATTTTCTTAACGGCTAATTTAGGGGAAGCATGCCTAATTTGGTATAACATTACGCTAGGTAAAATTAATGATAACCACCATAAAGAGAATGGAGCATAGGCAAAAACTAAGAAAAATCCACTGAGAAAGCAAAGCCAATTACTTGGCGTTGTCAGTTTATTTTTTATTGATTGAATTATTGAAACGTTACTGGACTTAGTCACTTATTTTACCATTTACTTCGTGGCTCTTATCAACACTCACCTGTAACATTTGCATGCGTCTACTATCGGCCATCAATACTTTAAACTCAAAGTTTCCTAAGCTAAATAATTCACCTTTTTGTGGCATATGGTTAAATTGACGTAAAACAATACCACCAATAGTATCAGCGTCACTTTCATTAAAGTCACAATTAAAGTAATCATTGAAATCACTAAGCTCGGTAAGTGCTTTGACTAAATAAACATTACCAGCTAAATGCTTAATTTCTTCTTCAATTTCATCATCGGTTTCATCTTCAATCTCACCAACAATTTGTTCCAAAATATCTTCGATAGTGATAAGACCAGAGACGCCACCATATTCATCGACAACAATAGCCATATGGTAACGGTTAGAACGAAACTCTTTTAATAAAGGTTCAACTTTTTTACTTTCAGGAACAATAATGGCAGGTCGAATAATATCACTTAAGCTGAAATTATCATTTTGAGGGTTAAAGCCGAATGCGAGTAGGTCTTTTGCTAATAATATACCATCAACGTGATCGATATCTTCATTCACAACGGGAAAACGTGAGTGACCAGACTCTAAAATAATAGGTACAAACTCTTCAAGGTTATGGTTTATATCAATAGTAACCATTTGTGAGCGTGGGATCATAATATCTCGAACGCGCATTTCTGATACGTCTAAGACACCTTTAATCATTTGCTGAGTTTCAGGGTTGATCAAATCTCGCTCTTGAGCATCATTGAGTATATCAACCAATTGATCTTTGTTTTTCGGCTCTGGCGTTAAAACTTGCATAACTTTATGCAAAAATGATTTATTAGCTGAACCGTTACTCGAGTGGGGGGTGTCATCGCTCATAGAGCTATTTGTATTCCTTTATTAGGCGTATAAGTATGTTATAGCATTTCTTATTTATAACATGCGTTGAGTGTTTTTTATTGCTCTAAATAAGGATTAGTAATCCCTAATTTTTTTAAAACAGTAATCTCAATAGATTCCATTTCCAATGCTTCGCTATCACTTATATGATCAAAGCCAACTAAATGCAAGCAACCATGAATAACAAGGTGTGCCCAATGATCAAACAAAGCTTTGTTTTGTTCTTTGGCTTCTTGTTTCATCACTTCAATGCAAATAATCAAGTCACCTAATAGGTTAAGCTCGATACCATCAGGTACTTCAAACGGAAAAGACAATACATTGGTTGGTTTATCTTTACTTCTGTATTGATTGTTTAACTGCTGGCTGTCTTGGGAGTTGACTAAGCGAATGGTGAGTTCAAACTCTTGACTTGGGTCACTGCTCACTTCGGCTAATGCCGTATCAACCCATAACTGAAATTGTGCTTTAGTTGGAAGTTCTGTTGGCGCACAGGCAATTTGAAGATCGATTACATGAGTCATTAGCTTATATCGCTATTATCATTGTTTTTTTGTTTAGCCTGTTTTTTCTCTTGATTTTCTCTATTTACTTTTTGATCGTGGCTGTCATAGGCATCAATAACTCTGGCAACGACGGGGTGACGAACGACATCTTTTGATTGAAAGAAGTTGAAACTAATTCCATTGATATCTTGTAAAACTTCAACAGCATGACGAAGACCTGACATTTGATGACGAGGTAAATCAACTTGAGTAATATCACCGGTAATAACAGCGCGAGAGTTAAAGCCAATACGCGTTAGGAACATTTTCATTTGTTCAACGGTAGTATTTTGACTTTCATCTAAAATAATAAAGGCATCATTAAGGGTCCTACCGCGCATATAAGCTAGTGGTGCAATCTCGATGACATTACGTTCTATAAGTTTTTCAACTCTTTCAAAGCCAAGCATTTCAAAGAGTGCATCATATAGCGGTCTTAAATAAGGATCTATCTTTTGGGATAAATCGCCTGGTAAGAAACCTAACTTTTCACCTGCTTCTACAGCGGGTCTTGTGAGTAAAATACGACGTACTTCTTGACGTTCTAGAGCATCTACAGCGCAGGCAACCGCTAAATAAGTTTTACCCGTACCAGCAACACCGACACCAAAACTAATATCACTTGTTATTATGTTTTGTACATAGGTCTGTTGATTACCATTACGCGGTTTAACAACACCACGCTTAGTTTTAATGGTTACCATGTCATCGAATTTTTTACCTAACTGGCTATCGATTTGTTTGTCTAACTCTGACGGAATTCTATTGCTAAGTTGTTCTTGCTCGAGACAATCAGCTTCTAAAATGGCTAAATGTACCATTTCAGGCGTTATTATCTTGCCTTCCCCTTTAACGATTAGGCTTTCAAGATAAAGATCTTTTAGAATTTTAACCACAGACAAACGATTTTTTGGCTTACCAACGACAGTAAACTCATGGCCACGATAACTTATTTCAACACCTAAACGGCGTTCAATAGTCTTTAAGTTATCGTCCATAGGGCCACATAAATTGGCTTGCCTATGGTTGTCTACAGGTGTCAAACTGAAAACTTCTTTGGTTAGTTTAGTCGTTGCTGTGGTCAAATTTATTTCCGCTTTATTATATTAATAGTACTGAATGCCGCTTAGCACTGCTCTGTTAGGGCGTATAAGTACCCACACCTAGCTCATCAAGATTACTTGGGGTAGCCGTGTGGTGATTATTTGCCAAAATATCAGCAGGAGAATGAGCAATGCGTAAGCCCATATCTTTCTCTTCACGTACTAATTCACCACGTAAAGAGTTAGCAATAACATCGGTTATTTTGATATCGACAAATTGACCAATAACACTATGAGGGGCAACGAAGTTAACCGTACGGTTATTTTCAGTTTTACCACGCAATTCCATTGGGTTTTTTCTTGAAGGGCCTTCAACAAGAACACGCTGTTCAGTATTAAGCATTTGTCTGGCAATGCGTAATGCTTGGTGCGTTATTTGGTCTTGTAATAACTTTAAACGATCTTTCTTCGTTTGGTCACTAATATCATCAGGTAAGTCTGCTGCGGGCGTCCCAGGACGAGCGCTATAGATAAAACTAAAACTTATGTCAAAATCTACTGCTTTAATTAGGTTCATTGTGTCGTTAAAATCTTCATCACTTTCACCGGGGAAACCGATAATGAAATCTGAAGACATCGATAGTTCAGGACGTACTTTTTTCAATTTACGTACCTGAGACTTATATTCAATGGCAGTATGGCCACGTTTCATTTGCGTTAAAATGCGATCACAGCCACTTTGAACGGGAAGATGTAAGTGATTTACTAGCTCAGGAATATCAGCATAGGCCTCAATAATATCGTCAGTAAATTCTACCGGGTGAGAAGTGGTATAACGAATACGGTCAATACCATCAATCGTTGCCACTAAACGCACTAAATCAGCAAATCGACAAATGGTACCGTCGTGTGTTTCACCACGATACGCATTAACATTTTGACCTAATAGGTTTACTTCACGTACGCCTTGCTCAGCTAGTTGCGCTATTTCATATAAGACATCATCAAGAGGTCGACTGACCTCTTCACCACGCGTGTATGGCACCACACAGAAAGTACAGTACTTACTGCAACCTTCCATAATCGAAACAAAAGCGCTAGCGCCGTCGGCTTTAGGCTCAGGTAAACTGTCGAATTTTTCAATTTCAGGAAAGCTCACATCAATAATAGGGCTCTTTGAATGCTGTAATTGATTCAGCATTTCAGGTAATCGATGCAGTGTTTGTGGACCAAAGACCATATCAACAAACGGCGCACGTTTGCGAATTGAGTCACCTTCTTGTGAGGCAACACAACCACCAACCCCAATAAGTAATTCAGGCTTAGTATCTTTTAAACGCTTCCAGCGGCCGAGTTGATGAAATACTTTTTCCTGTGCTTTTTCACGAATAGAGCAGGTATTAAGTAAAATAACATCAGCTTGTTCGGCTTCTTCAACCAACGAGAAACCATGAGTTGAATCCAACAATTCTGCCATCTTCTGCGAGTCATACTCGTTCATCTGACAGCCCCAAGTTTTGATATATAGCTTTTTACTCATTACTTCACTCTTTGCACACAAAATTGTACTGGAAAATACCTAAGTAAGGCCAGTACAGATAAAAGGAGGCGTATTTTATACCAATTAGCCGATAATTTCGAATGAATAAGTAAATGTCTTCATTATATTTTTTTACCGGCAAGGAAATAAGCTAATTTAAGGCCATTAATGGGAAGCTAATAACAAGCTGACTACTGTTGTCATCATTATCAAAAGTATTGAGCGAAGCATGGTGTTTAGTGCATATTTGTCGAATGGTATAACTCGCTAGGTCGAAGTTAACTTTGCTATTTAGCTGATTAAAATAATCACTGTCGCTATTGACCGTGAGCCATAACTTCTGTTTGACTTCTTTTAAAGTCAGACTAAATTTTTTCGCCTCACTTTTGAAAATGGAGGACATTATCGCTTCAAATATCACCTTATATACATCAGCCCTTAACTCATAATTGAAGTTGTCTACCTTGTCGTCTAGAGTGAAGTGTAATTTAACTTCGTACTTAGTGTGAATATAATCAGCTAAAAAAGGAATAGCGATTGCTAAGCTCTTACCTTCTAAGTTACCTGGCTCTTGCGTATGAATAGTCTCTTTAAGTACTGATAAGCTTTTTTCAACCAATTGTTTGCTTTGCTCTATTTCATTATTTGCAAGCGATGTTGAGGTCAGTTGTAAATTACGTTGGAGAGTTTTCATCAATCTGCCGTAATTTCTCATATCATCTTTGAGCAAGTGATGAATATGCTTAATTGATTTTGTCCGCAGATAGAGTAACCAAGACGTTAAGAATATGATAAATAATAGCAATACCACATAAAAAAACCTCAGTTCAGCCGTCCAGTACCAAGGGTAGGCGACATCTATCTCAGTATAAGCTTTTACATCACTCCAATGCCCTAAGCTATTGGTTGCCATAATTTCAACATTATAATGACCTGAAGCCAGTCCCGTTAAGGTTAATTGGTTATTACTAATTTTCTGCCATTGGCTATTATTAATTCGGTACTGATATTTTTTCGCTAACCCTGGACGGTAGTCTAAACTAGCCAAGTCAAAGGTGATAACATCGTTACCACTGTCTATTTCAATAGTTTTATTAAGTAAATAAGCCTTACCTGAAATAGTTGTTTTGCTGATAATAACATTCGGATTGAACTGTTTTTGTTCAGATAAAGCGAGTGCCAAAATACCACTGTAGTGAATGGCATAAAGGGTGTCATCTTTGACTAACATACTACTGACAAATGAATATTGTTGAGTATTCTCTATCATGGTAACTTGATAGTTTTTTGGTGATATACGATATAAACCGGGTTGGCCAGATGCCCAAACGTCACCATTAATTGATATCATTTCGGTAAAACTATGATCTTTAGAAAGCTGAGCTAATAAGTCACCTTGTAGATTAAACACTAAAATACCATCGCCAAGTGTTGCGGCAAAAATTTTATTGTCAGCTAAAATAAATGAAACTACTTTACTTTTATTTGGCGACTTAAGGGTTGTCATCACCTTGGTTGCTTGTTCGTAAATGCTAATATGTTTGCTGTTAGCAATCCATATTTTACCTCCCTCTAATGGTAATACATCAATAACCTCAGGGCTCAACAAACCCTTTTTAATATCGATATGATTAATGGTCTTTTTACTATTTAAGTCATAGATATAGAGGCCATCATCATAAGTGGCTATGTAGAGTAAGTTGTTTTTATATTTAAGCTTTAATACAAGTTGATCGGCAATAATCTTAAGTTTACTAACTTTTTCTTTTTTTTTATCATAGCGCCACAAGCCATCAACGCTTGCGATGTATAGATTTTCGTTTATCTCTATTGCATCAAATATTTTTAGGCCTTTTTTAGTGAAAGCAGTATTTACACTTGGTTTAAATATGGGCTTTAAGAAGTTTTGTAAACCAGCACCGTAGCTGCCAATAATTATTTCATTATCAAATAATTTTATTTCATTAGCATTGATTGGGATATCAAATATAACCTCATGATTAGTAATGTAATTCTCGTTAACTTGCTCAACACCTTGATTACTTACTAACCATAAAACTCCCGATGCATCATGAAACATGTCTCTAATGCGAAGGGTTTTGCTCTGTTCATAGTTATGAGGAATTGTTGAAAGTGTCAGGCCATTATATTTGTTGATAATGTTTTTTTTATTTACGGTAAAAAAAGCGTCACTATCAAACGCTTTAGTTAGCCCATGGATGGTCTCATTATGTCCTATACTCGATATTACGCCGTTATCGGATAAGCGGTAAATCTTGTTTGATGTTACGGCTATCACGGCATTAGATATCGCTGTTAATGCCGTAATCGGCTCATTAATGATATTAGAAAGGCGGTCACCTTTTAATTGAAATAAGCCTTTTTCATTCGATATGTATAGGTGTTTTTGATTATGAACAAGATGTTCAATACTAATAGTACTTTCAATAATCTTAGTTTCTTTAGTACTAGGGTTAAATCGATACAACGTATTTGGGGCATTGATGTAATACTGATCTTTAAACATTACTGCATCAAAGTGGTTCTGCCGTGGAATATCAACAGGAATTTTTGTAACAGTACCTGTTTGGGTGTGAAATAACCATAAGCCGTGAGTTTCTGTGGCAAGTAAAAGCTTGTCATCAATAAGGCTCATATTATGTATCCAAGAATATGGCAGTGGCCATTCTTGATTACTGAGCGAAAAAGTAATATTACTATTGGCATCAACGCGCGTTAACCCTTGTTGACCAGCTAACCAGATAAAACCGTCCTTGTCTTGGATAATTTTATTAACGTTACTTAGGGTTTTAATCGATGTTGCACTGTTAGCTTCACTTAAAAAGCTAACACATAAGAAGCTAAACACAATAAGTATAGAAAGTTTAGCTTTGAACATATTATTTAGCAGGATATTAAACGATACTTTGTGGCTTAATTTTATTGTGCTCTTTTTCTCCACAGGCGACAAAAACTTGCGGCAAGCCGTCATGAATGGTTGGTTTTTGTACCAGTAAATAAGTGGGTTTTCGTGGATCATCTTGATGTTTTTTCTCAGCCCAAGCGTTAGATATTTTATCAGCAAATGGCTGACCGTATTTTACCGCGAAGGCTGTGACTAGCATTTCAACACCAAAGTCATCCATAACCAACATAGTGTTGTCATGGTAGCCGCTTGTACTGTCAAAATCTATATCTACGGTTAAAATTTTATTGTTCGGCAATACCAAGTCAGCGCGTAGTTTGGCAACAACGGCTCTATCACTCTTAGCTTTTAAATTCGTTCTGTTAGGCTTTTCGGTAAAATCATAAACTAGATTAATATCCTTACTTAAGCGCTTTTCTTCGGTATTAATTTCCATGGTTGATTTCTTTGATGCTACAGACATAGTGCTTCCTTACTGATGAATTAAATATTTTAGTTGTGCTTTGTAGTACTTTTAAGAGACTAACTCTTAATTAATAACCACATTGGCCATCGCAGAGAAGTTCATATTCTCTATGAACCTCAATACGTTGGATTTTACTATAACTGAAATGTAGCAACACACAAGCATTGTCTGACTATCTTGATATTAAACAAATTTCCTTTTGAAAAGCTATGTTAGCATCGCCTTAATACACTTTGCTGTTTCCTTTACTCGAAATAAGGACATTTATTGCAATGTTAAAAAAGCTTACTTGTGATTTTAGTATACGTACACGACTAAAGACCTTTTTATTGCTGCCTTGGTGCATCATATTATTCCTTGGGATTAACCATGCCAGTGACTATTTAGATGCTATAAAGCAAGCTCGTCAAGCAAACTTGTCTATCGCTATATCGAGTCAAGTTACTAAATTAATTTATGAACTCCAAAAAGAGCGTGGCTTATCTAGCGGTGTCATCGATAAAGCGAATACGACAAAATTAGCTGAGTTACATAAACAAAGAGAGAAGACAGATCTAGATATAAAACACTATATTGATTTTATTCAGCGTATTGAATTGACATATTTACAGCTGAAAAGTATTGCCAACCAAGACATGATTAAAAAAGAGTTGCAAAAAAGTTTAACAAGCGCTAACGATTTAGCACAAGAGCGTAAGAAAGTTGATGCATATAAAGGCAATAGTTATTTTTCTTATTACTCTGGATTTATTGAGCAATTATTACGGTTAATATCACAAGTACAGGTGCAACTTAATAACCCGGAACAAAACCGTGCAAGTGCCGATTTTCTTAATTTACTCAACTTACAAGAAAAGTCAGGGCAAGAGCGAGGTGCATTAAATGCTTCACAATTGAATGCGCGACAACTCCAACAGGTCATCTCTTATGGGGATGCACAGACAAAATTCATCAGTGATTTGTTTTCAGTGTCACAATCACACCATCAGCAATGGTTACAGCGCCAACTTAACTCAGAAAATAACCAGAAAATATTGGCTATTAGAAAGCTACTCCATGAAAAGTTAATTCGTGCAGAACAATTGGCTCGCTTAGAGCGAAAAATTGGCTATGGTGGTTTAATACATGATTTTAAAAACTATATATTAAGAGGTGAAATGCGTTATCTTGAAAGCTTTTTGAAGGGCTTCGCTATAACGCAAAATCATATAGTGGATTTTAATAAAATCAGCAACTTAACAGAGATTGATAAAAAAGCTATTTATACCATAGAACAAACGATTAATCGTTACTATCAGCATATTTTACTGGCACGTTCATCAAGAGAGAAAGGGAATAATGCAGAGCATATAGATGAAGAACTCCGTATTGATGATAGCAACGCTGTTGCTGCAATAAAGCAGCTACAGCACAATGAAATTGGTATTGATACTGAATTTTGGTGGCAGTTGTCCACATCAAGAATCGATGGTTTTAGAGAGATTAGTGATCACATCCTCTCTGATATACAAAAATTAGCTAATGATGAAGAACAAAAAGCCATTGAAAGGCTTGTGCTCTACATCGCCATCTTCATTTTGGTTTTTATAATTTCATTGTATTTCTCATTTTTAGTGGTTAAGCGGATCATTAAAAAAATTAATTATATTAGTCGCGCTATGACGACAATGCAGCTTGAACACAAGTTTAACCAACCACTTCGAGTCAGAGGTCACGATGAAATAACTGACATGGTGATAGCTTTTAATCAAATGTTGGCTGAGCGTAGTAAGTCTGAAGGAGAGCAAAAAATATCAGCGGCAGTTTTCAAATATGCTTCAGAAGCAATTATGATTACTAATGCAAATAATGAGATTGAAATGGTTAATCCGGCATTTTCTCATATCAGTGGTTATGACATAAAAGAGGTTTTGGGTAAGTCGCCCAGCATACTCAATTCGGGGAGACACGATAGTCGTTTTTATCAACAAATGTGGCAAGCCTTAGAGCAAGAGAATAGTTGGCAAGGAGAGATTTGGAATAAAAGAAAAACGGGTGAAATTTATCCTGAATTTCTAGCCATTTCTGTGGTACGAGACCAAAATGGTGAGCCCCTGCAGTATATTAGTTTATTTTCTGATATTACTAAGCATAAAAAGTATGAGGAAGATATTTGGCTACAAGCTAACTATGACTCACTTACGGGGTTACCTAATCGTGATTTATGCATAGATAGGTTACGTAACGAACTCAATGAAATTAAGAACAGTCATGGCGAAATTGCTCTGTTGTTCATTGATTTAGATCGATTTAAAAATGTGAACGATACTTGGGGCCATAATAGTGGCGATGAATTATTAAAACTAGCTGCCATTAGATTAAGAAATTGCATACGTGAAAAAGATACGGTAGCTCGTTTTGGTGGTGATGAATTTGTTGTTTTATTGGTCGGTTTGTCGAATCGTTTTGCTGTTGAGCGTGTTGTAAAGAATATTCTGGTGAGATTAGCTATGCCATTTCACTTAAGTAATAATAATGAAGCGGTAGTTTCAGCTAGTGTGGGCGTTACTATCGCTCCTAGTGATGGTGATAGTGCGGAGTTATTGTTGAAAAATGCTGATACCGCAATGTATCAAGCAAAAGCTGCAGGTCGTAATACGTTTCAATTCTTCATTAAGAGCATGAATGAAGCGGTAAGCAAACGCATGTATATTGAACAGGCGTTAAGGCAAGCAATTAAGCAAAACGAGTTTTTATTGCATTATCAACCCGTGGTATCTATGGAAAGTGGCGAAATTGTTGGCGTGGAAGCCCTTATTCGCTGGCAACACCCGAACAAAGGTTTGATATACCCTGACGATTTTATTGAAATAGCGGAAGAAACAGGTTTAATTGAGCCTATTGGTCAATGGGTTGTCGAGCAAGCGTGTGCTGATTTAAGGCATTGGCATGATCTTGGGCTAAAATTGCAAGTTGCTGTAAACATTTCCAGTAGACAATGCAAACAAACGAGTCAAACCCCTATAAAGGAAGTGATAAGTAAGGCATTGACCGTTAATAATATTGCACCGTCATGCTTGAAAGTTGAAATTACTGAAAGTTTATTGATGGATAATTCACAAGAAATGATTAATACCCTGCAAGGAATTCGAGATTTAGGAGTCTCGATTCATATGGATGATTTTGGTACCGGCTATTCATCGTTAAGTTACTTAAAGCACTTTCCTATTGACGTGTTGAAGATAGACCGCTCCTTTATTGAGGGAGCTATTGATGATAAGACAGATGCAAGCTTAGTTGAGGCCGTGGTGTTAATTGGACACAGCTTATCGTTGAAACTTGTTGGCGAAGGTATTGAAACACAACAGCATTATGATTACCTGCGTTCACTAGGGTGTGATTATGGTCAAGGGTATTTGATTTCCAAGCCGATAATCGCCACAGAGTTGATTACCTTATGCCAACAAATCGACAGCAAGCCTAAGTGGTTAGGTATAAATGAATAGTCCGATAAAACAATAAATTGGTCGAAATTAGCGTTGTGCTTGGGTAAAATAACACTCTATTCTGGTTTTGTTGTGAACGTTAAAGTATGGAACATTTTGATTGTGTCGTTGTTGGTGGTGGTATGGTTGGTGCAGCAAGTGCGCTGACCTTAGCACAACTAGGTTTACAGGTAGCTTTGGTAGAAAAGTTCTCCCCCAAAGATTTTTCAACGGAGCAAGCACTTGATTTACGGGTATCGGCTATCTCTTTAGCTTCACAAAACTTACTCGACCAAGTTGGCGCTTGGCAACAAGTTAGCAAATGGCGTACTTGTCCTTATAAACGTTTAGGTGTTTGGGAACATGAAAGTGCATACACTGAGTTTAATGCTGATGATATTGAACAAACTCACTTAGGACATATCGTTGAAAACCGGTTAATTCAACTTGCGCTATGGCAGCAAGTAACTTCCCTGAGTAATATTCGTACCTTCTGTCCTGAAAGTTTAATTTCCTTAGAGCAAGATAATGACAAAGCGACGTTAACACTAACCAATAATACCTTAACGGCAAACCTTGTTATTGGCGCTGATGGTGCTCAATCTAAAGTAAGAGAAATGTCAGCTATTGGTATGACAGGGTGGGATTATCAACAGTCCGCTATGTTGATTAACGTAGAAACATCACTATGTCAGCAAGATATTACTTGGCAACAATTTTCTCCTACAGGACCAGTCGCTTTTTTACCGCTGCCAGGACAAAGTTCGTTGGGCGGGTATGCCTCTTTGGTTTGGTATCATCAACGTGATGAAATTACCCGACTAGCTTCGTTATCAAATAGCCAATTACAGCAAGAAATACTGAAATCATTTCCAAAACAGTTGGGTGATATTAAGGTACTTGGCAAAGGTGATTTTTCGTTAACACGTAGACACGCTAATACGTATCAAAATAAGCAGGTGTTATTGCTAGGAGATGCTGCTCACACCATTAACCCAATGGCAGGGCAGGGAGTCAATTTAGGCTTTAAAGATGTGATTGCCTTACAGCATGTTATTGCGACAGCCATTAGCAATGGTGAAGTTTGGCATGATGAAAGTGTACTCGCGCGTTATGAACAAGTAAGACGTAAAGAGAACTTACTGATGATGTCTACTATGGATGCGTTATACACTGGTTTTAGTCATCCATCACCAATTATTAAGGTCGCACGTAACTTAGCGTTATTAGCGGTTAATAAAGTCCCTTTCCTAAACAGTACGATAAAAAACAAAGCACTGGCTTATGCTTGTGGTTTGTAGACACCTCATCGAGAAATAAAGGACTATTTTTCCCTTTCGGGGGAGTTGAACCCCCATATTATAAATCACTACTGAAATCGTTTTCATATCACTATCAATCGAACATGCATTGGAACTTGTAGTTATACCAAGTTGATTAAGTTCTTTCCCACTCAGCGAGAATTAAAAGGCTTAAAGGCAAGGCATTGATTGATGAGAATGGTTATTCCCTTCTCAAAATCAATAACGCTGCATATAAGCCTTTTAAACTCGCCTTTG
>Ga0209292_1004926_pt1 | contig 13855 bp, 11 predicted proteins | sample GOMGulsemesocosm_2_FD_184634 | JGI IMG/M metagenome (GOLD analysis project Ga0209292, IMG submission 184634) | Methane-oxidizing microbial communities from mesocosms in the Gulf of Mexico - GOM9C Gulf of Mexico (SPAdes) (version 2) | ecosystem: Environmental > Aquatic > Marine > Cold seeps... | reverse complement strand
CCTGCTGGTAATTCAACATTCTCATCGCGTAAAGTATCTTCAATATCTTGTACTGTGATATTACGCGCAGCCATAGAGACGCGATTCAGACGAATTTTCATCGCATAAGTACGACCACCACCCACTTGTACACGGGCAACACCATCAACAACTGCGAAGCGGTCAACGATATAGCGATTAGCATAATCAGTTAGCTCTAACGTGCTCATGGTTTCACTTTGTAATACAAACCAAACAATAACGTTTTCATCATCATTGGCTTTAGATACTTCAGGTGGATCAGACTGCTCAGGTAAGTTATTTAACGCCCTTGATATTCGATCACGTACATCATTCGTCGCGGCATCAATATCACGGTCTAAATTAAACTCAATAGTAATACTTGAACGGCCAACACGGCTATTGGAGTTAATGGTTTTAACGCCTTCAATACCGCTTATTCTGTCTTCAAGTAACTGAGTGATTTTAGTTTCAACAATGGCTGCTGATGCACCGGGGTAATTGGTACTGATATTAACAATAGGTGGGTCAATATCTGGATATTCTCTTAATGGCAACATCATAAAAGCGACAATACCAAAGGTGATAATAAGTAAGTTTATTACCGTAGCAAAAACCGGTCGTTTTACCGATAAATCAGATAAAATCACTAGTTCTTGCTCCCTGTTTTAGCCGTCGCTGATTTTTCTTCGGGGTCAGGTTCTTCTTGACCAATGATACTCACATCAGAACCATCACGCAGCTTAAGCGCGCCCTCAACGACAACATTATCCCCCTCAACTAAACCCGAAATAACTTCCACAACGCCGGGGTGACGACGACCAATATTTATTGCTTTACGCACGGCCTTACCTTCACTTTCAAGAAATACATAATGAGCGTTCTCAATAGGAATTATAGTACTTTCGGGTAATTGCAGTATATTTTCTACTTGTAATAAGACGCTGATATTAAGTAGCATTCCGGGGTGGAGTTTTAACGCTTTGTTGCTAATAGTAGCGCGGACTTTAATACTACGAGTACTTGAATCTATACGACTATCAATAGCGGATATTTTTCCAATAAACTCTTTGTTTTTGTAAGCACTGTTAACGGCTGTAACTTGCTGGCCTACATGAATATGCGTTAATAAACGCTCCGGCAAATGAAAGTCTACTTTAATGATACTCAAATCATCTAAGCTAGTAATAACATCTCCAGCATCAATATAGGCACCTTTACTGACTTCCCGAAAGCCAAGTACGCCAGCAAAAGGGGCGCGAATAGTTAAATCATTTAACTTAGCGTTGGCACTAACAAGTTGTGCTTCAATAGCCTTAGTTTTGGCTTCTTGTTGCTCAACAATAGATTTAGAGGTAGCTCTACTAGCTAATAACTCAGATAAACGCTTTAAGTGTGCTTTTGACTCTGACAAGTTTGCTTTTAGTTCATTAACTTTGGCCAGCTCTTCTTGATTATTTAACTTAACTAACACCGCACCTTTTTCAATACTTTGACCATCATCAAAATAAATAGCATCAACAAGGTCGGAATATTTACTGGTGATGATCACTTGCTCATTAGCTCTTGCTGTACCAACCGCTTCAACGCTTTCAATAAACTCGGCTAGTACCACAGGTACCATCTTAACGGCAACAACACGCTTGTATTTACTTTTCTGTGATTCGGCTTCTGGCCATTGCAAATAAGTAATTAAGATCACTAGGATAGTAACGATAATAAATAACGGTAAACGACTGGTGAAACTTGATGAATTTGAAGTCGTTGTAGGCACAGACTTATTTGACATAAAAGGGTTCTCTAATAACGTAGTAAAAGGTGGTGAAATGGTACTTTTTTTGCATAATTATGCGTAATCACTATAACCTATAGGCCATTTAATAGCATTTACCTAGCCAGTAACTTAGCTTAAAATATTAACCACTTAACGCAAATTCACGCAGAAGAGAAAAAACCTTGAATAAATTAGCCATACTAGCCTTTACCCTATTGTTATTTTTCAGCACCATGTTGTGGTATCTAGCTAATGGATCGTTAAATGATTACCTAAAAAGCCAAGTGCTTTTACAGAGTGAATACTATAGTTCCCAACCAGCAACACTGCTCAGTGCTGACTTTTCAAATAATACCGGTATTACTACCTTTACCAACTTTTCATTGGCTAATATTGATGGGTTAACTCAACCTCAGCTATTTAACGTTGATAACATCAGCGTACAGCTAGCAGAGCTTGCTACTAGCCAATTTGACGCCCCCAGCGTAGCGAAAAAAACCTCTACCTTGGTGCACGTTAAAGAACTTCGTTTTGGCAACCTACACGCTTGGTCAGAGGTAGTTAAGTCAAATGAAAAAGATAAAAGTAATATAGAAATTCTGTTTGAAAAAGTCAGAACAACATTAGCTAAAGATTACCCCGCGTTATATCCGCAAATCAGTGCTGAGTTTTATGCCAAAATGTACCCTGAACGAAGTGAGAAATTGGCCTTAGAAGATTTAGACATCCAACAAAGAGTGCAAGAGGTTGAAACCAACAGAGCGATAATAGCCTCCAAAGAAGCTAAACAGAAAAAACGCCTATTAGGTAAAGCATTAACGCGTGTCACAATAAGTTCAGTCATTATTGATGAGTTGACCTTGACCATAATTAAAGACAACAAAATACTTACCAAAAATGTTAAAGACATACAGTTAGGTAGCTTCGGCGATGAAAACGGCTTAGACAGCAACCAGTTGGGTGGAGAGCTACTTAAACAGATACTTTATAAATTAATCAGTATAGAAAAATCTACTGTCATAAAAAGACAAATTAATGCCCCTCATATAGAGTCCTAATTAATAATTAAATTATCGGCAATAACTCACTAAAATTTAGTGAGTTATTGCCGATACAGATCAAAGCGATAAACTTATCGACTGTTACTATTAACTTAACCATTTAAATGTTGTGTAATCTATGTCATCTACTATGAAGCAATTAATTTCTGTTACCGACTTAAAAGGTAACTATACCTATGTTAACCAAGCTTATTGTCAAGCAACTGGCTATCAAGAAAGTGAACTACTTAATACCGATACACGTAGTTTAACGCATGCAAAGATGCCCAAAGTTGTGCTTGATGAGCTATCAGCAACGCTCTCAAAAGGTTTTTCTTGGCAAGGTTTATTACAATTAAAAAGTAAAGCAGATAAAACTATTTGGCTTGATGTATTTATTACTCCGCAATATAGCCAAAGTAAAATAACTGGCTTTCAATGCATTAGTACTATTGCCAATACATCACTAGCTAACAATGCTGAACGCATCTACCAAGCACTTAATAATCAAAACAGTTGGGTAACGTTTGAATTTACTAAAAATAATAAATTTACTTTTTTAGTCTTACTCTCCATTGTTGCGCAAGGCTTTATCTTTACTCAATTGGGTTTACTTGCTTCAATTATTGCAGGGGTGAGTGCCGTTACTCCTATTCTTATTTTTTGGTCTGATATTATCCCCACCGCTTTGCGAGCACAGCGCATGCAAAGCATGTTTGATTCAGTGTCTCGTAAAGTTTATTTTGGCAAAGGTAGTGCCAGTGTTTTTGATTTTAATTTCTCACTGTTAAAAACAAAAATAAAAGCCATTATTGAACGTACAGTTGACGCAGCTAAACCAATAAAAGCAGTGATGGCTAAAGTTAGCCAAGGACTTAGCGATACTCGAAATACACTCGCACAACAGAAAAATGATTTAGAACAACTCAGTACCGCAATGAGTCAAATGCAGGAATCTACGCAAGACATTGCCCAAAATACAGTTAATGTTGCTAGTGAATTAGAAGTCACCTTTGAACACTGTGAACAATCACAACAAAGTATCTATCAGACCAGTGATAAAATAAGTCAGTTAGCACAAGCGGTAGAAAATGCTTCTAGTTCAGCTGATACATTAACCCAATCGGCAAATAATGTTGGTGAGTTGATGGAAGATATTCAATCGATTGCCGATCAAACTAACTTATTAGCCCTAAATGCTGCTATTGAAGCAGCGCGTGCAGGAGAACACGGCAGAGGTTTTGCCGTGGTTGCCGATGAAGTACGAAATTTGTCATCACGCACGCAAGAGTCTGCTGTAAAAATTCATCAACGCCTAACCATTATGCTCAATACCATAGAGCAATGGGTTGTCTTAATGAATAAAAATAAAGATGAAGCGCAGTTCTGTGTTGAAAGTGCACAGGCATCTCATCAACAAATTGACTTAGTGGTCGAGAAAATGCAGAACATTAATCAAGCCGCCACACAAATAGCGACAGCAGCTGAAGAGCAATCTTGTGTCTCTCATGAAATTAATAGCCACTTAACTGATATATCACAAAATACTGAGTCTACTTGGCAACAAACTGACAGCGTTGCTGAACAAATGCAAGAGCTGGCAAAAAGTGTCGATGATATCGCTGATTTAGCGAGTACTTTCGTCCCTAAGAGTAAGTAAAAATAAGTAATAAATAAGGGATACAGCATGTCTTGGAAAAACACGACAAACCACTATGGTTCACTTTCAATTAAAATGCACTGGTTAATGGTGCTTTTAATGATCTTGGTTTTCGCCAGCATTGAAGGCAGAGTATTTTTTGAAAAAGGCACTGACTTGCGTGACCTATTCAAGATGACGCATTTTATGCTGGGTTTATTGGTTTTTATCTTAGTCTGTGCCCGTATTTATTTACGTAGCGTGCAAGTGACGCCACAAATAACCCCACCGTTGTCAACGATGCAAGCTTGGGGGGCAAAAACAGCACATCTAACCCTGTATATTTTCATGATTTCCATGCCAATATTTGGCTGGTTTGTACTCAGCGCGAAAGGAAAGGTAATTCCCTTTTTCGGGCTAGAGTTACCGGCACTTATCGCTTACGACAAACCCTTTGGTAAAATATTAGAAGGCTGGCATAAAGAAATAGGCTCGTGGGGTTACTACCTTATTGCTTTTCATGCTGTGGCAGGCTTAGCTCATCATTACATCCAAAAAGATGACACTTTGATACGCATGTTGCCAGTAAAGAAAAAGAACTAGATAGCTAAATATATTTAGCGAATAATAGCAAAAAGAGCTAGGGTACTAGCTCTTCACTCGTTTCAATAAAAACAGTTTTGCTTCCATCACAATGTAAATCTGCAATCAAATTTGGCGAGCCATCATCATTAAGTTCTAAGTAACCCAAGCCACTTTTAGGTTGCAGCCTTTGGTGGCCTAGTTTTAACTTTTTCTCTTGTCCATCAACCATTAACTTACGACCTTTAATACGCATAGATCGGCGTTTAGTAAATAAGTTAAGTGGGGAGTAAGGACCATAGAGCCAACGATTCATTCGATCAAACAGCCCTATAAGCGGTTGAGGAAATTGATTCTTAATACCACTAGAAGTGATCTGCCAAATATGGGGAGAATGGTGACGAAATCTCAGTTCAACATCATAAACAAAAGAGTAATGAACATCGCCCGAAAGAATAACAAAGTGTTGCGGTGTTTTAGGGTGCTTAAAAATATTTAACAGGGTACTTGCCGCGCCAGGGTGCGCCATCCAGTTTTCAGCATCAACAGCTAATGGCTGACCCGCTAAAGTAGCTATTCGCTGTATCGTTTCAATAACCTTAACTCCAAAAATAGGTGCTGGAGATACCAGTAATATTGAGTCATGCCCAATCAATTCTTGTTGTAATTCACATAACGCTTCCCAGTCCATTAATCCCGAAGGATCATCTAAGGCATGCTCTGAACGCCAACGACGCGTTCGACTATCAAGCACTACTAATTTAGGGTGGCTATCAAGGGTATACTGCCAATGCGAGAACTTTAATAAGTAATCAATAAACGTATCTTGTTTTTCACTACTGGGCTGCTGCTGGTAACTATTCGCAACTTGATAAAAGTCACCTTTGAACTGTTTAGGATCATTACCCCAACCTTGGCATAACCAATAAGCAAACAAGCTATTACCAATAATGCGTTTTGCTAACGGATCTTGATAAGCTGCTTGCTCCCATGCGGCAGTTAAGTTCCAATCATCAGTCACATCGTGGTCATCAAAAATCATATAAGTTGGCGTATGTGCTAACAAACGTCGAACTTTATCCAGACCACTAACAAAGTCTTTAATTGCCGCTAATTCTTGTTGATGAATTTTTTGATATTTAGCTGGTACGTTAAAGCCTTCAAGTTCAACGTGTTGCCATAAGGTTGGTGACCACACTAAGAAATACATAGCCATGTTTTCAGCAAATGTCATCACATGATTGTGCGCATAGGTCGAAGTAAAGATAGCTTGCTGCTTCGCTGGCCTAAACCAAGAGCCCTTAACCGTATTTTTAGGGAGCAATAACTCTCGTTGAAAATACTGCTCGCTAAACTGATAAAGTTCATTGCCACAGGTAATGCCCTGCGCGGCTAAATTATCATCAGTAAAACTTTCATCGTTTAACCCTAATAAATTGATGACTTGATGAATAGCAAAGAGCGTGACACCAGCTACATGATCAGCATAAATTTGATCACCAGACATCATCAATAACGCAGGTCTTTTTTCAGTATTTGTTAAGGTCTCTCCAACTAAATTATCACCTGCTATCAAGCTATCTTGACTTGCATGATGTGGATTTCGACACGAGCCATGCAGTAAATTATTAATATTTTCCTGGATAATAAAGGAAGGTCTACTTTTACCAGAAAAGCTCAAGTTGGGGATAAGTTCAGCTAGGCATTGAGTACTTTGTTTAGTGCCTCTGCCACTTAGTTCCGATGAGTTATGTGAATCAGTTAACAGTAAATCATATTCTATATAGGTATCTACCGGTAAGTTAATGCTTACATCAAGTAAATGAACAACAGCTTTGTCACCGACACGAAATGTCGTTAAGTTATCTTTATCAAAGGCTGCGGTGAAGATTGCTTTATCTTTTGTTGCACTATTAACCGAGCTATTACTTTGGGTAGCGTCAGCTATACTCTCATCATTTAAGTAACAATGAAGCTCTCCTGAACACTCAAATGGGCTAAGCCACCATAAGACTAATTGTTGTGATGTTAAACGTCGTAATATGGGCCCTACTAAAATATCTGTTAGCACTTATATCTCTACTATTAATTATGAAAGTTATCGATGAAAAGCAATGGTTAAAAAAATAAACCAAAAGAGTTTATCTCGTAAAGCCTCTTCAATAGCAAGACGAAATTGTTACCTTATGTAATCCACACCCACTATTGTATTAGTTGCATAAAGAAATTTATCAACTATCGCTGAAAAATTGCTTCACTTTTTACTGAGTATGATAATTATTATGGAGAACCCCATTAATGCCTGCTCCATAAGCTTTCTTGGACAGAATTAATTTAAAAATCATTTCAGTTATTTAGATGGTTAAATATTTTCATATCACTCAGAATCCTCAGTAATATGACACGAATAATTCATTAGGAAATATGGTAAAAGCAAAAGCCTAATGACTGTAAAGTGGCTATCGTTAGCTTCCAGAAATGGAATACCTCCCGCAGAGCTATGTTGCTTAACGATCAACTGAGGACCTGATTCAAGTGACTCCCCCCTTTGCCGCTTTATATTCTGCGTGCATAAATGCCCAAACGGATATGATCCCAACTGCAGAAATCAAGATCAGCATATTCATAAAGCTAGACCAGCCACCTACACTATCTGCCAGTCTTCCCCCAACGAAAGCAAATATTGCACTAGCCGCAAAGCCGAAGGCATCAATTAAACACACTAATGTCGCACTATGGGGACCGCCGTATTCAATGGAGAATATCGACATGGGTAGGTAATAGGCAGGGGAAAGTGAAAAAGCGAAAAAAAATATTGCCCCCAGTGCGACGAGGTAATTCAAATCAGCGCTCAAATTAAACAAAGGTAAATACTGCAAGGTAAGCACGCTCAATAAACTAACCGTCAGCGCTATAGTTAATACTGTTCTGATGCCCTTTTTTGAAAAACGGTCGTAAAACGCAATTGAAACCAAAAGTCCGCTCAAAGAGCCTACGGGAAATACAGTAGAAGCCATTGCTGCCTGTGAAGGCGTCAGTTGATAGTTTTCCATAAGATAAACCGCAACAAAGTCTAAGAAGGCCATCATGCAAGTAAGCATCATCAACATGATCACCACTAGCCAAACCCTAGGACTTCTTGCAAATGCCACCAACCCACCAAGAGTACTTGTGCCTCTAAGGGGGTGATTATATTTGTTATTCAGCGCCTGTTTTGATGCCATGGCGATTTCATCGCTATCGGTAGTGCTGTCATTCTCTTTGAAAAACTTAGGGTTTTCGGGCTTTTCTTTCAGGTAAAAATAGCAGCCAACTAAAATGACGCACGCAAAAACCGCTGCGATAAACGCTACTGTTCGCCAATGCATAAAACTCAATAGCCAACCAAAGAACAGAGTAGCCAACACGACACTAAATCTAGAACTGGTAGAGAGGATACTCCATGCTCGTCCATAATGTTGTGGGTGATACCACTCCCCGACCAGTTTAGTCATACCGGGCCAGCCAGAAGATTTGGTACCATAAAGCAGGAATGAAAATACAGTAAAGGCCATCACATTAGGTGAAAGCCCAAATGCAATGACAAATATCGCAGTAAGAAAAATGCCGATTAAAAAAGTAAAGCGCCCACCCATTTTATCGGCAAGAGGTCCCCAAATAAGTTTGCCAACCAGCGCACCTAAGGTGCCATAAGCCGCAAAATCACCAAGGTTGGTTTTTGTTAAACCTAAGGCCTCATCGGCAAGCAATGCTGGGCTGAGAATGGTGACCATTTGACGACAAATCATCATGGCGGCATAACCCAGATACATGGTAATGATAATATTGAGTTGTTGCGGGGGACGGTTAGACATAATATCTTCTCGACAGTCGTCTATTATAGACGATGACTGTTTCTATAAAGCGATGGCTCAATTAGGATTAAATGTTAAGCTTTATCTGACACTAAGTTATTCAATTGCTTACGTCAACTTTACCAACGATTGTGAATCACCTTTCAAATATAAATGCCCGCTTACTTATCGATAGAACACCTAATTTTGAGTAACTTCAACTAATAGGCTTGGTCTTATAAGTGCCTTAAGTTCAAATAGTCATAATCAATAAGCAAAGAAAAACAGATCACAGCTAATGACTTCTTGGTGCGCTTTGCTGACTATACGACTTGCTTCACTAACGGCAGATCCAAGACATAAAGCGGTCATTAGCATTTTTTATTCCCTTATGACTTCTGACACGACAAAGAAGATTCGCGTTCGATCTTGTTATCGCTCTCTCATTAGAGGAGCCTGCCGTTCAGTGAACTACTGTATCAAAAAGGCTTTGGTTGCAGCCAAGGCTTGGGTCACACACTACCAGAAAAGGTTTAACAATAATATTAGGATAAGGACTATTATCCATGCAAAGCGTTTAAGAATAGATTGCTAGGTTCCCATTTTAACCAACAATTATCAGCCGGTTAACTTGGCGTTAGATACACAAGTAAAATCACTATTATTTATAATTAACAGTAAATTTTAAATGTTCCTATAATTAAAATCAAAACTTACATTAATGTTCGCGGCTTTTATCAATTACAGAAGGGAGAATAAATCATGTACATCGTTGATGTAGACATAAGCACTAACTTAATGACAATTAGCTTCTCTAAACAAATAACGAACACTCAACTCATGGAATGCTTGAATGAAACTAATAAAAAAAGGAAAGCATTTCCCTCCAGTTACCAAGTGTTAATTAATTTATCAAAAAACCTGAAGTTTATTGAAGAATCTGCGGGTAAAATTGATTTAGAGATATTTTCTGGAAAGATAATTAAACTATCAAAAGCTGTAATATTTTGTCCTGATGAATGTGCATCTACAAAAACTGTCGCCGACAAAGTACAGGCATTATATAAGGGCTGCGGAGTATCAGCGTGTATAGTTAATTCTGATATAAAGGCTAAAAAAGCTCTAAAATTACTTTGGTAAATATTGTGTATATAGAAAGTTGTCAAATGACAGGAAATGATCTAAAAAAACGTTCAACACGGTTTCCGTAATGCGTCACCTTTTTTGTAAAAACACATAAAAACAACTGCCATCACTACTCCTTCTGTTAACTCGGCGTTATCGATACAAAACCTAATCCGAAGCATTGGTTGGCGCTTATTAGCGAATGAATATATTAGCCTCATTGTGACTGCTAGATATATTGATTCGGCTCTCAATTTATGACCGCTTACTGTCACATAGCTGTCGGTATTGTACTAAAACCTTAGGTCTTCAAAGTGGCTAGTGACCTTAGAACAATAAATACTGGTAGTTTTTCCCTTATCAAAACCTAACATCAAAAAAGTGCGCTTTCCTGACTAAAACAGAAATCTAGATAACGACTGGTCTATGATCATAAAGCGGACGCTCGGTGATTAAGGATTTAGTTTTCAGCTAAACGTTAATTAATGCGTCATTGCAAACGCAGTCAGGCCGTTGAGTGCCACTTTGAACCGTTAGCTAAGGTTGTTCCACACTTCACGACAAATAAAAAAGTGGACATTCAAGCTAATTCATTAATGGACAATCATGAGTTTGAAGGGGGTATTTTTTTGATTCATTAAAGCAGTTCATAAGTAGCTGAAAATAGAAATGACATCAGTTAAGGTGCAATCGTTAGTTATATAAGTTAGGTACCGTATATTGTGGCTAATGGCGAGAAAGTTTTGGTGAAATTGCGCTTTTGATTCAGGATAATTTATTCTGTATCTATTGAAATACTTTTGTATTTCAATAGATAACCAACACGTTGCGGGTTAGGTACTAGTGAAAAAAGTGTAAAGTTTCATTGCGGTTAGCCCTTACATGCTGTTAACGCTTTATCTCAGCAAGCTGTTGTTCTAATTCTTTTATTTTTGCTTTGGCTTGCTCTGCGTTGTTAGTTAACCGTTCAAATGTTGATACTTGATTATGTTTCATCAACTCTAGCTGTTCTTTGAGTTTTATTCTTTCTTCTTTGGCAGGACTATTAGTTTGTATTTCTAAATCAAGCTGTGATTCAAGTTCTTTAGTACGAGCAATTGCTTGATCGGATTTATTGGTTAATCGTTCGATCGTTGCAACTGAATTAGTTTTGATGTGTTCAAGTCGAATTGCTAATTTGTCCTTTTTACTATGTAAAGCAGCGATCATTTGCTCTGCTTTTTCAAGCGCATTTAAATCACTTTCTACCGTTAAGCCAGTTTCGTGCTGAGATAATTGCTGCTCAAGCGTGATGATTTTTGCATTTGCTTCTTCAAGCGACGCCAGTAATTTAGTCTTAGATTCCTTATCTTTGGCGATATCATTACTAACATTAACTAAGCGTGTTTGTAAGTTGGCAGAGTTTGACTGTTCTTCTGCAAGTTGTTGTTCCAGAATTTTATTTTCCTGTTGTATTTTGCTCAGTTGTTCGTTGCTCTCATCACCTTGTAGCAAATTCTGAGAGAAGGCTTTTGCTATTTCGTTTTGATGGGTGATATTTAATTCATTTATTTCTTGTTGGTGAGCATCGCGTAATGCGTTGAGGTTTTCTTGGTATTGTTTTTTTGCTGCTGCAGTATATTGTTCTTGTTCTGCCTTTTCTTCAGATAATTGCTGTTCAAGTTGACTAATGGTTCTTTGCAGCACGCTTAATTGTTGCTGACTTGCTAGATATTCCTCAGCTTTCGCCTTTAGTAATGTATTCGTTTCGGTTAACTGCGTAACTTGATCACTTAAGTTAGCTAGTTGTGCAGCATTTTCATTGATAACACTTTCAATGGATATTTGGTGCGCTTGTTGTTGAGCGATTAACGACTGCTGATGGTTTTGCTTTAACGTGTTGATTTCATTGTTGTAGCCGCTAGTTAGCTGTTGGAATTGCTCCTGAAATTCTTGTGATTGTTGTTTAAGTTGTTGATGAGTTTCGTCTACAAACTTAGATTGACTGTCAAGGTTTGCCTGTAACTCTTGGCTTTTACCGATAAGAAATTGTTCGATGTCTTGTTGTTGAGCGAGCAAGGTTTGCTGCTCTTCAGCTTGGCTGGCTTGCTGTTTAGCTATTTCTTCTTGCATTATTTGGGTGATGCTAGGCGGAATTGCGGGTTTGTTGTCTGAATTTTGTGAAGAAGTAGCTAACGATTGATTCAATTTAAGTTGACGCCACTGGTCAAAACAGGCAACGACATCAATAGAGCTGTTGGGAAACTTTTCTAGCACACTCTCTAAGGTTACAGAAGTACCTGTTTGGAGGGTTTGCTCACAAAATAATTCCACATCCTCATAAGTGAGTGATTTAAGTGCTTGTGCCATAGGGTTACCTCCAAAAGACAACCAAAAACCCAAATATTCGTTGTATCAAAAAATAACGATTACTGGTAATTATAACAGGTATTAGGGATGATTTTTAATCATCAAGAAAACTTTGCCAGCATCCGTGTTTTTTGGTTATTCTTGTTAAGAGTTAGCACAATTGAACGTCTGCTTTCAGATCATATACCTGACCTTATCTAGATTTCTGCTTTAGTCGGTTCTGTGGTATTAGTTGTCATCTCTCAATTGTTTATTTTTCTTTTTTTCAATAGTAATAACAAAATTAATCAGACAAAATCACTTACGTTAAAGAGTACTTTAAGTAATTAGAATACCGAACAATCAAGATACATATAACTGCTATTTAATTTCGTCGAATTTGAATCTCAGGGTGAGAATCAATTAAGCCATCCTTGTCAACTGTCACAATATTATCATTGAGCGACATAATAACTGTGCTTTTATGATTTGTTATTCTGACAAAATTAATTTCATACCCAAACTTATATAATGAACTTACAGAAAATTTTTGAGCATAATTAAGGTAGTTCCACCATTCATAGCTTTCTACAGATCTATGACGTCGATGGAGTTTTGTTAATGCCCTTTTTATATTTAGTAAACTCATACTGTACCCAGTCTAGTTTATTATATGACATCAAATAAAATCATTACCTAATAGCAAGCTGAGAGTTATATTCAGTAATCCCACTTGGCGTTATAGTTAGTATGCAATCCCCTTTATTAGCTATAGCTAACACCCCATCATTTACCACTCGAGTGTGCTGTAATGAAAAACCTAAAGAGAATGCCTCTATCAATACTATTTCTTGCGAAATAGATAGACGGTCTATGTTATCTTTTATATTCTGTGTTTTTACCCTTCTCTCTACATTCATAATTGGAAGCCTTAATTATAATCCGAATACAAGTCAAAGCTGAATTTAAAATTGAAGGCTTAATGATATGCATAAAGTATTCCTATCAAAAGTAACTTGCGGCTATTCAATTAGATAATAAATTATTAATAGAAAAACTAAGTTTTTTTTAAAAAAAGTGTAAAATTTTTCGACATGTAAAATCCATATATCGATGGAATATAAAGACTGAAACATGAAACTGGATTTAGACAGTAGCTATCAAAAAGTAGGCTATAAGTTGACTGTCTGTAATGAACGTTTTGCTGGTCTTATATGGAATGAGACGGTTAAAAATAGTTCGTTCCTACTTTGTGTCCACGAAAACGGGGTAAGACAACACAGCTGTTGTTATGGTACTAAAACCTTAGGTCTTCTTTTCATGGCTACGCTCCTTTACTTTAAGGATAGCGTTGCATTCACCAATTGAACTCAAGGGTAGAAGCTGAAATTAGTTCACCGCATTTTGAGCATGATACTTTATAGCTCCCGCAAATATTTACCATATAAAGCTTTCATGACAATGCTCAAGCCTTGTTCAACTTCTGCTTCATTCATTGCAGCAAAACCCAAGCGAATAAAGCGGTAGTCCTTAT
>Ga0209292_1004921_pt1 | contig 13865 bp, 12 predicted proteins | sample GOMGulsemesocosm_2_FD_184634 | JGI IMG/M metagenome (GOLD analysis project Ga0209292, IMG submission 184634) | Methane-oxidizing microbial communities from mesocosms in the Gulf of Mexico - GOM9C Gulf of Mexico (SPAdes) (version 2) | ecosystem: Environmental > Aquatic > Marine > Cold seeps... | reverse complement strand
GTTTTTTAGCAATAAACCCAGTGCGGGCTGCGACTAGGGCAAAAGCCAGCCCAAAAAGCGTAGAAAGTGTGGCGGCCGACACAGACAGCACTAGGGAGTTAATGGCGACCCCACAAGCTCCCGAGCTCACTAGACAATTGACTCCCCAGATCTTGCCGGAGAATAATCTATCAAAAAATGGACCTATGGCTAACTTGCCATCAAGATCAACAAAAGCACTGGTTAAAATACCTAGCACCGGGTAGAAAACAAACACCATCACCGTGGCTATCACAAAACCTATCGCGCCAACGACAAATATATCTCCCTTCATCACCCCTTTTGCCGCAAGACCTGTGGTAAATAAGAACAAAAAGCAACAGAGCACCAGTAAAGCTCCAGCCCCCAAACCATACTGGCGAGTATCCAGTGGCCCATACCAAGTTTCTAGAAATTGCATCTCCCAACCAGAGATACCGACTGCAAACCCTTGGCCGAATACATAAATCAGTCCTAGAGCACCACTATAGAGTAAGCCATTATAAAACAGCGGTGAGTTTATCTTAGCTTTGATGACACCAAGAGGGGCGAGCAATAAAAGTCCAATAGGCCACAACCAACTTCTATCACTCACAAAAGATTGAGTAGCCCCTGAGGCGTATTCAGCGTCGAGCAGTGACTCTTCAAATAACCACTCTAGCCCCCAGAAGCCATCTTCAATGACATACCAAGGCAGAGCCGCAAAGCCAAACAAGCCGACTATCAGCCAACAAAGCACAACTTTGCGCATAAATAGTTCCCTATTGGAATAGTTAGACCCCTCTTTAGAGGGTGTCTATTTTTTTGATTAACCAAGGGCCATTAAAAACCCTTGGCAATTTAACTGACTAACTCCATTAACACATTAGTTCTCAGTGAATCAGAGGCGCTGCTATAAAGTTAGAGTTGAGGTCGCTGTGATTAACGAGACAATACTTTCACTTCGTTATCCCACTTAGCTAAAAGTCGCTTGCGGGTTGCAGAAGATCCGTAGGTTTTGAAGTCATAATCAATTAACTTTATGTCTTCTAAACGTGGGGCTTCTTTAGGCGCTGTCGCTGATAAATTAGAGGGCACTTGGAAAGACTTCACAGACGCTGCTTTTGTCTGAATATCAGCGCGCAGTGCAAATTCGTACCATTTCTTAGCGTTTTCTAAGTTCCTAGCACCTTTTACAATACTCATAGAACCCACTTCATAACCCGTTCCTTCAATAGGAGCCACAGTTGTAATTGGAAAACCTTTCACGGTTTGTTTCACTGCATCGTGCATGAAAACAATACCTATAGTGTTCTCACCTCTGGCGGCGGCTTTCACAGGCGCTGAACCTGATTTAGTATATTGATTGATGTTTTGATGTAGCTTTTTCATGTATTCAAAGCCTTTATCTTCACCAAAAACTTGCACTATAGTTGCCAAGGTTGTGTAAGCCGTTCCCGATGAATTGGGGTTCGCCATTTGCACTTCACCTTTATAGACAGGGTTGGTTAAATCCATCCAGCCTTTAGGTTCAGGTAAACCCTTCTTCTTTAAAATATCTTTGTTAAAACCAAAACCTAAGCCACCTGCATAAATTCCCACAGTACGAAAGCCTGACTGCTCTGCTTGTCGCACTGCCCAGTCTTGAAGTTGATTGAGATTAGCTGATTTATACTCTTGCGTTAATCCCTCTTCAGCCGCCTGTAAATGCGGATCTCCGGTGCCACCCCACCAAATATCAACTTTTGGGTTTCTTTTTTCAGCACGTAATTGAGCAAAAGTTTCACCTGAACTTTTGCGCGCCATCTTAACTTTGATGCCGGTTTCTTTAGCAAAATCATTCACCATTAACTGGCACCAATCAATGTTTGCACTACAAATTACGTTTAGTTTTTCTGCCGCCATAACAGTGCTAGATAATGACAAGGTCATCAGCGCAACACTGAACCCGAATTTATTTATTATTTTCATGCTTATCTCCAATAAGGAAAGTCGCAGGGCTTATGCTTAGGAACATACAAACAAACCCAAAACATCAGTGCGCTGATCAAAATGGCCAACTACTTCTACACAGGGGAGCAAGTACTTAGATTGCGTTTAAAGCCATCAATCCAGCTCAGCTAGTTTGATGTAAACGCTATACTTCGCTTTCTTTTGCGACACCCTATTTATGAGTATTAGCCGTTTTAATATCCGCAGAGAAAATATTGAGTTTAAGTGCCTGCTCCCCTACTGACGAATGACAAATATCAACAATAGTAATGATAAACATAGCGACTAGTACAGAAACGAATATTCAATTGCCGACCAACAATAGAACATACGTTTCAAAAACTCAATTTAAATTTATTAAGAAGTGCAAAACCAATAAGTTATCAGGGCCCCATTAGCAATAATTTCAGTGCTGAACCACGATAGAGCTAATTCATAGAACAACCGCCCAGACTCAACTGGCAACTAGCAGCCTATAGACTATGATTAATATTCGATGGCGATGTAACCCCCGCTAATTTTCAGAGCCAATTAGGGGTTATTTAAAATGAAACTGATTCCCTATATCACCATTTTACAATGGCCAATTTTACACTCTGGATAACTTATTAAAGGGATATATATGAATGACTCAAGCTTGAACTTACAGGTTGTCTTGGTTGCTACACTGTTCTCTTTAGCCAATAAATAGAACATTGGAGCAACTAACAAGAAGACCCTTTAACTTCACTGCTGTTACCAGTTTCAGTGTATTGCATGGCAATCCTTTATATTTTCCAGAATATATTCAACATTGCTAAAAAGGACGGTGATATGTTAAATGGACTCTTACTCAGAACAGCTTTTTACTTAGCCCTTGCTTTTTTCTCTGTGAATATTTTAGCCAAAGATACCTTAGTGATTGGCACTGTATCGATAAATCCCAAAAAACATTTCCACACTTTAAAACCGATGGCTAATTATGTCGTTAGTAAAATGAAGGATTTAGGAATTAAGAAAAGTAAAGTCATAATGGCACGTGACAACAAACACATGATCCAACTATTGAAAAGTGGTGAAGTCGATTGGGTGACAGAAACCCCCTTCTCAGCGATAGCTTTTGAGCAACAAGCAGCAGCAGAGCTACTATTATTAAAGCGAAAAAAAGGTGTTTTATTTTATCACACTGTTTTTTTTACGCGAAAAGATAGCGGGATTAATGCGCTCGAGCAGCTAATAGGAAAGTCTCTAGCCTTTGAAGACAGTGGTTCAACCTCAGCCTACTACGCCCCAGCTTCAGAGCTTATTAGCCGTCAGCTGCCGCTGTTTTACATGAAACAACCCAGAGAAGATCCGCCCGCTAATAAAATTGGCTATTCCTTTTCCGGGTCTGAGATAAATACTGCTAGCTGGGTTCATATTGGAATTGCAGATGTTGGAGCATTTAGTAACTTAGATTGGGAAAAAGAAGAAAGCATGCCACTGAAATTAAGAAATAATTTCAAAATAATTTATCGTACGAAACCATTTCCCAGAGCCATAGAATTAGTCAGAAAAGAATTACCCGTCTCAATTAAGCGTCGACTTAAACACATTCTATTAAATGCTCACTTAGATAAAAAAGGTAAAAAACCACTCTATATTTACCAAAAAACTAGCCAGTTCGATGTAATAAATGCAGATACAAACGCGACTCTCGATCACATTCGAGAAACCTTTGAACTTGTAAACCAACACTTAAAGTAAGGGAACAAAAATGCGTTTACAAACCCGTTATTCTTTAATCATTGGCAGTGTTGTTTTAATCGTAGTGTTCACCATGGCTAGTCTGCTATTAATACAATTTGAAAATGAAAAAGATGTTGGACTTAGCGCTACCGAACAAGCAATGAGGTCGAGCTTATATCATCAAATTAGAAATGAAGGATTGAGCATTAATCGGGTATTGGCAAATAATTTAATAAATCCTCTCTACAGCTTAGATACTAGTGAGCTTAACGATCAGCTCCTTTCCGTTCTCAATTTATCCGATGTAAATTATGCCATTATTTTTGACATAAATGGAGCAATTGTTCATGAAGGGGAAGAGAGCATTTCTCGCTTTGGCAAGGTTCCCAATGACCTGTTCCATAAAGCGGCTACAACTAGTCGATCACCACTTATTCAGCAGTCAGCTGCAATCATGGACTTCTCTCATCCTTTATTCATTGGTGATGAATATTTAGGCGGTGTTCGAATTGGCTTATCGCTTGAGTTTGCCAATAGTAATATTAAAACAACACATCTTGAGCTTAGTAGGATATTTGCTGAAGGGTATCAGCAAAATTTAGTGACCGTCGCCGTCACTTCTCTTTTAATGTTAGTCCTTTTTGGCGGTCTTCTGGCTGCTTGGGTCTCTAGGAGTATCAGCTTACCTATACGCCAACTAGTTGCCTACGCATCTCAAGTTGGAAAAAGCGCTGAAAAGAAATCTATCATAGCCATTGAAAGCCGCAATGATGAATTGGGTGAACTCGCTCGTTCATTTTCTCATATGGTAAACCGCCTTGAGGAAAGTAATAAAAAAATAACTTATCAAGCTAATCATGACCCATTAACAAACCTTCCTAATCGATTACTTTTGAATAATTTTTTAGATGAGACTATAGAGCGTTCAGCAATTAAATCTGAAAATTTAACGGTGATTTTCTTGGATATTGATAATTTTAAAAACATCAACGACAGCTTAGGCCATACTGCGGGTGATGATCTACTAGAGCAATTTTCAAATAGATTACAAAAATACATACGTGAAGATGATTTTTTTGTCGCCCGATTTGGTGGGGATGAATTTGCAATATTACTAGAAGGCGTTAACAACGATACTGAAGCCACTAAAGTAGCAGAGAGAATATTACTGCTCTCTGAGGCCCCTTTTATACTTAAAGGAGGGCAAGAAATTGTCGTTAGCGCGAGTATTGGAATCACCTTTTTCCCAAAAGACGGCACGACACGACCGCAATTATTGAGTAATGCTGATGCTGCAATGTACACCTCTAAATTAATGGGAAAAAACACTTTTACCTTTTTCACTAACGCTATGAATAACGAAGTAAATCAAAGATTAACGATTGAAAGAGACCTTCGTAAGGCAATGAAATCTAACCTGCTAGAAGTTTATTTTCAGCCATTATTCGACAGCCATAATCAACAAATTATTGGGGCAGAAGCTTTACTACGCTGGCCCTTAGCAAGCAATGAATACGTTCCAGCAGATCTGTTCATACCTATCGCAGAACAATCATTTCTTATCGTAGAAATAGGAGAATGGGTGCTGCAAACGGTATGCAAGCAATTTAAAGCGTGGCAAGACAAAAACTTAGCGACTATTTATTGTGCCGTAAATATTTCAGGTGTACAGCTAGGAAAAAAGAAATTTATAAACGTCATTAAAAAGGTTCTTAAAGAGACCGGACTCCCTGCTAAACATCTGCATTTGGAGCTAACTGAAACGGCTATTTTAACCAATGAGAACACCGCTGGCTCAACACTATCAGAGCTAACAGCTTTAGGTATTGACATATGGATGGATGATTTTGGTACAGGTTACAGCTCTCTTTCACTACTAAAGAAATTCAACGTCCAAGGCGTGAAAATAGATCGTAGTTTTGTTAATGACATGAAAGAGAACAAAAACAGTCGCGCTATTGTATTAGCTATTATAGCTATGTCAAAAAGCTTGAATATACGCACCACGGCAGAAGGTATAGAGACACTTGAACAATTTACATCGCTGCGTGATCAAGGCTGTAATGTTTTACAGGGCTACTATCTTGGCAAACCTATGTCCATCAGCGCTTTTGAAACGCTGATGTTAGACCAGCCTGAGCTCTTCAGTCTAAATACGAGTCCAAGGCTTGTAAAAAACAACCATAAATTCTAATAGATTGTGCGTAAACTTCAAAAAACACCATTAAAGTGTAGTTAGCAACATTGGCATAGCTTGCGCCTACCCACACGGTACTTGAAGCCAACGATCAAAATTTACGTGGCCCCCAATAGAAGCTGTCGATAATTCTATAAAATATGCCTGTTCCCTGTAGTCTATAATTATAGCTCTTATGCGCAAAAAGTATCACATCATCTCTGTCATTGTACGTTGGATTATTCTCCAATGTCTGCGACACTCTTCGTTTCTGAGCTACCTGTATTTACGATAGAGCTTTTTTGTATCTTTACAGGTGAACCACTTTTTATGATAGACATTATTGGTGTAAACTCCCCTTCCGTGCACTCCGTCACTAATTTCCGAGATTGAAGAAGGTAATTGGTGTATTACTGGAAAAGGACTAACCGCTACCAATGTACACGATCTGGTAATGGGTAAAACGATAGCATGAGGTGAGTTAGATCTGCCTTTTAACTTCGAGACAAAGGCCAGATCAGAACCCGTGACTTCTGATCTGTAAGCCCCTGATGAGTTGTCTAACAGCAATCATTCAACTGCAAAATCTTACTTTCAACAGCTGTGAAAATTATCACAAAGAGCGCCCATACTCATGAAAGCTCAGCCTTTCAGTTTGGCCCGCAGACGTAACATGCCCGGTAACAGCACATAACTAATAATTGGCACAATGCTGGCTGCCGAGATTAACGTCACCCAGGCATGGTGATCACTAATGTGTACCGCCACCCAAGATGGAATAACATACACTAACGGCAACAGCGCCAGAAAAGTCAGCAAGGCCATAACATGTTTGCTAGGAGGCTTTATGGTGGTTTAATTCAAGGGTTTGCTCCCGTTTTGATTAGTGCGTTAAGTAAATTAAAGTAGGCTGACTGTCTTCTGCTGCTATGAATTTCACACCGCAGTCGCTGCGCACCAAAGTACGACCATTTATTGCCTCGCCATTGATGGTGCCCTTACCACGCGTCAGTCACAATACCTGCCATGATGATTTTTTACGGCCGGATTTTTCGATAGCGGCTCTAAATTCAGGAGGCTCCCAAGCATTGATTTCACCCTGACGATTTACTAAAGTCGCATCAGCCAAGATATCGCTAATTTCTGACATGACTGGGCCATTTGGTCCCTGTGGGTAACTGGCGGTAACTACGCTGGGTAAGTTAAGCACTTTAGCCATCTTGCTAAGGGGTGCAGCGAACAAGTCCCAGACGGCCCTGGCGTACAGGATTGTTTGTGATTGAGGCAATGGTAAGGCGGACTGGTTGCCCGGTGAAAACCATTAACAAAGAGAACGAACTACCCTGTACACCCCGAAGGGTGCTAACGTTTCAAAAGAAAGCTAAGCGGCCAATAGAGATGAAATCTTGTTTCATCTGTATTTCCTTTGTCAGAACGCTTGTAAAGGACTCGCCATTCGCGTCCATGCTTCCGCGGATTTACCCGCTTAGACTTACCTAACTAAAAAGCACAGGGAACATATATGGACTTATTCGCTACTTCCCAAGCCCTGAATATTATTTTTCAATTGGGCAGAGTGCATGCCACGAACCCCCACCATCAAGCCGATTTGATGGTCGATCATAGCCAAGATGGCGTTTCTGAGGTGAGTGTCTGGGCAAAGCGTTCGGGGTTGGGGGTAACGACGCTACTAACACTGAACAACAAGGCCGCAGTTCCCTAAAGGAAAGATATTTTGCTTAAACTTTTCATCTAAACTCTCTGTATGTGTAATGTGGGGCCATAATTCGAATCGAAGCTAAACAGATAAATAAGCAATAAAGCCACCGTTTGTTCTATTACAAGCAACAGTTATAAAGGTTCATTAAGCGCATTTAACGATATAGTTATTTGGCTTGCTGATCGGATTAAAAATAATAGAAATTGTAGCTTCACCAGCAACCTCAATTGCTAGTGTTTTACAGAGAGTTAGGGCTATCCTATACTGAGATGTGAATCACCTCCAGGGAATATCCATGGCAAAATACTCAGTGCAAGGAACAGAAGGAAGCTATCAAGCAGGTTCTAATGGTCTAGTATTAGCCAACAAATTAGCTATCACCTTGCCAGAGGAGATGAATGAAGCTGAAACTCACTTATTATCATTACTCTACAGCGAAGTTCTGTCATCAGGCACTAGAGACCTAGCGAACCTATCTGTAAGTGAGCTTCAATATTGGCATTATGCTTGGCTGGGTGAAGTCTACGACTGGGCGGGTCAGTTTCGCACTGTAAACATGTCTAAAGATGACTTTGCTTTTTGCGGAGCAAAATTCATTGAGCCGCACTTGGTGTTGTTTGAGGATAAATATTTAAAACAACTCTCCTATTTAAGTGCTTTATCAACAGATAAATTGGTCGCCTTTTTGGCTGAAAGTCATGTGGAATTTATTTTAATTCACCCCTTCAGGGAAGGTAATGGCAGGATCGCGCGTTTATTGTTAGATGTGATGGCCTGTGCTGCTGGATATGCGCCTTTGGATTATAGTCTTTGGTTGCAGAACAAAGAGTATTACTTTAAATCTATACAGGCAGGAGCAGGAGGGAGTTACGAATATATGGAGAAACTCGTTAAGGATGTATTACTTAGCGAGCTTTAAGTGTGAAAATTTTCCAGAGCAAGTTAGGATTCGTTTTTCTATACTCTTAACCGTTTCATTCGTTTCAATCGCACTGGAGCTAGCGACAGAACGTAATAACATACTGGGAGTAACAGTGATTTTGTCACGTTTAACCATCTATAATCTGCCTCATATTTTGTCTTGAAAACAATGCTCGCGCTGCGATCTAACTACAATTTCAGTATAAGTAAATATCAGATTTTACGCAACTTTTGCCGTATTAATACAATAAGCGCGCTGCTACAAAAAACCAACGCAATCACTTTTTATCTATATCCCCTCCCCAAGCTTTTATGTGAGTCCACTGGCTTAAATAATAAGCTTGAGTTATTACTTTCACACACCTTATTTAATCACTATTAATCGAAGCTAAGATCCAAATCCACCAACTTAGCCAAAGACATCTCATTGGTTTATTCACTTATACCCGCTTGTAATCTCTCTTCTTTGCGAAACTGTTTGGGTGTTTTTGCATAGGCGAGTTTGAATTTTTTTGCGAAATAAGCGGCACAATTAAACCCATTAAGATGTGCTATTTCTGTCACTGACTGATGAGTTTCGATTAATAATGTTGTCGACTTTCTAAGCCTATAATTAAGCAGATAATGGTTGGGGGTGCACTGTAATGTGCTCTTAAACAGTCGGTAGCACTCACTTTCACTAATATTGGCCGATTGACTAATAGATAACACAGACAAACTCGTAGCATAGTGATCATGAATATACTGCAGTAACCTTTGTATTCGCTGTGCACTAATTGACGGGACACTCAAAGCTGATCGCACCTGCGGTTCATTGACACAAAGTAGTTGCCAACACTTTAACAGCGACGCATTCATTATCAGCTCATAACTTGAAAGCTGCTCTTGCCAGGCTTGGAAAGCCATTGATAAATCGGCAATAATTTGATCATGCCAGCCGTTATCGGGCGAAAACTTGTAGAAAAGAAATGCCGGATTATTGATAACGGGGTAAACAAATTTTTTGTAAATCCGACTAAATAGAGAACCCCCAAGTATTAAAGGGCTAAACAAAACATTTAATATACGACAATCTTGCGTGCCATAATTAGTATATTTATGCAGTGCCTTAGCGTTTACTAGGACCATTTCTCCCGGATAAATGACACTACTTGTACCAATGCATTCAATCTTAGTACAGCCTTCTATCACCAACACTATTTCTAACTCATCGTGCCAGTGCCATGGAACTTCACCAGCCACAAATTCAGAGAATTTCTCGTCATAAAATGCGCAGGGGAAGTCTTCCGAACCGTGAACAGTGAGCTCACGTCCATCATTTGCAGTTTCTATATCGTAGATTTGCATAAAATTTAATTTGATAGCTTTGTTATAGTTTAAGCCAGTATATAACTATTTTTGAATCATTCATGAGAGTATCTTTATCAAAATATCAAAAACCGAGTAATACCTTTATGCTTCTTCTATTAGCTATTATCTACCTTGCCTTTATTAGTTTAGGACTACCCGATGCTGTTCTTGGGTCTGCATGGCCCATCATGAATCAGGATCTCAATTCAACGCTTGAGTTTGCCGGTGTGATTGCAGTGGTCATTAGCATGGGCACTGTTGTATCCAGCTTGCTTGCCAGTCGAATCATTTACCGCTTTGGTATAGGCAAAGTCGTCGCGTTAAGCGTACTAATGACCGCTGGCGCATTACTGGGCTTTAGCGCAGCTCACCATGTGTTGGCACTTGTATTATTGGCCATTCCACTCGGGATAGGTGCTGGTGCCGTAGACGCCGCTCTCAATAATTTCGTCGCACTGCACTACCAATCTAAACATATGAATTATTTGCATTCATTCTGGGGTGTAGGGGCTACTGCAGGACCACTGCTTATGGCGACCTATTTGAGTACTCATGAAGGATGGCGCGATGGTTATACGACACTTGCCATTATTCAATTCGCGCTAGTTACACTGCTGTTTTTAACACTACCATTATGGAAAAAAGCTGTTGCTCCAATGACCTCAAAGCGTCAGCACGATGATCAACAGCAGTTTATATCAAACATGGACGCACTTAAAATCCCCGGCGTAAAACTACAACTTTTTATTTTTGCATGCTATTGCTCTTTAGAAGCGGGAACAGGGTTATGGGCTGCTAGCTACTTAAACATTGATAGAGGGGTGACTGCTACTGATGCCGCATTCTGGACAGCAATGTTTTTTTTAGGCATTACTGCGGGACGCTTCATCTGCGGCGCTATTGCGGAGCGAGCCAGCGAGGTAGTGCTTATACGCATAGGCTCAATGATAATTCTAGCCGGAGTTGTCGGGTTAATCGCTCCCTTGCCAGTTATCGTCACGCAATTGAGCTTAGTGCTAATAGGCTTAGGCTGTGCGCCAATTTACCCCAATACTATACAGCTAACCCCACGACGCTTTGGCCGACAGGCCTCACCAACGATTATCGGATTATCTATGGCCACGGCTTATACTGGGATGACGTTAGTGCCGTTTCTCATCGGAGTTGTAGTTTCCAGCTACTCATTTAGCTATTTTCCAATCATTTTAATAGTGATTAGCCTCACGATGCTGGTGATGACTGAGCGCTTAGCATCTTTAAGTACACAAACGTCAGTGATAGATTCACTCAAACAAGCGCAATAAAGTTTAAAAATCAACGGGGCAGACCTTGTCTTTACAGTAAAGCAACAAGATCCACCCTATTATTTCGCCTATCGTTTAAGCGACAAGTGAGTGCGGATCGATAACGTATTTTTTGGCAGCACCACCGTCAAAGTCTGCGTAGCCCTGCGGCGCTTGATCGAGAGAGATCATCTGCACGTTAACGGCCTTTGCAATCTCAATTTTATCAAACAAAATTGCCTGCATTAGCGAGCGATGATAGCGCATTACCGGACATTGACCGGTATGTAATGAATGCGATTTAGCCCAACCTAAGCCGAAACGCATACTGAGAGCACCTACTTTTGCAGCCGCATCAATGGCACCTGGATCTTCAGTGACGTATAAACCTGGAATACCAATGCTGCCACCAGCGCGGGTGATTTGCATCGCTGAGTTAAGCACTGTGGCAGGTGCTTCAGTACCGTGATTACAGCCGCAACCATGCGCCTCAAAGCCAACACAGTCGACAAAAGCATCTACTTCGCGCTCACCTAGAATGACCTCTAGCTTGTCTTCCATTGAGCCATCTTCACGTAGGTCTATAGTCTCACAACCAAAACTTCTCGCTTGCGCTAGGCGATCTTCAATCATGTCACCGACGATGACGCAGGCTGCGCCCAGTAAATGTGCAGAAGCGGCAGCTGCAAGTCCTACAGGACCGGCGCCGGCAATATAGACGGTAGATCCAGGCCCTACACCAGCGGTGACACAGCCGTGAAAACCCGTTGGGAAAATATCCGATAACAAGGTTAAATCGCGGATTTTTTCCATCGCCTGATCTGAGTTAGGGAATTTCAACAAGTTGAAATCAGCGTAGGGAATCATCACGTATTCCGCTTGTCCTCCTACCCAACCTCCCATGTCAACGTATCCGTAAGCCGCACCTGGACGAGCGGGATTTACATTTAGACAAATGCCGGTCAGTCCTTCTTTACAGTTACGACAGCGCCCGCAAGCGATGTTAAAAGGCACTGAAACGATATCCCCGGCCTGTAAAAATTCGACATCACTGCCACATTCAATAATCTGCCCGGTAATTTCATGACCGAGCACTAAACCTGGCTCAGCGGTTGTTCGGCCACGCACCATATGCTGATCCGATCCGCAAATATTGGTGGTCAGTACTCTTAAAATCACCCCGTGCTGGCATTTACGATTACCAATTGCCAGCTCTGGAAACGCTATTGTTTCGACAGCTACTTTACCATCACCTTGGTAGATGACACCGCGATTACTTGGGTTTATCGACATGCAGGTATTCCTTTTATTATATTTGCTACAAACAAACACTCTAAAAGAGCGACATTTTCGCTGTTGCCTAAAATAGTCACAGACAATGTCAAAAACCGCACTATCGATTTAAATCGATAAAAAAGGATCATTTAGCAGCGTTTTTTTGTCTGATAAGGAACCTGGATAGATTCATTCCTAAATCAGTAAAGCGACCCTAGTGCAAAGAAAACCCAATACCTACAACTAATATTTAAATATTAATGGTAACGATAAGTCTTATCGTTTAGAGTTAGGTGTTTTCGCCCTTACTGAATCAGGTATCATATGTCTTTGCAATTACAACACCTGAATTTCGGTTACAGCAGCGAGCGCTTAATCTTAGACGACGTCAGCCTAACCTTTAATCCCGGGTGTTTTTATGTGATTCTGGCAAAGAATGGTGGTGGTAAAACCACTTTGTTTAATCTCTTAATGCGTCACTTAACTCCCAGCCAAGGATCGATCACTTTAGGCGCCAAAAACCTGCAGAGTCTCAGCCAAATACAACAGGCGCAGGCTATATCACTGCTATCTCAGTCTATGCCTTTACCCGATCATATGAGCGTCGCTGAAATGGTGATGCAGGGCCGATATTGCTACCAGAGTTTCTGGTCTCGCTACAGCGCCAAAGATAAAGAAATCACCAATAAAGCGATGCAACAGATGGATATTACTGCGCTGGCGGGCTGTCGTTTAGATGCACTTTCTGGTGGTCAACAGCAACGGGCGAGAATGGCGATGCTGCTCGCTCAACAAACCGACATTGTGCTATTAGATGAACCGACCAGTCACTTAGACTTAAAGCACCAGTACTTATTGTTAGATATGGGCAAGGCCCTTGTGGAACAGGGCAAGACTGTCATCACTATTTTGCACGATATGACACAGGCAGCACTGTATGCCGACCATGTGATTGTACTCAATGCGCAAAAAGTATACGCACAAGGCCCCCCCAGCCAAGTGATTAATAACCAAATGATGAAAGCGGTCTTTGGGGTGGATACCACCAGAGTGGGCAATGAGCGGGTGGGGGTGCATGTACCAGTACATTTATTGGCCTAGCGCTAAAGGTATTTATGCTGTTTTGGCAGCCTTAGTAACCGTGCTACTGATGTCAATTTTACATATTAGTGTCGGTGCTAAGTCCCTCGTTTGGTGGGATATATATCAGGCACTAAGTCACTTTGACATTCATAATTACGACCATCATATTGTGATAAATCAGCGCTTACCACGTCTTCTCGTCGCCATGGGCTGCGGAGCAATGCTGGGGGTCGCGGGTTTTAAAGCACAAAAGTTATTGCAAAACCCTCTGGTCTCCTCCTCGACTTTAGGCGTTAACAGCGGTGCGGTGTTTATGAGTTTATGTGCCATGTATTTTTTTAATCTCACTGAAGACAAATTA
>Ga0209292_1004916_pt1 | contig 13874 bp, 12 predicted proteins | sample GOMGulsemesocosm_2_FD_184634 | JGI IMG/M metagenome (GOLD analysis project Ga0209292, IMG submission 184634) | Methane-oxidizing microbial communities from mesocosms in the Gulf of Mexico - GOM9C Gulf of Mexico (SPAdes) (version 2) | ecosystem: Environmental > Aquatic > Marine > Cold seeps... | reverse complement strand
CACTTGGCGCTAAGAAGTAATTCTTCTTTAAACCGTTAGAGTATTGAATTTTATTTAATACGTTAATAGTTTAGCCAGATAAAAAAGACACCCTAGGGTGTCTTTTTTTATGTTCAGGATGAACGGTATGTCGTGGTGCAATGGACGGCAAGGAGCGACGATGTTCAGGATGAGCGGTCAATCTTGATGCTCCTCGGTAACTGCTCCTGCGTTACTCTAATCACGAGCATCCATGCTCAGGTGCAAAGATTAAGTACATGCATCCCTGCATGCAATGTCGTGGTGGTGCAATGGCAGGAAATCAGTTCCAGACATTTCCTAAGTACCACCATCCTTGGCGGCAATTGCAAGGAGCGGCGATGTTCATCCTATTACTACTTAGCTAGGCTTAGTAGTAAGAATGATCACCTGATTGGTGTTCAGTCATGTCTTTTACCGCAGTTAACTCGCTCGCAAAAATTTCAAGCATCTCTTTTTCAATGCCTTCTTTTAATGTCACATCAACCATTGAACAGCCATTACAACCGCCACCGAATTGCAATACCGCAATGCCGTCATCGGTAATTTCCATTAAAGTAACCTGGCCGCCATGACTGGCTAGTTTCGGGTTGATTTCAGATTGAATGAAGTAATCAACACGGTCGACTAATGGTGCATCTTCACTGACTTGACGCATTTTAGCGTTTGGCGCTTTAAGCGTAAGCTGTGAGCCCATTTTGTCGGTAACGTAATCGATAGAAGCTTCGTCAAGAAATGGCACGCTTTGGGCGTCGACCACCGCTGAGAAACCGGTGTATTCAAACTTTTTGTCGGTATCTTCAAGTGCTTCTGGTGGGCAGTAAGAAACACCACATTCGGCATTCTGCGTACCAGGATTAACCACAAATACGCGAATAGCGGTATTTTCAGGCTGGTTACTGAGAAGTTCACAAAAGTGAACTTGCGCGGTGTCGGAAATTGTAATCATTGAAAGCCTCTTGACTATTGCTGCTTATTTATTCTATTAATCTTGACCTTATTGGTCAGGTTATATCCATTCTATCGTTAATTTTATCGCAACGACAGCGAATTTGATCTTAATCTCCAAATGCACGGCCACTGTTATATTAGGGTTCTGGCGATGCACCAATACTGGATATCTATCGGCTGATGTTTGGTAATTGTGTTTGCTAATTCGTTCATCGTGGCGCCTGTGGTATAGACATCGTCAACTAACGCAATGTTATCAACGGCTAAAGTAGTTGGACAACTAAATACACCGTCTAAATTGTGACGACGTTGTTTAGCATTTAATTGGGCTTGTGCTGGAGTGGCGATCACTCGTTGGCACGGAGTAGCAACGGCAATGTTAAGTAACTGACCTAAGTGATTGGCAATTAACTCTGCTTGATTAAAGCCACGGCTTAACAAACGCCAACGGTGCAGCGGCACCGGGATTAATAACTCGGGTTTTTTAATATAGTCTTGATTGATACTGTGCTCAATTCGCCGGCTCAGATGGCAAGCTAATTCAAATGCAGCTTGGCTATTGCCGCGATATTTTAAGGCGGATATCAACTCCTTAACTGGCGATAAATAATCGCTAGCGGTGAGTAGCGGATGCAGTGGCGGCTGATGCAGGCAGGTGCCACATAATGCACTGTCGCTAGCTAGTGTGTTGGCGCAGCCTAAACAGAGAAAAGGCGGATAAGGTAAATCGGCTCGACAGCAATGACACAAATGCTGGTGATAAGCCTGGGTTTGTTGAAAGCATAACAGACAGCGGTGGGGTAATTGCTGGCGCAAGGTAGCGAGCGGCTGGGTTACCCATTGGCGTGACCATGATGTTAAACTGGTATTTTTAAATTTCATGTGAGCAAGTGTAGCAAATGACCAAATTTACTCCGAGTATTGATGAGTTATCAAATGTGGCCGCAGTAACGACTATCGCAACTCATAACAATAGCACCCCGCTGCATGTTGAAGTGGTGGGGCAAGGGCCAGCGATAGTCCTGATCCATGGTTGGGGTCTTAATGCCGGAGTTTGGCACCAAGTCGTTGATAAACTTGCGCTCGATTATCGGGTTTATACCATCGATTTGCCAGGTTTTGGTTTAAGCGAGCAGCCGCTGGTTAGTACTGAATTGGCCGACTGGGTCGATTTAGCCGTTGCTGCTATCGACGAACCTGCTGTATGGCTAGGCTGGTCGCTGGGTGGTTTGGTGGCAACTCAAGCCGCGCTGACTTATCCCGAGCGCGTAACTCAGTTAATTACTGTCGCAAGTTCGCCGCATTTTGTCGCGCAAGCTAATTGGCCTGGCATTGCCGCTGAAGTATTAGCGACGTTCGAGCAGCAATTAGCCGATGATTTCGCAGCAACGCTAGATCGTTTCTTGGCGATTCAAGCGATGGGTAGCGTGTCGGCGCGCCAAGACATAAAAGCACTGCATCAAGTATTAAAGCAGCGGCCATTACCCGACCCGCGAGCGCTGAAGGTAGGGCTGAATTTATTAGCCACTGTCGATTTACGCCAGCAGTTGCCGGCGATCAACCAGCCATTTTTACGTTTGTATGGTCGGCTTGATTCGTTAGTGAGTTCGCGGGCAGTTAAGAAAATTGATTTATTAGTACCTAATAGTGATAAGTTTGTTTTTGCCAAGGCGTCACATGCGCCCTTTATTACCGACCTCGAGTTATTTATTGAGCAGCTTAATGGCTTTATCTGTACTGCTTAAGATTTGGTGTGTTACGGTAATTATTCTTATGTAGTTTGTCTATATAACAACCAGATTTACGCTGTTTTTGATAAAAGGGATGGTATGAAATGCAGTAACAAACACAGTTGCGCTAAGGACTGCGATGCAAAGGTCGCGGTGCAGTTATCGAGTTGGCTTGAACAAGGCATTAGCATTGCGTTGAAAAATAGCAATGTGCCTGCAGATTTAACCGATAAGTTAAGTCAATTAATCAGCAATGAGCTCGACGCTTGTCAAGCCTGTGAAATTGTCCTACAGCAAGTTGCCGCCGATAAAGCCGCTAATATAGCAACTCAGCATCCCAAGGGCCGCGTGTTTGATCGAGCCATGGTTCATATGCTCGAGCTATTTTATGCCTCGGTGTTGGCTCGATCTAAAAACGGCGATAAATTAATGAGAGCGGCACCGGAATTTTTTAATATTGTGCCGCGCGGCGAATGCCTCGATCTCTTTTTGCAGATGATCAAACGTCAATGCATTGGTCAATCAGAAGTCACTACTTATACCCAGCGGCTAGAGTCAATTTTACGGCCATATACCGAGCAAGGGCGTGTATCATGGGAGCAAGTTTACCTTGATGGCGACTTTGCGACCTTTTTGTTTGATCTATTTGGCTTGATCTTTACGCATATGAAAGCGGGTGAATACCCGGTGCCAGCACTTAATAATAGCTTGGCAGCTAAGCATAGTCCTCAGCGGATCAATAACTTGCTAAAACACATGTTAGCCGTGTGGCAATTACAACAACAGCAAGATCAAACACAGTAAAAAAATGGTGATTAGAACTGCCTATTTTTAGTAAAAAAGACTACTATTTAGTTGTGATTTGTATGATAATTGAACTGTTATGGTGTTTGTTAATCAACGGAGGCATCTATGGAAATTCAATCGGCGTTTAATGCTGGTATTGCAGGTTATCAACAAGCGACCGAGCTTGCGACCGAAAGCGCGACCAATATCGCCAATCGTTCGAGCAATAACGCTAGTGCTGCGGATACCGAGCAAGCGAAACCGTCAGTCAGTCAGCTCGATTCAGGGCCAAGAACTTCAGCGACCGAAGATATTGTCAATTTACGTGTTGCTGAACATCAAGCGCTCGCGTCGGCCGCGGTAATTTCAACCGCAGATGAAGTGGTTGGCAGTTTAATCGATACTCGCGTTTAATCTTGTAATAACGTTATGAATATAACGACCAATTATCCCAATGTTAGCTTAGTTACTACTAACCCTGCGACCGACCGTGTTGTACAAGACAACGCGGTTCGGCCGATCATTCCGCCTACCGTCGCGGTAGAGCCCACCCTTAAAGAGCAAGCAACCGCTTCGCAGCATGACGCTAGTCGTCAACAGCCAGCAAGTGTAACTAATCCCACTTACGATCTGCCGACGGTGATGACACCGGAAGAAATTGAGCGGGAAAAAGAGCAGCAAGGCAATCAGCAGGAATCACAACAAGATCCTGAAAATAAAGAACAGGCAGAAGATAATCAGCCCACTCCTGACGAAGCAACTGAACCCAATGGTCGCTATAGTGAGTCTGAACAACATAAAATAACAGAGTTGGCTCAGCGTGATGCGGTCGTGGTTGCTCACGAAATGGCGCATTCAACAACAGGTGGTCAATATGCTGGTGCGCCAAATTATAGTTATGAAACGGGCCCTGATGGCGGCAAGTATGCGGTATCAGGCGAGGTCTCAATTGATACTTCAGTGGTGGCTAATGATCCGCAGGCGACCTTACGAAAAGCCCGACAAATAAAGGCCGCCGCTTTAGCACCTGCTGAGCCATCAAGCCAAGATCGCCGGGTAGCGATGAAGGCAGATCAAATGGCCCAACAAGCCCGTCAGGAGATACTTGCTGCCGGACGTGATGACGCAGAAAATGGTTATCGACCGTTACATCAAATTGAATCAGACAGCTTTAACCGCCGAATTAACATGTCGCAAGATCAGGAGTTTCAAGCAACTCTAAAAAGAAGATCTAGTCATATCGATGCGTTTTATAACCAAGCAGCACAACCCTTAAATGCTAGTGCCTTATCACGCCAAATTTAATCCCTACCCATACTTAAGTTAACTAACTGCCTTTTTTAGCCCGTGAAAATGCATCGGCAAAGCCACTGTTGTGCGCAGGTTGTTGCGGCTTGCTGGTTGGTTGTTTTTGCACGGCTGCAACTTTTTCTGGTGCTGATGCGGTAAGTTGCATGGTTAAGGCGATTCTTTTTCGCTGACAATCGACGTCGAGCACTTTTACTTTAACAATTTGTCCGGTTTTAACCACAGTGCGGGGATCACTGACAAAGCGATCGCTTAACGCCGAGATATGCACTAAGCCGTCTTGGTGAACTCCAATATCGACAAAAGCGCCAAAATTGGTGACATTGGTAATAATGCCCTCAAGGATCATTGCTGGCTGTAAGTCTTTTATCGACTCAATGCCTTCTTTAAAGCTGGCGGTAGTAAACTCTGGACGAGGGTCACGGGCTGGCTTGTCGAGCTCTTCAATAATATCTTCAATGGTAGGCAAGCCAAATTGCTGATCAGTAAATTGGGCCGGACTGAGCTGGGCTAATTTATGACTATTGCCAATCAGTTGTTCGACGCTTTGATCTAAGCTGGTGGCCATCGCTTTAACTACAGCATAGGCCTCGGGATGAACCGATGAGTTGTCGAGCGGATTTTTACCCTGATTGATCCGTAAAAAACCGGCCGCCTGCTGATAAGCTTTAGGGCCGAGCCGTGTCACTTTGAGCAACTGTTGGCGGCTGGTGAAACGGCCATGTGTCTCACGATATTCAATGATGTTAGCCGCGAGCGTTTTATTGAGGCCACTGATGTGACAGAGCAAGGGCGCTGATGCCATATTTAAATCAACCCCGACCGCATTAACACAGTCTTCAACGACTTCATCTAAACGCTGTGATAGTTGGGTTTGGTTGACGTCGTGCTGGTATTGACCAACGCCAATGGCTTTGGGTTCAATCTTAACCAGCTCAGCTAAAGGATCTTGCAGTCGCCGCGCTATAGAAACGGCGCCACGCAAGGAGACATCCATTTGTGGAAATTCCAAGGCGGCCAATTCAGAGGCGGAATAAACAGAAGCGCCAGCTTCACTGACCATTAGGCTAGTGCAGGTAAAATCTGGATGCTCTTTTTTACATTGCAGCACTAACTTTTCAGTTTCGCGTGAGCCAGTACCGTTACCAATGCTAATCAAACTAACTCGATGCTGTTTTACTAATTTAAACAGTGTGGTGATTGATTGTTGCCATTGATTGCGTGGCGGGTGCGGATAAATGGTGTCGGTGGCCAGTACTTTGCCGGTGCCATCGACAATAGCAACCTTAACACCGGTTCGAATACCGGGATCTAAGCCGATGGTAATGTGTTCTCCGGCGGGGGCCGCTAGCAATAAGTCACTCAGGTTCGTGGCGAATACTTCAATCGCTTGCTGATCGGCTTGCTCTCGGACTTTCGCCAGCAACTCATTTTCGATGCTCGGGTAAATACGGGTTTTCCAGCATTGGGTCGCCGCATCGATTAACCAGTCATCGGCCGCTCGGCCTTGGTTGTTAATGTTAAACTTTTTTAAAATAGCATGAAGGCAACGATTGCCTTGCTGGTGGGGATCACAATTGAGAGTGAGCTGGAGCACCCCATCATTACGGCCGCGTAACATTGCTAAAACCCGGTGCGACGGTACTCTTTTTAGCGGCTCGCTATAACTGAGATAATTACGGTACTTGTCGACCAATTGAGTGGCCAGCGGCGGGTTCTTTTTGCGCGCAGCTTTGGACTCTAATTGGCTATTGTGCCAAACGTAATCTCTGATCTGGACCATTAATTGTGGCTCGCTTGCGAAGCGGTCAATCAATATGGCCGTTGCACCGTCAAGTGCTTGAGCAGCGCTGGTAATAGCTTGGGCGGGATTAATAAATAACTTGGCCTGGGGCAGCGGTGATGTCTGTGGCGAGGCCAACAGCTTATTTGCTAATGGCTCGAGGCCTGCCGCGATAGCAATTTGGCCTTTGGTTTGACGTTTCGACTTAAACGGCCGGTAGAGGTCTTCCAATTGTGTTTTATTGTCGAGTTGATTAATTTGTCGCTCAAGCGCCGGGGTTAATTTACCGAGTTCACTAATAGTATTGATTACGGTGAGCTTGCGCTCGGCCAAGGCACGTAAATAACTTAAGCGTTTAGCCAGCAGGCGTAGTTGGGTATCATCTAAGCCATTGGTCGCTTCTTTGCGATAACGGGCGATAAAAGGCACGGTTGCGCCTTCGTCTAATAGGTTGATCGCCGTTTTAATGTGGCTGGGATCAACCGCTAATTCACTGGCTAGGGCATTGACTATTAATGACATTGGTAACTCGTGACAATTTTTATTGGCGATCAGTATACCTAATAAAATTCGATTGTATTAGAATCAGCCTAAGTTAGACTTGAAAACAAATAATATGAAAACAAATTTAGTGACGCTAGGCGGCTGGAATAAGCTTGATCAAGAGTTGAAATACTTGTGGAAAATTAAACGCCCTGAAGTGACTCGGGCGGTTTCAGAGGCTGCAGCCTTGGGCGACCGCAGTGAAAATGCCGAGTATAAAGAAGGCAAACGAGAATTGCGTTCTATTGACCGACGCTTGCGTTTTTTGATGAAGCGACTCGACGAGTTAACCATTGTTCATTACGCCCCATCGCAAGAGGGAAAAGTTTATTTCGGTGCTTATGTCGAAATTGAAGATGAGCAAGAGCTAGCCGTGACGTACCGGATTGTTGGGCCTGATGAAATCGATGTTGCTAACCAGCACATTACGATTGATTCGCCGGTGGCTCGTGCACTCATCGGCAAAGCTGTTGATGACGAAGTGGTCGTAAAAACGCCTAATGGTGATAAATTATGGTATATCAACGCTATTCGTTATGATCACTGATCACTAATCGTTAATCGTTCAATGATAGATTTAATCTATGGTTAAGATAGCAATTTTCAGTTAGCAATCATGCCAATTAGTGTCCATACTGTTGAAACTAACTTAAGCAAAACTAATTCATGACGGAGTGCAAATTATGCTAGCAGATAAATCAGGTCAAACAGTACCAGCGGTTACCTTTAAAACCAGAGCCAATGATCAATGGTTAGACATTACAACTGATCAGCTTTTTGCCAATAAAACCGTGGTGGTTTTTTCTTTGCCTGGCGCCTTTACCCCAACATGTTCATCAACACATTTACCGCGTTATAACGAACTGGCGGCTGTTTTTAAGGCCAACGGTGTTGATGAAATAGTTTGTATCTCAGTTAACGATACTTTTGTGATGAATGCTTGGTTAGCCGATCAAGACGCTGAAAACATTACTGTGATCCCTGATGGTAATGGTGAGTTTAGCCAAGGCATGGGCATGTTAGTTGACAAACAGGAGATTGGTTTTGGCAAACGCAGCTGGCGCTATTCAATGTTGGTCAAAAACGGGGTAATTGAAAAAATGTTCATTGAGCCTGATTTACCCGGCGACCCGTTTGAAGTATCAGATGCTGACACAATGCTTAGCTATATTAATCAAGACGCAGTTGCCCCGGTTGATATCAGCTTGTTTACCAAATCTGGTTGTCCGCATTGCGCTAGAGCCAAGCAATTATTACGCGACAAGCAGTTAAGCTTTGAAGAAGTCGTTATCGGGCAAGACGCAAGCTTGTTGTCATTGCGAGCGATTAGTGGCCGCAGCACCGTGCCGCAAATTTTTATTAGTGGTCAACACATTGGTGGTGCGGACGAACTTGAACAGCACTTTTCTTAAATTTGCTTAAATAGGCTTAAATAAAATTTAAGCCAAAAATATTGCAGGCTTAATTAGCTTAAACATTAGGCTAATTAAGTAGTAATAAATTCAAATAGGTGTTTTAATTCATCCTACTGGTCTGGCCAATAGAGTGTCTTATGAGCAATCGAGTTGAAATAGAGTACCAAGAACACATCGCCATTGTCAGTCTTAACCGACCTGACAAATATAACGCCCTCGACATGGCGATGTTCGATGCTATCACCGAAACGATAGCTGAACTTAAAGCTAACCGTAGTATCCGCGCGGTGATCCTCAAAGGGCAGGGTAAAGGTTTTTGTGCTGGGCTTGATATGGCCTCGGTGATGAAAAATCCGCTCAATGTCCATACTCTGTTAAAAAAGCCAGATAATTCGCCGTCAAACCTCGCGCAAGATGTTGGCTATTTATGGCGTTCATTGCCAATGCCGGTGATTGCGGTTGTACATGGTTCGTGTTTTGGCGGTGGCCTGCAAATTGCTTTGGGCGCTGACTTTCGTTATTCATCGCCTGATTGTCGATTCTCAATTATGGAAGCCAAATGGGGCCTGATCCCTGACATGAGTTTGGCCGTGACTTTACGTGAGTTAACTCGAATTGATATTGCCAAGGAGCTAACGATGACCGGGCGAATATTCGACGCCAGTGAGGCATTCGCGTACGGCTTGGTCACTAAGGTTTGTGATGATCCTGATGCGCAAGCAGTAGAGTTTGCTCAGCAGCTAACTCAGCGTTCACCCGACGCGGTGATGTACGCCAAAAAGCTATTAAACGACAGCTGGGTGAGTGATGATCGGACGGCGCTGGATTACGAAACGCGTTATCAAAAAAAGCTACTGGGCCGTTGGAATCATTTGGTCGCGATCAGTAAAAACTTCTTTAAGAGTCCACTACAGTTTAAAGACCGCGCTTAAGCTGATTTGGGGTGACTATATCACCCCAAACTTTTAATTATAGTGTGGCTTCATTAACGCTGGTGGCTTTATCAACCAAGTAAATAATCGATTGATAATCAATGCCCGCATGGTGTGATAGGCCTATTTCACAAGTTCGGCTGTTGCTATAACCGTTGCTGCAGCCAGCAGGAACCTGGGATTTTAACGTGGCGAGCGCACTGGCATTAAGCTCGGGCGTGGTAAAACCTTTATCACCAGCAAATCCACAGCAGCCAATGTTCTCTGGCACCACCACATCACTTGAACAGCGTTTGGCTAAATTAACCATTTGCTGATGCAGACCCATCCGTTGACTTGAACAGGTTACATGTAACATCACCGTTTCATCAACCGGGGTAAATGTTAGATACGGGCTGAGGATTTCGTTAATAAAAGCTACCGGTTCATAGATCTTTAGGGCCGAAGCCGCGGGATCCTCAAGCATCATCGATTTGCAGGGGCTGGTATCAAATAAAATCGGATATTCGCCGTTATTACTCAGATTAAGCAGCTGCTGAGTCAAAGAGTGCCGTTTGGCGTCAGCTTGTTCAAACAGGCCTTTGCTATTAAACGGCATGCCGCAACACTGACCAGAGAAGTCGGGGCGGATAACTTCAAACCCTGCTTTTTTCAATAATTGATAAGTGACCTCTGGCAAAGAGCGTTGCTCTGCTGAAATAACCGCAGGGCCCATATTGCGGCTGGCGCAGCTTGGCATATAAACCACTTTTGGCGCGAGATTATTGTATTCAATTTTAATGGTTTTATGCTTGGTTTTAGCTTTGGTTGGCGTATATGTTGTCCACAACGGTAGGCTATTATTGGATAAATGGCGCAGCCCGCCCGTTAGGCGAGTCATTAGTTTGTTGCCAAGCAGTTTATGACTTAAGCCTGCGACAGTCAGTGCTATCCGGCTTGCCGCTTCAATGCGGCTAAAGTTATTCGCAAGGCTGGTGGCGAGCGACTGGTGCTTGGCATTGTTTTGTGAGCGGATTTTGCGGATCAGATCGCCGGTATTAATGCCTACCGGGCAGCGGTCGGCACATAACCCCGTCGCAGCGCAGGTATCGACCCCTAAATAACTAAAATCTTGTTCTAGTTGATGTAACAATTCAGGGTCCTGGTTACTGCGACGCAAGCGTTGAATTTCACGGTAGCTGGTGATCCGTTGTCGCGGACTAAAACTGAGTTGATTCGACGGACACACAGGTTCACAAAACCCACACTCAATGCATTTGTCGACAATTTCATCGGCGGCGGGTAACGCTTTAAGGTGTTTGATATGCGCCTTAGGGTCGTCATTAATAATGACCCCAGGATTAATCAGATTTTTGGGATCAAATAACGATTTAATCTGCTGCATTAGCTGATAACCTTGCTGCCCCCATTCCAGTTCAATAAATGGCGCCATGTTTCGACCCGTGCCATGTTCAGCTTTTAGTGAGCCTTGATATTCCACCGCGACCAAATGACAAACATCATCCATAAAATCTTGATAACGTTTTATTTCGATCTCAGTTGAGAAATCCTGAGTGAATACAAAGTGCAGATTGCCTTCTAATGCGTGGCCAAAAATAATCGCCTCATCGTAGTGATATTGTTCGAACAACTGTTGCAGATCTTTAACTCCAGCCGCCAAGTGTTCAACGGGGAAGGCGACATCTTCAATGATAACTGTGGTGCCCGTTTCACGCATGGCACCAACAGCAGGAAAAGTACCTTTACGAATGGCCCACAATGCTGAGTATTGCGCAGGATCATCGGTAAAGTCGATGCAATTAGTTTGTTCAAATTGCGCTAATATCTCAACTAACTCAGTTGTCTGGTTATTTAACAATTGCTGATTGGCAGCGCGTGTTTCAATTAATAGCGCGGCAACGTTACTGTCGAGTTGATTAATAAAATCAGGTAAGCCAGGCATTTGGCTAACCGAAGCTAGCGAGCGTCGATCAAGCAATTCAACCGCCGCAACATTGGCTTTTTTTAAGGCTTTTACCGCATTACAGGTCGTTTCGATATCAGGGAAAAAGACCAGTGATGAGGCCCGATGTTTGTGCTCAACAACGGTATGGTAGGTCACCGAGGAAATAAAGCCTAAGGTGCCTTCTGACCCGATCATTAAATGGGCTAATATATCGACAGGGTCTTCAAAGTCGATTAACGAGTTTATTGCATAACCCGTGGTATTTTTAAGCCGATATTTGTGCTCAATTAATTGATGTAATTGTTGGTTGTTTTTCGTTTGCTGGGACAATTGGCTCAAACTAGCAAGTAGCGGCGCATGAGATATTTTAAATTGTTCAATGCTGGTGTGATCGCTGGTATCTAAGATTGCGCCATCGTGTAAAACAACCCGAATGCTAGCCAGTGTATGGTAGCTATTTTGAGCGACGCCACAGCACATGCCACTGGCATTGTTGGCGGCAATACCGGCTATTTTACAGGTATTAATTGACGCAGGATCAGGTCCTATTTTTCGGCCGTAAGGCGCGAGGTACTTGTTAGCATCACTGCCGATAACGCCAGGACCAAGCTTTATCTTTAGCCCTAAATCTAATACCTGATGATCACGCCAGCTATTAGTTAGCATGATTAAAATTGAGTCTGATTGTGCTTGCCCTGACAAACTAGTGCCCGCGGCGCGAAAAGTAACAGCGAGTTCGGCCGTCTGCGCAGCGATAACGAGTTTGACTAACTCGACTTCATTATCTATTTGAACGACAAGCTGTGGTGTTAGGCGATAAAAACTGGCGTCAGTACCGTAAGCTAAGCACTTAGCTAGGCTCGATATTACCCGCTCCTGCGGCAGAAATTCGGTGATTAGATTACTAAATTCTTGATATTTCTTCGCCAGCATACTTACGCCTTCTTTGGATTGAATTATTCAGGAATACTATTTATAGATTGTTAATTGTGCTTAACCTTAACAAATTTGTGGTCAAAACATAATGTCATCTTGGTCTGACAACTGTTCTGTCGTGACACTAGGCTGTTTTTGGCAATAAATTAACGAGGGTTTAATTTATCGTTAAAAATATTGTTAATATATAGCCAGTAAATTAATTTATTATTTCATAAAACGGTGTAATTAATGTCGAATGCTAATGAGCTCGCGTTGTTTTCTATTGTGGTCGAGGCCAAGTCATTTAATAAAGCAGCCCAAATTGCGGGTATTTCAACCCCGGCCCTGAGTAAAAAAATTACGAAATTAGAGAGTGAATTAGGGGTGCAACTGCTGCACCGCACGACCCGACGTTTACACCTGACCGAAGCCGGCGCAATTCTTTATCAGCATGCCAAAGATATTCATCGTCAAGTCAATGATGCCGTGAGCGCTGTGAGTAATTTTAGTCAAGGCTTGAATGGGGTCATTAAAATGACTGTGCCGACTATTTCTGGTGAGCTGTTATTGTCTGAGGCGGTGGCACAGTTTAGTCAGCAGCATCCTAATTTAACCATAGATATGCGGCTTGAAAACCAATTTGTTGATTTAGTGAAAGAAGGGCTCGACTTGGCCATTAGGACCGGGGTGTTGGCTGATTCCAGTTTGATTGCGAAGCCGCTGATGGAATCAAATTGGGTAGTGTGCTGCGCACCTAGTTACATTTCGGCTAATGGTCAGCCACAAACCATTGAAGATTTGACCCAGTTTAACTGCCTTGCTTATGCTTATCAGGCCCAAGGGGCATGTGATTGGCGCTTGAGAAAAAATGGCCAAGAGCATTCGGTTAGAATTTCAGGAAATTTTTCGACCAATAATGCACAGGCGTTACGAAAAGCGGCATTGGCTGGGTGCGGTATCGTTTATGTGCCACGTTGTTGCGTATATCAAGATTTGTGTAATGGTGATTTAATTGCGCTATTAACCGATTATCAACCACGTTCGTTAGGGATCTACGCTGTTTATCCTTATACTCGCCATCAGCCTGAGAAGGTCAGATTGTTGATTGAGCACATTGGTCGTGCTTATCAACAGCGGGCAGATTATTTTTAAGGATTATTGATTAGATGAACTATTTAGAAGTATTTCCCTCTATTGCTTTGGTATGGGGGGTATTGGGGGTTGCCGTTGGTCTTAAAGGTGAGGTTGCTGCAACAGATAAATATACGGTATTAACCAAATTATGGTTGGTGATCGGTTGGGCATATTTGGCCGCTTGTGTGCCTATATTTCAAGAGAGTCAGCACTTTAGCGCACAGATGACATTTTTCTATGCAGCCTTTGCGGTGATTTTATCGTTGGAAGTGTGGATTATATTTCTTGGCAGCTTAATAGCTATCGCTTTAGCTAAAAAAGCCCATGATCACGAGTTTTCGTCATTGATGCTGCAGTGGCACTTGCCGATTAAACGTGTGCTTAAGCCAATGTTGCAAGTATTAAGTGTGC
>Ga0209292_1004913_pt1 | contig 13878 bp, 9 predicted proteins | sample GOMGulsemesocosm_2_FD_184634 | JGI IMG/M metagenome (GOLD analysis project Ga0209292, IMG submission 184634) | Methane-oxidizing microbial communities from mesocosms in the Gulf of Mexico - GOM9C Gulf of Mexico (SPAdes) (version 2) | ecosystem: Environmental > Aquatic > Marine > Cold seeps... | reverse complement strand
AGCGCGATGGTAAACCTTTATTGGAAGACCCTGTTGTTCAAGATCAGTTGGTGCAATTTATTATGGAGGAAAGGAATCTCTTATTGAACCAAAAGCGCAGTGATCTGCCAGACCTTTGTACGGATTATCCTTTGTCACTGATGTTGTCTGGCAAGCTGGAAGCAACTGAACTGTTTCGGCGTATGCGCCAGTATGCGGTGAGTTTGCAGGGCGCTAAAGGCGGTCTTTATATTCATGATAACGACGCCTTGAGCGGTGGTATTTGGCAGCACGCTTACTTTAATAATTTCTCGGCAACTATTGGTGGCGGCACTAGCCAGGTTCAAAATAATATCATTGCAGAGCATGCGCTCGGTCTACCCAAGTAAGCAGAGACAAGAGTAAGGAGAATCAAAATGAGTCTTGAACAAATAGCTAAAAATATTAATACCGATAGCATGCGCTTTAGTGAAGAACAGAAGATGATTCTGGAAAGTTCACGAAGCTTTTGCCAGGATACATCGTCCATCGAGCAGGTTAGGCAGTTATTGGAATCTCCTCTGGGTTATGACGAGAATGTCTGGCAACAGCTGGTAGCGCTGGGCTGGACCGGGATCGCGATACCTGAGTCTTTTGGTGGCTCCGAGCTGGGCATCGAAGCGGTGGTTCCCATTGTAGAAAGTATGGGCCGCAGTCTTTCGACCACACCTTTTATCCCCTGTACCTTAGCCGCCCAGGTGATCTTGCGCGCGGCTAGCCCTGAGCAGCAACAGCGCTGGTTACCGAAAATGGTAGAAGGTCAAATCGCCACCATTGCCTTGTTGGATAACGAAGACTGGGGTGCCACCAGTACGACTCACCAACTCTCTGATGAGTTGGTGTTGCAGGGTGAAAAATGGTTTGTAGACGATGCCGTGACAGCGGAGCTGTTTATTGTTCTCACCCAATATCAGGGCCGTGCTCGCTTTGTGGTGGTAGAGCGTAATCAGTTGCCAGATGGGGCAATACAGGCCCACGCCTTAATCGATGAAACCAAGCGCTCTGCAAAAATTGATTTTACCGGTGTTGTTGTTTCTGCGGATGCCGTTCTTGCAGAGGAAAATACCCAACAGATACTTGATGATATTAAGTTGATCGGTGCACTGTTGACTGCCGCGGAAGCCGTTGGTGCAACATCTTCCTGTCTAAACCTTATTGTTGAGTACCTCAATACTCGCAAGCAGTTTGGCAAGTTGATTGGTTCCTACCAGGCCTTAAAACACCCCAGTGTTGATATTCTCAATAAACTGGAAGGTGCGCGTTCTCAGGTTTATCACGCGGCAACCTTGTTTGAAGAAGGTAAAGGCAATGTTGAGCGTGATCTGGAAGTCGCCTGCCGTATGGCAAAGGCTTCAGCCAACGATGCCCTGTTGTATGCGGGGGATCGCGCGGTGCAGTTTCATGGCGGCATGGGTTTTACCTATGAATGTGATGCGCAGTTGTATATTCGGCGCGCACAGTGGAGTCAGCAGCAGTTTGGTGATTCAGCCCACCACCGCAAACGCTTGGCGCCCTTGTTATTGGGCTAGCGGCCCTTGAAAACCGGCGCACGTCTCTCAACTCTCGCACTGATGCCTTCCATGAAATCTTCAGATTTCAACAAGGCATTCAGGGCTTCATTCTCCAGATCCAGAGCCTGACTGAGCGCTTCGATTTGCTGCTGATGGGTAATACGTTTCATGGTGCGAATGGCCAGGCCTGCACCATTGGGCGGGATTACTTGCAGGGCTTTTGCGCGCGCGAAGTCCAGCAGCTCTTCGTGAGGAACGACGGCATTCGCCAAGCCTAATGCTACTGCTGGCTTGGCTTCTATTCTTTCCCCGTAGAACATAATTTCTTTGGCCTTTTGCAAACCTAACAACCGAGGTAATAGAAAGGTGGAGCCGAGCTCTGCCGAAATCCCCAGTTTGGCAAAGGGCAGTTGAATCCAGGCGTGTTCGGATAGATAAACTTGGTCGGCCCCGGCCAGTACGAAGGTAAAACCGCCACCAATCGCCAAGCCATTAATGGCGGCAATAATGGGTTTATCACACAGGAACAGTTTTAACGTGGCCTTTTTCTGGGCGATATCGCTTAGGTCTATTTGCTGCATCAATTCATCAGAGACACCTTCGAAGGCATCCGGACTAAAATAGCCGCCACTGCTAAAGGCTTCCCGTGTGGGCTCGTCCGAACCCGGGGTCTTGGCCCCGGTAATGATTAATGCATGGGCCGTCTCATCTTTTTCAAACTGGTCAATGGCCCAGTACATTTCCAAAAAGGATACCGGGCTAAGGGCATTCTTACGTGCCGGGGTGTTTAGGGTGAGGGTAACCAGGCCGGTGTCGTCTTTTAGGTAGACCAGGTCTTTAAAATCTTTCGTATTCATTGTGAATCCTTTTTATATTTTCTCTTTAATCGGCTGTGCTGGCCGCTTCTGCCGAGACTGAACTAGAGCTGGGCTGAGTATCATCCGCGTCGGTAAACAGGCCTGCGTATTGTTTGCGCAACTCGGGTTTTTTCACCTTGCCGGTACCGGTGAGTGATAGGGCGCCTACAAATACCACGGCCTTGGGCACTTCAAATTTACCCAGTTTATTTTTGCAGTGGGCAATGATGTCTGCTTCGCTGAGCTGTGCACCGGGCATTAGCTGAACCACCGCGCAGATGCCTTCGGACCAGTGTGGGTGGGGCAGGCCGATGACGGCGCTCAGGGCAACGCCGTCGATGGCGCTGACAATGCCCTCGACTTTACAGCTGGAGACGTTTTCGCCGCCTGTCTTGACGATGTCTTTTTTGCGGTCGACAAACATGAGCTGACCTTGTTTGTCGATAAAACCCAGGTCGCCACTGTGGTGCCAGCCGTGGCTTTGTACCTCGTCGGTGGCTTCCGGGTTTTTTAGATAGCCATTCATGGACTGGGGGCCGCGCCAACATATTTCGCCCATCTCGCCCTGAACGCACTCGCGGCCGTCATCATTCAGTACCGCTTGTTCGGTCATGGAGGTGGGTACCCCCCAGTAGTTGCCCTCGCTAAATTCTGTGGGGCTGTTGTCATAGAATACGCAGGGCATGGGGGTGAATTCGGTTTGCCCGCTGCCTAGGTGAAATTGACAGCCGAAGGTGGCGCGCAGCTTGCTCAGCAGTTCGCTGCCCATGGGGGCCATGCCATAGAGCGCGGCCGTGAGGGCACTGTAATCTCGCTCGGCCATACCGGGTACCGCTAAACACGCATTCCACATCATTGGCAGCATAACCACGAAGCTAATCTTTTCTCGCTCTAGGGTTTCGACAACGAGTGAGGGATCAAAACCTGTGTGAATGACGTAAGCCCCAGACATCTGCATACAGCCCAGCAGGCCGACCAGAGCGGTAATGTGAAACAGTGGCAGCACGTTGAGCGCCGGGCTTCCACGCTTTATATCAAGGTTGAGCGGGGTGTTCATGCTCGACATCACCAGTGCCAAGTGAGAGGTCTCAACCCCCTTGGGGCGCGATGTGGTGCCGCTGGTATAGAGTATTTGTGCCACGTCCCGATCGTTAATAAATGTGTCTAATATCTCGTCTGTGCTCTGGCCGTCGCACAGTTGCTGCAAGCTAGTGTCGGCGGCGCCGAACTCAATACCCATGGATATTTTGTACTTAAGCTCCGCGAGCCCCTCGCTGCATTGGCAGCACAGGGCTTCCAGTTCGGGCTGATAGACCAACGCCTTTACTTCGCTGTGTTCAAGGTTGTAGCGCAGGTCGTCGGGGTTTTGTAAAAAGTTGATGGGCACGCAGACAATGCCGGTTTTGTAGCAGGCGAACAAAGTCAGCACAAAGTCGATGCTATTGCCGCTGACCAAGGCGATGCGGTCGCCCTGTTGTAAACCCATATTGCGCAGACCACGGCCCAGCTGATTAACTCGGCTGTTGGCCTCGCGATAACTCAGGCTCACCCGCTGGCCGTCAATAAACTCGACTAGGGCGTCCTTGTCTCCGGCCTCGCGGGCGCGGCGACGCAGCAGGTCGCCCATGGCGACACGGCTGATAATATTGTTATTTAGATCGTCAGACTGCTTCACGGTGTTTACTCACTCTGGTTATTATCGATGAGATCGAGGGCGGCTCTTATTGAATAATGCTACCGAATAAACAGTGTAGAGAAGTGGTTGCTCGGCGCCCTTTTTTGGGTGCCATTCGTATGGGAATTGGTGCCATTGGTGTTTTGGTGTTAAAGCTGAGGGTTGCGGGGGTGCTGGCAGCTTAACTGGTCATATCCGATAATCAGGCTATGAATACTTATATGCGCCATCGATTCCAGCTAGGCGCCCCCTCCAAATGTCATCAGCCACCGCTCGCCGCTCGCATGATAGCCGTCGGCTTGTTATCGAGGTGGCTTTAAGCAATTTCTCTTTCAAGTCTAAAGCGCGGGCGCCCTATTTTTACCGATGTGAGCCAGAATAGCGGAGATAACACGCTCGGGTTTTTCCGCCAAAAGGCTGTGACCCGCCTCGAGTTCTATTTCCTGGTAGGGCCCATTAATGTATTGGCGCTGACTGGCGACACTGGAGCGTGCGACGACACCGTCTTTATTTCCCCAGATGAATAACGTAGGCGTTTTTACGCTGACCTCAAACTCGCCACTTAATGCAACTTGCTCACTCTTCAGGGCACGGTACCAGTTTAAGGCCGACGTCAGCGCTCCGGGTTCGGCCTGGATGCTCAGGTACTCTTTGCGCTGAAGTGCTGGCATGCGCTCTAGCATTTTGGCAAATTGGCTCTGACCGTTATACGTCAGTAGAAATTCGACCAGCATAGGTGTTCTGAATGTTGCAAAGTACTTGCTGCGTTGCGCCTGGTCCGCGTTGTTTAGCGTTGCATTGTTAAATGCGCCCAGGTGGGGAATCGCCATGCCTGTCCAGGATCGGATGCGGTCGGCGTGATTAAATACGGTTACCCAGCCAACGGCGGAGCCCCAGTCGTGGCCCACCAGATGAAAGTCGTCAAATCCGACGGCGTCGGCGAGCGCAATCACATCCCGGGCGAGGGTGGCCGGTTCGTAGTCTTCTATCTCGTCGGGCCTTGCACCTGGACTATAACCGCGTTGATCAATCGCTAATACCCGGTATCCGGCTTGAGCGAGTGGTTGTATGAGTGGTGTCCACATAATGGACGATTCGGGAAATCCGTGTAGAAGGATGATGCTGTCGCCTTTATTTTGCAGGCCGGCGACACGTGCCCGGAATTCAAAACCCGCTGCTTTGATTCTAAACTCGCCTCTGTCGTCGTCTGTAGAGAGTAGGGGTAAGGCATTGACATATTGGGTGTGTGAGCGACCCCAGTCCAGTGACCCGAGGTACAGAGCCGTTGGAACGGCGAGCGCCAAAATGACAAAGCTTGCTAACCACGTTTTCCAGCGCATAGACCGTTTCCTGATTGGGGGGGGGTGCAGATGCCAAATTACGGCAAGTACTTTATTGTTCCAAGTATCAATAGTGAACAGTGATCGATTTTGATGATATAGAACCCTTGATGCAAACGCATAGCGCACCACGTAATACGTTTCTTGAAGGTAAAAAAGCGGCGAACTAAATTTCAGTCCGCCGCTTTTTTACCTGATCAACTCAAGCCCTTAGGTTTTGAGTTCTCGATTTTATTCAAATCGATAGGTAACGCGAACACCATAAGTGCGTGGATCAAGGTATTGTGGTGTGCGGTAACGACCGACTAATGAATTGTCTACACCTAAACCGGTGATAGACCCTGCATCAGCGACATTTTTCACAAAGCCTTCAATTGCCCAGACATCCTCTAGATCTCTAAAGCTGACACTCATGTCGGTTTGGTGCCAAGCGTCTTGTTTATCTGTGGGAATGTTGTACAGCCGGGTATAAAACTCATCTTGCCAATAAGTTTGAGCGCGATAAGTCACTTCCCAACTTTCAGCGAGTTCATGGGTATATTGCACGCCAAACTGAAGAGATTTTTCAGGAGAGAAGGTCAGTGTTTTGCCTTTCAAGTTTACGGGTCCAGAGCCTGATGGTGATGAGATGTCGGGGGACGTATAGAACTCTTCATTAATCTCAGTATCCAATAGCGCGATATTCAGGTTAATGCGAAGCCCTTCGACAGGCATTGACAGGAATTCAAATTCTGCACCTTTTACATCTGCGTCAACATTCGTATTGAAGGTTGTTCCATCCCCCAGAATGCCGCCGACCTGTAGACCATCATATTGGTACACAAATGCTGTCACGTTGGCCTGGAAAGTGCGATTGGCGAAGGTATTCTTGGTGCCGACTTCCAATGCGTTGATGTATTCTGGTTCAAACGTTGGAAAAGATGACTCGCTCGCACCCGGGTTGATACCACCACCCTTATAACCTTTAGACAAGCTGGCGAAAAATAAGGTGTCTTCCGTCAAATCCAGATCAGGGGTATAACTTAAGCCAAGCTTCCCTGTTGTTTCAGACCAGGAACCTTCACCCGTGTTCCAAGTACTATCCAGATCGAAATCGCTGGTTAAGTAGGAACCTGGAGCGAAGGGGTAGATTGAGAGCGGCGAAATAGTACGTGTTAAAATTTCTTTTTCTTCTTTCGAGTATCTTAATCCCAGAGTCAATTTTAAGTCTTCACTGAAGTCATAGTAACCTTCACTGAAAACAGCCCAGGAATCGGTGACAACCTCCGGCGACTGGAAGCTAAATGGCGCTAGTTCATCCGGCAGTGCCTTAAAATTTGAAACGGCCGTTAACTCAGGTAAATAAAAGTTAACCAGAGACTCGCCCTCATAGGAAAGGTAAAAGGCACCCGCTGTAAAATTAAAATTTCCGTCCATGTAGGACGCCACTCGAAATTCTTGGCTGATCTGCTCACTAGCACCAAAATCTGTGCGTACGGTGCTCCAGCGAGTACTTGCCTCTGATCGTCCATCAGGCATAACGACTGATTGCGGCGTAAATAGAGCCTCTCCACCATCTGCGTTATCAAAGTCATTGCGAGCAGCTGATTCTCTGTCGTGGTAGGCCGTAACCGATGTAAATATAAAGTCCTCTGCAAATTCATAGTTAAATTCGAAGGAGACTAAGAGGTCTTCACTTTTCATAGAGGGTTGATAGTCAAGACGAACTTTTCTTGGGTCACTTGGATTACTACGAACAGAACCATCCAGATTGGTATTGTAAAAATCTGGACGTGTACCAAAACCAAGGGCGCCTAATAAGCCGGATAAACCACCATTGGCCAGAGAGCCGTCGGTAAAAGAAGTATTGGGGAACTGGTGGGAAAGCGTATCATTATTACAGCCCAAAACAGCGTCCGCCGTACATAAAACGCCAACTGCGCGACTTCTGTCACTGTCCTCTTTAGAATATTGAGCGAATAAAAAGCCGCTGGCTTGATCGCTAAAATCAAAACTGGTTGAGCTTCGGAGTGACCATTGATCACGACCATCCAGAGAACTAAATCCTGCACCGTCTGACACGTTCTCTGAATAACCATCACGCTTGATAGTATTGAATGCAATACGCTGATGTACACTGTCACTCAGGGGGATATTGAGATAACCCTGTGTTTTCAGGCCCTTGTAGTTACCCAACTCTGTGGTGAGGGCACCTTCAAATATGTCGGTGGGTTTAGCGGTAACCGAATTCATAACACCGGCCGTTGTGTTTCGGCCAAAAAGTGTGCCTTGCGGACCGCGCAGAACTTCAATGGATTCCAAATCATAAAACTCGTTGCGGGTGCTACTGGCGGTAATATAGACGCCATTAATATGGACACCCATTCCCGGGTCGGCGGTTGCGGAAATCGCGTTGCTGCCTACGCCACGCACACTGTAACTTGCGTTACCCGCGAGTATTAAATTAGGTACCGCAAATTGCATATCGACGGCGTTGTCAATATTTTGGTCTTCCAGCATCGAGCTGTTAAAGGCACTGATTGCTATTGGAGTTTCCTGCAGTGTTGATACGCGTTTTTGTGCAGTAACTGTAATTTCTTCCAGACCTTCAAATGTATAGGCTTGATCAGATGATGCGTTTTCTACCCCTTGTGCCATCACGGACAAACTAAAAGGTAAAACCGCTACCATCGGAAACAGCTGTTTATTAGTTATTTTAAATTTCATTGACTTGCTCTCCTACTCACTCAATTTTGTACCTTCCAATACGACAGATTTGCCAACAGACAACATCTATCTCGTCGCTATTGCACGATCGGTCAATAAGTTACTCTTGGCGTGGGTGGCTGTCAATCTTTATTGGTCAAGTCGTCAATAATGGCTGTCCTGACGATTTCTGTCGGTGCACAGACGCGGTGGGGAATTTCCCTGGGGAGTGCTGAGGGCTAGTTTGGGGTTTGGGCCCGCTGTTTTTGGAGCTGTGCTGCGGGCCGAGCGATAACGCTAGGAGCGCTCTTTTGCGGATCGCTTGATCAGAGGTTTTAGTGAGGTACTGTACTTCTGTGAGAGCGCCTCAATGCTGCCAATCATCATGGCAACCGTAATGTCTTCAATGGTTTGGCGATTGACATCGTGCCGAGTGAGGTAGTGCCCAGCGGCGGCGGGCATGCCAAAGGAAATATCCATAGCGGGCAGGGCAACACTCATATCAATACCGAAATTGTCGCAGACGATACCTGCTAGAAAGCTAACTGATTTCTCCCGACTGTATTCAGTGGGGTCGCCATGATCTGAGAGGCTGGGTTCCGCCGCCAGTCTGTCCAGGATTAAACCGCGTTCATCTATGTAGGCCAAATAAGTTGCGGTGACTCGACGGACGAGCTGCTCAAACGTATCGGCAGAGTCTGCGGCCTCAATTTGGAGAAGTCGTAAACGTTTGTACTCTCGTTGCAATAAGGTTTGCAGTAAACCCTTCATGCTGGGGTAGTAGGCATACACCAGTGATTTGCTGATGCTAGCCTCCTGTGCCAAACGCTCCATGCTCAAGGCTGACACGCCTTCGGAGGCGATTACGGCTGCCGCGTGGTCTAGAATCAAGTCCTTTCTGACATCTGGAGATAGTCGTGTTCTGGGGCTTTTGGCTTTTTTCATAATGGCTTTGTCAAGAAGGTGGCGAAGTTGGAATTTGATCAAGCAATAGTAAGGGGCGAGAAGGAAATTGCAAGGTTATAGGCGCTGGAAAGTTCATATTACAATGATACACGCCAATACTCAGTAGCATCGAGTTAGTAAGTTCAGTCGTGAAGTATCCGGGGTATGGAGCGAACAATACGTGAATTACTTTTTGAACGTAACTCGGTGACAGCTTTTTTCACCTCTAAAAAAAGCCCCCGCATCTGCATTCCTAGCAGAGGAGGAGGCAAAGATGGCGCTGCCACCAGAGAGATTTTTCACTCGCTGTTACAAGAGTAAAAAGCGAATTTAATAGGCGGTCTAATAGTGGGTATTTTTCAAAGCTCCGCCGTCGACACGAAGATTTGCACCGGTGATGTAGGAGGCCGCAGGACTGGCTAGAAAAACGACTGCATTGGCCACTTCCTCAGGGGTGCCGTGGCGTTGCAGTGCGGAAAGTTGGCTGGCGCGCTCGAAGAGTTCAGGTTGTGCTTTCTCTACTTGGCTCCAAAAACCCCCTTCAAAATTGATTGGTCCCGGAGTGACGAAATTGGAACGAATGCCGTCATCCGCCAGTCGGTGCGCCAATTGTGAGGCGTAGGCATTTAATGCCGCTTTCATAGCGCCGTATTCCCGCTCCATCGGTATGATGTTGGCCATCACTGAGGCTATCGTGGAAATGAAAACCAGAGCGGGTGAGGTACTTTTCTTCAAGTAAGGAATGGTCAGTTCAGTAGCGCGTACGTGCTGCATGAAATCAACTTCGAAGGTGTCAAGCCAGCGCTGTTCGCCTTGCGTTGTGACCCTGGAAGATACATTGCTGATAAAGATATCCACGCCTCCCAAGTGCTCCGCTGCGCGCTCAAGCCAAGCGGCGTAATCCTCAGTGTTGGTGACATCAATCGCCTCGCCATAGGCGTTTGCACCCTGGGCTTTCCAACCTGCGAGGGCTTCATTGAGTGCCTCTGAACCTCGAGAACAGGTTGCCACAGAGGCGCCCTCATCAACGAGCCTGTCCAAAATAGCCTTGCCTATACCGCGGCTGCCGCCCGTTACGATTGCTCGTTTACCTTTTAAGCCCAAGTCCATAATGTCTGCCTTTATGCCAATTCATACGAAATATTTGGCGCAAGCTTAAACGCTATTTGACTAAAAGTACAATAGTGGACTTGAGTTGATCGGGCTGCTGCCGTTTTCAGCTTGGCATTGATCTTTGTAGGGATGAAACAGTCTTAGCTTAGGTCGAAATTATAGCTATTGTGAGACGCGTTTGTTTTTATTGGGCAAATGATCAATAAAACTTGACCGGTTTGAGTTTTACCACTAATTTACTATCCGCCCGCTGTGTGGATAATTACCTATCTGTTGGATGGCTTTGTGGGTTCATTCTTAGTTTTTGGGGGCTTGTATGTCGATTGAAATGAAAATCATGACCTTTTTTCAGAGAGTGTCCCCGCAAGTGTTGCCTGGCTTGTTGTCGCTCCTGTTGGCAACAGTCTGTGCGGCTGAGCGTTTGGGTGGTTCTGCAGAGGGTGTTGTTAAGAGCGGGGAAAAGTTGAATGAAGAAAACCAAGTAGATTTTCAGGTGGGGGAAGACAAATTTCAAACCTTATGCCTCGCCTGTCATGCCGGCGGAATGCCTGAGGCACCGAGAGTTGAAGCGTTAGAACTCTACCCGCCCGAACGAATAGTGGAAGCCTTGAATAGCGGCGCTATGAGTACAATTGGCTTGTCGTTGTCGGGCGAGGAAATGCGGAAGGTGGCATTTTATCTCACGGGGAAAACAATAGAGTCGAAACAAGCCGAACGAGCACTTTTTCTCTGCGAATCTGAATTTTCTGCATCTGATCAGAAGGCGAATTCCCTGTGGTCGAGCTGGGGAGGGCAGGCTGGCAATCAGCGTTTTCAAACGAAGGAAAAAAAATTAACGCCCTCCAATGTACAAAACCTAAAGCTGAAATGGGCCTTTGGCTTTCCGGACACTACCCGCGTCCGATCTCAACCCACGGTGACAGAAGCGGTGACATATATTGGCAGCCAGGATGGCCGTATTTACGCTCTGGACAATAATACTGGCTGTATTCACTGGACGTTTACAGCAGATGCCGAAGTTCGCGGTGCAATTAATCTACACGCGCACCCGGAGACCGATAAACGCACCTTGTTGTTTGGAGATTATAAGGCTAGTGCTTATGCGCTGGATGCCGGCACAGGCAAGTTGCTTTGGAAAACCCGTGTTCACGAACACTCTCTGGCAACGATCACGGGCTCAGTCGCGGTTGATGACGACCGGGTTTATGTGCCCGTGTCTTCTTCGGAAGTCGTGCCTGCGGCGAATTCAGAATACCCTTGCTGCACGTTTCGAGGCGCGCTTGTGGGTCTCAATTTACGGGATGGCCACATTGAATGGCGAACCTACACAACCAAAATTCCAGTGCCGAGGGGTAAAAATTCGGTCGGTACCAACCGCTTTGGTCCATCGGGTGCACCTATTTGGTCAACGCCAAGCCTCGATAAAAAACGCAATCTAGTGATGGCCACAACGGGACAAAATTATTCGTCGCCCGCTACGGGCACCAGCGACGCGGTGATCGCCATGGACGCTACCACTGGAGAAGTTGCCTGGGTGTCACAGGTTTGGGAAAACGATGCATGGAATGGCGGTTGTGTGCGTAAAACCGCAAATTGCCCTGAAGAAAATGGTCCCGACTTTGATATTGGTGCCTCCGTTATAATCAGCAAAACGGCGTCTGGGAGAGAGTTGCTACTAGTCGGGCAGAAATCGGGTTTGGTGTATGCGATGGATCCGGACCAGAAAGGCAAAATTCTGTGGCAACAGCGTGTGGGGCGCGGCGGCACTATGGGAGGCGTACATTGGGGCATGACGACAGACGGTGAACGCCTGTATGTGGGCGTCTCAGACCTGTTTACCAACAATCCTTATAAGAAAGGTGATGCGCACCCGGGTTTACATGCGCTAAATCCTTTGAATGGAAAGTTTTTGTGGCGCACTCATCTGGAAAATACATGTCCGAAAGAATCGAAATTTTTCTGTGATCCCGGTATTTCAGCCGCGGTTAGCAGCAGTCCGGGCTTGGTGTTCGGGGGGGCTTTAGACGGCAAGTTGAGAGCATTTGATGCAAGCGACGGTAGCATTCTTTGGTCTTATGACACTCACAAACTTTTCACTACGGTGAATGGCGTGGAAGGGAGAGGAGGCGCAATTGAGGCTGACGGACCGGTTATTGCGGACGGTAAAGTATTCGTGACTTCCGGTTACGACAAGTGGGGTGAAATGCCAGGCAACGTGTTGTTGGTGTTTTCACTTGACGGCCAATAGGTATCGAAAATGTTGATCGCCTCCAAAAACCTATTCTAATCATCGGTGGTATAAATAATGAAAGTACTGACTAAGCAGTTATTCTCGATAGCCTTTGCATTTTTTTGTGTGCAATCCGAGGCTATCGACATTCGAGAAGACGCCAATATAAAGGACACCACCACTACCATTATTGGTTTAAATCACATTGGACTGTCTGTGAGGGATCTGGATAAGACGCTGGCCTTCTATCAGCAATCCACAAATTTCGAATTGATTCGGAGAGAAACGATTACTCAAAATCAAAACGCTGATGCTTTGTATGGCCACAAGGGTATTAGCTATGAAGTTGCCGTTTTAAAAGCACCGAATATGTTGTTCGAGTTAGTTGAGTTTTCACATAATCATTCTCTGCCTCTTGAACGCATGCTTCCACAGGGGCCGGGCATGACACACACCTGTTTTCAGTCTCCCTCAAGTGACCCCGGCTACGATAAATTTATTAAGGCCGGTGCCGAGCTCCTGTCTCGGGGCGACGGCCCGGTTGACATTGGTGGCTACGGCGTGACGTATGCTTATGTCTATGACCCCGAAGGCAACATGATTGAACTTGAGCAGCTCGATGGCAGTGTGCTGTCTCGTGCGGGTTATGACAAAACCTGGAAAGACCTAGGTGAAGAAATGTGGATGTCACAGGTAGCACTTGCCACTCACGACCTCGAACGTTTGATGAACTTTTATCAAGGAGTTCTGGGCTTTCAGCCTTATCGTAAAGCCGATATTTCTGGGAAAGTGAAGTTTGATGAAATAGTCGATATCGACGATGTTCACCTCAAGGCTGGCTGGTTTCGTTTGAATGAAACATCGAAGGTGCTTGAAATTTGGGAGTACGTAAACCCAGTCACCCCTGAATTTGATGGCGTAAGAGATCTTACCGCCTTGGGTTATTCTTTTTCCCTGGAAGTCGCTGACATACAGCTTGAGTATCTACGTTTAACCAAGCAGGGCGTAGAGTTTGTGGGTGAGCCGGTAGAGCTCGGCGCTTTTTGGCAGGTTTATGCGCGCGACCCGGATGGAAATATTTTTTCTTTGCGCCAAGCTGTTGATATCAATTCCAGCTTGTCGGTTCGACATCTTGATAATCGCCACCCAATCTAGGCATGGCGAGTAAAAGGAGCTTATCCGGGATGAGCAGTGAGTGTTTTCCAGTACACCACTGTCAATCAACTCACCGGTCGGACGCAATTCTCGGGGGCGTATTTTTGCGATTGTCAAAGTTAAGTTGTTGGTTTATATAAACTTTATTTGTATTAGTTGGTGTCAGTCAGACAATCAGCTCAGCACGAGCTGTAACCAGCGTGATATCTCCGCAATTTCTTCTGGGCATACCGAGTGATCCATAGGGTATTCACTGTAGTCAACGGCATAGCCCATCTCTGTTAGTCGTTGGCTCGCCAACTTACCCTGTTGCACAGAAACCATTGGGTCCGTGGTGCCGTGACATATT
>Ga0209292_1004912_pt1 | contig 13881 bp, 14 predicted proteins | sample GOMGulsemesocosm_2_FD_184634 | JGI IMG/M metagenome (GOLD analysis project Ga0209292, IMG submission 184634) | Methane-oxidizing microbial communities from mesocosms in the Gulf of Mexico - GOM9C Gulf of Mexico (SPAdes) (version 2) | ecosystem: Environmental > Aquatic > Marine > Cold seeps... | reverse complement strand
CTGCCTTCATCCATGAATAGCAAATCTAAAAATTTGATAGGTTATAATACCGTAAAATAGGCAGGGAAATATGGAGGAAATAAGGAGATTATGGTCAACTAGTGTAAAGTTTGTCAGGATCAAGAAGGTATTATAAAAACTATTATTTAACCGGTAAAAAAACACTAGCCAGTACCGATTAATCCAATCAATACCAACCAGCATTCCATTCATTGTTCGCTTCTAACTAATGGCCAATTCGTACTATCTATTCGGTACTATTAATCTATACGATACTGGGCCATCACGCCGTTTTGCTGTTTAAATTGACTGGTCATGTCACCAACATTGCTTTGCTCATCGGCTTTGAGTGTGTAGTTTTTACCGTCATTGAGCTTATTAAAATCAACTTTAAATTGAGTGTACACATCACCATATTGATAACGCATATTAAGCTCTTTTTGCTCTAGATTATAAGTGAGGGTATATTGTGTTGCATAACCTGTCATCTTGCCATCTACGATACGATTAGCCGCATCTAATGGCACTTTATAAGTTGAGCTATCTAGTTTTGCTAAGCCGTTAATAATACTGCTTGGCGCTTGCAGTTGTGCCAGCATGTACTTATTCCACACAAAACGTTCTGCAGGGCCCACGTTACCATCGAGTGGATACTCACTTGAGAATTGTGACTGTTGCGCTGGTTTTTTTGCATCCCAGTTATTTAAGTGTTCGTTAAATTCAGGGCTATTGGTTAATACGTCATACTGCGCGCCGTGGTAAATCTTCCACTGACCATTGATGAACTCTAAGATCGCCGAATCACCACTAGCATCTTGTAATGAATAATGGCCTTTTAACTTAGCGCCGTCATGTGAAAATAGCTGTATCTGAATATCTTCAATACCCACTAACGCTGCTTTTACGCTGCTAAAGTTATCTAAGAAATACGGAATAACACGCGAGTTTTCTAACTGCACTTTATCGGCATTATATGCACCACTGCTTTCTTCACCTAGGTACAAGGCATTTGCCGCTAATCCCGCTTCATTAAAACCATCAATGCCAGCTTTACCGTAAAACGTCGTCAGGATAGATGCATACTTAGATGTCCATGTCATGACTTGTTCACCAGACTCTGCACCTCGATAACGAATACCCTTGGCACGCACATCAATCGTTGGATGTGTTTCGACCATCCAGTCCATGGTACGAGACACAAATACCCCGTGTTCTTCGGTATCCCAAATCAAACGCGAACACGCTTGCACCGCAGAAATAGCGGATGTGAATAGCACCGCGCCAACCGCAACTTTAACCAATGATTTCTTTGCTAATAAAGTCATGCTTAACCTACCTTGTAAGATGTTATCCCAGCAATAGAATGTTTCTGAGTCTCGCTTGTTTACATGCCTCCATAATAAAGGTTTAATCTCACAGGTAATCTCAGTTGTGTTGGGCATTCCCTAACAAAAAGTAAACGTATAAAGCCAAAATAAGACTAGGAAATAATAATGCTTAGATTTAGTTTCGAACAGCTGGCGTCATTTGTAGCAGTGGCAGAAAAAGGCTCGTTTAGTAAAGCCGCGCAATCTCTCGGTAAAGACCGGTCGACCTTGCACCAACATGTCGGCAGTTTAGAGATTGATTTAGGCATTACCTTATTTGATCGCAGCGGTAAATTCCCGAAAATCACGTTTGAAGGTAATAGCTTATTAACCCAAGCTAGACATATTCTTTATCACGCCCAAGTATTACAAAACAGTGGCGATAGCTTGGCGGAAGGGTTAGAAGAAAGCCTGACGATCTATCACGATATATCCTTACCTATCTCAGTCATAGAACAAGTGCAATTAGCCGTCCACCAACAATACCCCCAAACCCAACTACATTGGATACACAGAGGTCGCGCAGAATCCATGGACGCACTTGCAGAACAACAGGCTGATATTGCCATTGTATTGAGTAAAGGTTCCGGTGTATTACCAAGCAAAGGACTCACCTTTACTAACCTGGGCTATCTGCCGTTTTCTTTCTTTGCCCATAAAGACAGCGTATTAGCCCAACAAACGAGTTGTAACTTAGAAGATCTAGAAAAGCAGCAGCAATACACCGCAGAAAACTACATGGAAGTAGAGCTAGGTAACAATACCAAGATCTCGGGACGTATTGCCACTATCAGCAATATGGATATTATTCTGTCGTTACTCAAACAAGGTGGCTGGGCATTGCTACCCAATCACTTTGTCAGTTCATCTTCGTATGTCGATGAAATTACGAAACTTAACATTAACTTTATGACCAATGATGGCCGTTGGAGTTTGATATTACTCACCCGTAACCATCAAAGTACTGGGAAAGTACAACGTTATGCGATTGAGCAGTTTAAAGCGGCTTTTAAAGTGATCACGCAGTAGCTCTTGTTACGAGCAGTTATTACGAAATGCTTACACGACAAACTGCGCGGCAATGCGTAAGTAGTGCGCTAAGTCGGGGTGTGCTAATTCGGTATGCTTACCAAGATCATCAAATAAGCGTACTTGTAAGGCATCTTTATAAAATGGTTCTTGTTCGAAGTCGGCAATCTCTTGCACATCCATCGGCCCGCCTTGTACCGCGAGGGTATCCTGCGATGCTTGGCTCAGTTGACCATGATATTTCGGTTTTACCGCGCACATATAACGCTTTGCTTGCACATGTAGTGCAATGCCATCAATGATTTGTTTGGGAAAATACGGTGCTAAAAATTTAGCCCCCACATCTTCGTGATAACCATCAATACCCTTCTCAGTAATATCTTCCGGCAGTTCTAAGATCAAATGGCCAAAATCATGTAATAACGCCGCCGTAATAATCGCATCACTGCTATTCTTTTGCTCAGCGTAATAGGCAGACTGCAGCATATGCTCACCCATGGAAATATGTTCGCCATAAGCAACGTGACCATTATCTTCAAATTGCTGTTTAATAAACCCTATAATATCCATTATTTATTCTCCACGTTAGACTCTAATTTCATATCTAACTTAGTCTCTAACTTGGTCTCAAGTACTGCTAAGGTACTTTTTAAAGAATCAATGTCGGCATAACAACCTTGCAGATGACGAGCGCCTTCAGCAGCCACTTCTCGGCCATGTAAAATACGTTCATTATTAAAAATCATCAGCTCGCCCGGTTGCAAGGTACACAAGAACTTACATTCTTCACTGTGCAAGATACGGCTGAAGTTTTGATACGCTTCATAAAATGCAGCCATCTCAGCAAACGGTAATTTAATCGCTTGAATGGAGCGGTTATTTAAACGAATACGCTCGAGTTCACCACTATTGTTTAACTCAATAATATAACCAGTATGCTCAAGGTGGGTATCTGCATTTTTAAAACGGTAAGTCATCGGTGTCGAGGTTAATAACTGGTACTGCTGTGGAAAACGTTGCTGTAATAATGTCGCCGCATAGAAACCATCGGTTAACGCCGTGATCCCGCCTTGCTCTGCACTAATTAAACAATGTAATAACTGTAATGTCGGTACTGGATGGCGATAGGCATTATCGGTATGTAAACTCAATGGTTTTGGGGTATAGGCTAAGTTCACCGGATTTTCTTCCGAGATCACTTCAAAGTGGCTGCCATAATTGGTATCACGCACAAAGCCAAATTGCTCGACAACCTTAAATAACTGCTTATCAACATTCGGCACCTCGTGTAAAAATGCCAAACCGCATTGCTTCACAGCACCTAACCAATTTCGTTTCACTTCTTTACTGCTTAGCACTTCAGGATACTGAAAGGTAATTGCTGACGCATTTAACTGTCCATCCCATAATACTTGCTGATCGAGTGCTGTCGTAGCATTAGCGTCTTGCTCATCAGCTTGCATGCTAGCGAGAAAAGTTTGACTGTAACGACTCAGGTGGCCATCTTGCCACGTTATCACTAAGTCCCCTTCGTCAATCGTCACGACTTCTGGCTGAATGGTTAAATCCAAATTGAGGATCTCTTGCAAGCGTTGCCCAGAAGAGTGCAAGCATTCGCTGCAACGGCAATTATCTTTCAACCAGAAATAGTGAAACGGCTGATTATTATAAATAAGATGAGAAGAACGTAGTGTAAACATAAACAGATCCTAATACTTAAAAGGTAATAGTTCAAAAACACCAGTGCAGTAAGCTCATCATGACCCCTTACTGCACTAGATTAACTCAAATAGTGAGTTAAGTTGAATTTAAGCTATAAATAGTAGCGTTAAGTTAGCCTTTTGATTCTGATTTGCTATTAAATTTATCAGACCACTTAGTTAATACCGCGCTACGATCATTGGCCATTTTACCAAAGTCCATATCCACGATTGCGTCTTCTACGTTTGGATAGTTTGCCACTGCGCCATTCACGTCTTTATGACCAACAACCGGATAAATGGTGTTGTACATTTTGTTGGCATCCACTGATAACGACCAATCCACCAGCTGTTTAGCCGCGTCTGAGTTGTTATTTACTAGGCCAACGGATTCCGTATCCCAACCAATGCCCTTAGGCAAAATCAGATCAATCGGCGCACCTTTTGATTTCAGTTTCGAACCACGGATCGCCACGGAAATACCAATCACAGTTTCACCCATCGCAGACTGTACGCAAGGTTTAGAACCGGAATGGGTATAGTGAGCAATATTTTTATCCAATTGCTCCATATACTGCCAGCCTTGCTGCTCACCCATACCTTGTAACCATGCGGTGACTTGGATATAACCGGTACCCGATGAACCCGGGTTCGGCATCACAATGTGGCCTTTATAAACTGGATCTAATAGATCTTCCCAGGTTTTTGGTTTTGGTAAACCAAGCTGCTTCGCAACAATGGTATTGAAACAAACGGTATTGAAAAACGCATCATTACCAAACCAGGCTTTGTTGTCTTCTGGATCAATCATGCTAGTTTTGATGCCATCAAGATTTGCTGGCGTATAAGGTTTCACAATACCGCTATCTTTGAGTAATGCTAATGATGAACCAGCCAGTCCCCACACCACATCCGCTTTAGCATTTTTACCTTCAGCTAATAATTTTGCCGTCATCACACCTGTAGAATCACGCACCCATTTAATATCGATATCAGGGTGACTTTCTTCAAAGGTATTTTTGAATAAGGCTAACAGGTCAGTTTCAAAAGAGGTATAAACGGTCAGTTCCTCTTTTGCAAATGCATGAGAAGAAGCGCCAAGAATAACGGCCGTAGCAAATAGTGACTGTTTAAAAATGTGCATCAATAACATCCTTATTGATAAATTGATCGATAACTATCTAAGCATTAGATGAGTATTTATGACGCACATTCTAGGCTGAATATATGACAGTTTTATGCTGTTATTATTTCGCTAATATGAAACAGTGTCATTAAAGTTAAACAATCCGATGTTACGTTAATAGCGTTTTCAGCCCACATAGAGCACTAACATGACTTCACCTGTTTCAAATACGGTTTCAAATACAGTACCTAATTATCTTAACCCTGATATCGCCGCTGATCTGGCTTTATTAGACATCCCTATCATCGAAGCAACGCCTGAAAGCTTGAAAGGTTATGGCTGCTTTGTTGACGATCCAGAGGCTTTTGACATTGAGATCACTCGCTGGCCAGCACGAGGTTGGCGTAAAGTCGATGAAGATACCGGTGATGAAGGTGGTGTGACTGAAGGCACCTTTATTAGTACCTGGAAAGGTGATTATCTGTTTGGTCGCAATAAAGCCGTCGACGGTCATTATATTATTGGTTATAACCAGCGCCCAGAGATTGCTGTTGATACCCACAATGACAAACCAAGCCAGCTGATCTTATGGCATGCTAACTATCATCCCGATGGTGGTCAGATGTTTTACCCTAAAAGCAATCAGCCGTTCTTATTACCATTAGCCTTACCGGGTGATGATGTGAAACCACAAGACTTTGTATGTTTCTATTTCAGTGGTGAGCGCGGTGCCTATATCCATGCTGATATTTGGCACGAAGGCGTATTTGCCATTGAAGGAGAGCAAGAATTTGCCGATAAACAAGGCGCTGTACACGCCCGAGTATCGGTTGATTTTGGCAAAGAGTTTAACTGTTTATTACGTGTTGATTTAACTCAACTGCCAAAATAACATGACGTCACTTTTAACAGTGCCTTTAACAGTGCAGTTTAACGATAAAGCAGGTCAACTTCGCCATTTTTAATACGCATATTCACACGCAGTAGAGCATGTTGGGCAATAGCCAACACGTCTTTCATGCTCTCATAACAGGCTTGCTCATTGTTACCGTAAGCAAAAAAGTTTAGCGTTACTTGATAACCCATACCGCCGGTATCCGGTTTATCACCTAAGGCTAAATAACAGGTTGGCGATTGCGACAAGCCAATCGCGCCCGCGTTAAAGCTCGGCTTCATCGACGATGCCATTGATTGAATGTTATTCATTAACCAATCGATGCTTTTTTGCTGACAATTTTCAGGAATATCACGAAATAAGATCATTAATCGCGCACTGCATGTTTTCGCATACGGGTACTGCTGGTCGGTATTATCTTCAGCGGCATTAAACACACAGTCGTTACTTTCCAATAACGAGCTGGCACCATTCACCCATTCAATTAAGCTATAAAACTGTTCAACAAAGTCCCACGTTTTAAACGGTAACAGATCTTCTAAGGCACTACGGATCAACTCAGGCTGTTGTTTAAAATCCATATATACACTCGACTCATCCGATACCATGCTCGTCCACGGGTGAGATCTTAGCGCTGAGTTATCAATTGTTTTGGAAATGAAAGCGTCCACAGTTGCTGCCTTTGTAGGTTATACATAAATAATGAAGGTAGGATTTTAACAGTGATCGTGGGAAATATTAAAAATTTTATCCGCTAATATTTTTCCGTCTAGTTCAACAGTCATACGCCAGTCACCGCATTTATCCACAATCGGTTCCCACACCGTATCACCCAAATAAAATTGCCAATCATTATTCGTCACATGTACATCACCAGTAAATGGCGCGCGTACGTTACCATTAACATCTAAAATACCTGGGTGTGCAATACAAAAACGGATCTTAGCACCACGGGCTTTTTTAATATTCACAATAAAGCCAAATTCAATATCAATTTCTGCAGGAATATCGGTGGTGAACTTCTGAATGCTTGGTAAGTCTTTTGATTTACTCTGCCACTGCGAATGGATGCCATATGTTTGCATTTTAGTGACGGGTTTGTATTTAGCCATTGCTTCACCTAGGGAAATCAGAAATTAATACTATCAATAATACCGATGGTGAGCGCTTGTGGGAAGCTGTAAAACAGCACTCCACAGGGACTGATTAATTATCCCTTCCCAAACAACTTAAAAATATCGCGGTATTAAACGGCTTCTGCATAAAGTAAATATCAGAATGACAGTCACTATCGACGATCTCATTTTTATCATTCGCCGATAAAATAAAATATTGGGTTTGCGTATTAGCTTGAATGCATTTCATTTTGGCAATTAATTCCAAGCCATTCATCTCATCTAGCTGATAATCAACAATCACGACATCAGGCTCTGTATCCACAAATTGGGATAATGCGGCTTTCGAGCTATTCGCGCAAACCGTATTAAACTGTTTTTCTGCCAGCATAGCGTTGCATACTTCCAGATTAAAGCTGTTATCGTCGACAATTAAAATATCCATATCCCGATAATTAACTGGGTTTAACGGCTGTGATAACCTTGATGGATCAAACTGACAGGGGAAGTGCAGCATGATTTTAGTGCCTTCATCTTTCACACTGTGCAATCTTAACTTGCCGCCAATCTGGGTCAATAATTGGTTACAAGTGTAAAGTCCCAGTCCAATACTCGAGACGTGTTTTAGTTTCGATTCCGCATCCACAGTAAAAGGGTTGATTAACAACTCCTTGGTTGATTTTGACATGCCGAGTCCAGAATCTTGGATCAAAATACGCAAATAATAACCACGGAAATTTGATGATAGTGATGGGGAAGTTGGTTGAAATAATGACACCCCTTCCTCGTTAAATGCAGGGCGCTGACAAATATCAATATGGCAACGTACAGCCTTACCCGTACTGTACTTCAATGCATTATTGATCATGTTGGTGATGACTTGAAATAACTTAGAGCTATCCACACTTATGACGGCAGGTAACTTGTCACTGACATGAAAATCTAATGTTTTACCAGCAGGAATACTCAGCTTATTATAGTAGTCTTGGATGTTACCTATGTATTGTAAGGTATTAATCGGCGCATTGTTTAGCACTAAGGTACTCGTAGTAGACTTACTGTAATTCAGGGTATTTTCTGCCACGGAATAGAGTAAATTAGCCGACCATAACATTTTATCAATAATAACACTGTGTTCATCACTGATCTTAGGCATATCTCTTAACACTTGGCTGTAGCCTAACAATGCGTTAATCGGCGTCCTTATCTCATGATTAATACTCGATACCATAGCGACATTGAATTTATTCTCTCGCTCAATACGGTTAAATAAATGTTTATTGACCAATTTAAAATACAGTAATACAAAGATCAGAGCACAAATAAATAAGATAGATAACAACATGCAAGTAAATTCAAACAGCCTTAACGGGGATACTTGTGACTCAATACCTAAAGTATAATAAAAATTATACTCTGGAATACTGATATCTAAGTCTGTGCGATAACGAAGAAAACTTGGCATCATATTGATTGACTGCATCGTACAATAATTATTCTCAGCAAATAATTGTAATGATGAATATTGTAAGCAGGTATCTTTTAATTTCTCGATGTTGAATAACAAGCTCTTAAGTGGGATAGCATAAAATAAATACGGCATGTTTGGCTCATCAATATCGAGCACAATTAATCGATAATGAGGTAATAAGCCGTTCAAGCGGCCATGCTTATCTAGGCTTGTGACTAACGTATCTAATTCTGGGATAAATGTGCTATCCGAGATATAACCTAACGCCAATTCGGGTGTTAGTGTAAAGAGTACTGCAGCTCTTTCATCTAACAACTCCCGCGTAAATATCTCAAACTCTGCTTTTTTTACGCTTTTAGATGATTTAAAAAATGCTTGCATCGCATTCATAATGAGCTTGTGCTGCAAATAGTTTTCTTGGTTAAATGCCATTAGCATCGATACTTTTTTATCATGATTATATTTAAATCTATTCAAACCATGACTAGAAAATACAGCTATAATCGCAGCAGTGAAACACAGACAAATGCCAACATAACTGCGCAGATTAAATTTACAATTCATCTGCAATCGCTACAACTTGCCCGTGAATATGCTCAACCATACACTGTAATTGTTGACGCCTTGTTATCACTTCAATCTGAGCATCAAACTCAAGCGACAAATAACGGCATATCCCTTTAAGCTGATGCTTTAGCGTATTAAGCTGGTCACTATTTTCAATCGTTCCAGTTTGCGAGCGAATGTTAACAAGCTCCCCGACTAACGCCTGATACAAAGGTAACCGTCTTTCTGCACTATAATGCCAGAAGAAATGACGTAAGTTTTCACTGATATCAATGAACATTAGCGGCAATGTCCTTATACACATAACGATTAACCCAGGCAATTAAATAGCGACCTTCAATCGGCGGACTATATACATAACCTTGTGCGATATCACAACCCAGTTCAGCTAAAATATTAAGCACACTTTCAGTCTCAATACCTTCGGCTACGACACTCACCGACATTTTTTTAGCTAAGGCAATTGTCGACTCAACAATGAGGTGGTGTTGTTCATTCGTATCAATATCACACACAAAAGAGCGATCAATTTTAATTTCATTAAAAGGAATGGTATCTAAACGTTCATACGTCGAATAGCTTTTACCAAAATCATCCAGAGAAATACCTATGTCATTAATAATCAGTCGGGCGATAGAATTCAGTACACTGGCTTGATTAATAACTTCTTGAGATTCGGTCAGCTCTAAAATTAATTTGATATCAGCATGTGCTTGTTTATGACGGATTATGTAGTCAATCAAGTTATCGCAGCTCAAGTCTTCTGCGGTAACATTAATCGATAATGTATAACTCGACAACGCCTTTTCATAGGCCCAAAATTTAAATGCTTTCGCGACAATTATCTTAGTAAAATCAACATTTAGTCCTGCTTTATCAATCAAAGGTAAAAACGTATCGGGATAAATATAACCATTTTCATCGTGCATTCTGGCTAACACTTCAAAGCCGATGATATTTTTACTTTTCATATCGACTTGGGGTTGAAAGCAAAGTAATACTTGTTCATCGGCAAGCAGCTGGTTTATGTCATAATCAGATACACTTTCGGATGATTTAACGACCATCTTATGGTCAAGCTGACTTTGCAAACGTGCTGTCTCCGCTAATATAAAGTCCATATTAATCGGTTTTTCAAACACCCCAACTAAATTCAGTTTCAAACTACTGGCAATACTACTCACTAACCCTAATGTGCGTTTATCCGAAGAACTAATCACAGCCAAAGGAATATCAGCATAACTCGCGTGCACAGATAAGAAGTTAATCACTTCCATGCCGTCACTGTTATCCATTTTCAAATCTAAGATCAGTAAATCAATATTACCGTCGATAGCTACAATCGCTTCCATACCTTGATTTGCATCTTCAGCTTCAAACGTCTGAAAATCATATTCGAGTGTACTCTCGACAAGATCGGCTTTAATCGCTTCCCGGACAAATTTTTGGTCATCGACAATCAAAATATTCATAATTACTCCGCTAGATACCGACATTCGTAGGCTGTATTTCTCGTGTTGGTATAACAGAAAGCATCAGCATATTTCGATTTGCCATGACTTCAGAACGACTCATAATAAACGAATAGTTCTGAATGATTTTAGATTGGTGTTCAATTGGTTTAACTTTAAACATGGGGATCTTCATCTGCATTAATTTTTGTTTCAATTTGCTATCACAAGTACTAAAACTTAAATATTCAATCGCTTTATCTGTCGCTAACTGATTAAGGTAAACAGACATCATATGATTATCAATTGCTGGGGAAACACCAAAAGAAGAAAGCACAACCAATACATTCGCACGCTCTTGTTTCGCAACATTCAGTAATTCCATAATACCAATACTGCAATTCATGAACTCAAATAATGCTTTGGTATTTACTTTACAAAACAGGCAATGCCCTACTAATTGGCTAAAATTGCAAAAAGCCGAGACTACATTAAGCGGTTTTAGTGATACTGTTGAGGTTATTTCTTGGTGTGCCGGAAATAAACGCGGGTTACCTTCATACATTAAGCAAAGTTTTAACATCGATGCAAAATCAACGTGGTCAGGCAGCATTGACTTGGTATGGTATTGGTCATTTTTATAATAAGGATGTGCTGCTTTGTCATTTTTTCCGCAACTAGAAAGCTGAATGGCATATAAGCTTTCTTTTACAAAATCAATATCCGAACTATAAATATTAAACAGATCATCACCAAACACTTCGGCTATTTCTGACTGTTTTGTTAAAGAAGGTGTGTTAATACCACGTTCCCAACGGCTAATTGAGATCGTATCTAAACTATCAAAAGAATGGCTTCTTTCGTTTAGTAACGCCCGTAACCCTTCTTGTGAAAGGTTATGCTCTGTGCGTATTTTTTTTAAAAAACTTGAGAATACCCTCATTATTATTGTTTTTTGATAAGAGTATTTTTTATGTCCCATCTTCGCTTCCAATTATATCTAATGCCCTTATCACTAACCTAGCCCCTATCATTACTCAACGACTTTAAACACTAGGCTTGAAACAAAAATACTACCAATTTATAAAGAATAAAATATATATTTATATACACACTAATTCCACAGTAATAGTTTTAACTTTCTTTAAATAAATGCCTACATACCAAGCAACATCGATACTTAGTATGCGACTAGGCACATTTTTATACATATCCATAAAGTATTACTCTAGCGGCAAATATGACACCTCGTTATGCTAATTAAACAGCAATTGGACACAGCAGTGCGCTATGTCAGCACGTTTAAATTAAATGAACATGGAGTTTATGATATGAAAAAAATAATATTAACGTCACTTAGTGCCTTGGCTGTGTCAGCCGCTTTAGCACCGACATTAGCCCTTGCACACGGGTATGTTGCGGGCCAGTTTCCATCACGTGTTAATTTATGTCATTCAGACAATGGATCTAAAAATGATTGTGCTAGCGCATCATACGACCGACAAAGCTTAGAGGCGCCAAAAGGCTTTCCAGCGACAGGACCTGCCGATGGTAAGATCGCATCGGCTCAAAAAGGCGGGTCATTTGATGTGCTTGATCTGCAATCATCAAACAAATGGTATAAAACTAAGATCCAAGCGGGTTTAAATGACTTCCATTGGTTTAGTACAGCTAACCATAAAACCACCGATTACGTTTATTACATCACCAAGCCTGACTGGGACCAAAACGCACCACTAACACGCGCATCGTTTGATTTAGCCAACCCTTTCTGTGTCATTGATATGGATGGTCAACAGCCACTGAAAAATTTAGGTGAGGCGCATCGCTGTAATGTACCTGAGCGCAGTGGTTATCAGGTTATCCTTTCGGTTTGGACCATCGATGATACTGCAAACGCTTTCTATAATGTGATCGATGTGGAATTTGAGGACGGTGTAACGCCACCACCATTACCCGATGCTTGGCAGCAAAGCACCACCATTACCCCACAAGAAGACTTAGCCGTTGGCGATAAAGTAAAAGCCCGCTTCTTTGATTCATCAACGGGTTCATTTACCGCTGAAACCAGCATTGAAATTAACTCCACCGCCAATGGTAAAAAGAATACTTGGTCTTATAACCTAGCCACTGCGATTAATGCCAATCAAACTGATGCGCAAGCGGGTTCAAAAAGTGACAACGATATATTTACCCCTGTTTACGGTAATAACCCTATCTACTTAAAAACAGACTCTAACCTTAGCTCTGTTGAAGTTGATATCATTAAAGGTGACCTTCCTGTTGATGACAGCATTAGCGTTTTAGGCCTAAAAGATGAATATGAAATCGACAATAATGCTGTTGATGTGACGTTTAGCATTCAAGCTGTCGGTAACTTAAATGTCACCAATACGATCTTTGATGCCAATAATAAAGCCATCGCATCAAAATCGAAGAATGTTAATGACACGGTTGAGCAGTTCACAATATCACTCAACAATGTAACCGCAGGTGCGTTTAAACTGGTCTCAATTGCCAACTCAAACGATAACAGCAACCTATCATTACAAGAATCAAATAGCTTCAAAATCCTTAATGCTGAAATCCCTAGTGACTGCCAAGATATTCAAGCAATTGATATAAGCAAGCAATACCAACCAGGTAATGAAGTTTCTTACCAAGGTAATGTTTACCGTGCAGAGCGTTGGACAGATGTCGGCAGAACACCTGATACACTGTATTCAGGTTGGGTATTAGTTGGCCCTTGCTAACAGCACCATGTTAATCGCCGCTTGAAAAAACGGTCAGTTTAAATCAAACAGCGTAAATTGCATTTGCGCTGTTTTTTTATCCGCGTGACACAGGAGTGCATATGAGTAAACCAACCCAGAGATTTGATGTAACGGCGAGATACATGCATTGGATCTCAGCTCTCGTTATCTTGTGGGCAAGTATATCGGGGTTATACATCGCCTTTTTCGAGCTAGAAACGCAGATTAAATCTCAAATTTTAAGTTTCAACGTATCGATAACAACGGTATTTATCCCACTATTCTGCTGGCGTATTTACTACCGTATCAAACACGGCGTCCCGCCAGCACACCCTACGATGTCGGCATTAGAAGTCAAACTAGCCCATGTCGGACATACCTTACTCTATGTACTGGTTTCATTGGTG
>Ga0209292_1004910_pt1 | contig 13884 bp, 11 predicted proteins | sample GOMGulsemesocosm_2_FD_184634 | JGI IMG/M metagenome (GOLD analysis project Ga0209292, IMG submission 184634) | Methane-oxidizing microbial communities from mesocosms in the Gulf of Mexico - GOM9C Gulf of Mexico (SPAdes) (version 2) | ecosystem: Environmental > Aquatic > Marine > Cold seeps... | reverse complement strand
TAGCTACCTAATGTCTCGAATGTGGTAAAAGTTGTCATTGTTTCTATGGCGTAATGGCGCACAAAGCTGGTTAGAGTTTATGATCACTTTGTGCGCGTTGTTGCCGTTAACTTTTAAATTTTTGCCACCTATTTTCTACTGGATTACTCGAGCCATTTTACTGAGACGCCACCATAAAAGTCGTTATATACATTTAATTAGTTGATTATCGCCGTCAGAAAAAAATCAGCAAAAATTCATAAGGACTTCAGGTATTTAAGAGGCGACTTGATTAAACTGAGGCCTTCTCAATCACATTTAACGAAGTTAAATAATTCGTTGGTTTCAAAATAAAGGTAAATTATGAAGAACATTTTTATTTCAACTGTTCTGCTGTTTTCTATTCTAGCTTTCAGTAGCAATAGTTATGGTCAAGATGAGTTTCCAGTATTGGAAGGCCCATATCTTGGGCAAAAGCCTCCAGGCTTAACTCCCGAAGTTTTCGCTCCTGGTATTGTTTCGACAGAGAATCATGAGTGGGGCCCTGTATTCACACCCGACATGAAAGAGTTCTACTTTAGTAAGAGAAACAATAAAAGTGAAAAAGATTCGCACTTTGTTCTTAAGTTCGAGAATAATCGATGGCACGAGTCAGAAGTGGAAGCTGGTGTGGGTGGCTCTATCTCTCCTGATGGTAAAACTATGTTTTTTGCAAATAACTATAGGGACAGAACAGACGAGGGATGGTCAGAGTTTAAAAGTCTTGGTTCTGCATTTGAAGACATTGACATCATGCGCCTTACGACTTCGTCCAAAGGCACTTATGTTCTTGATGAATACGCTAAAGATGGAAATTTTGTTCTTCGATATTCTCGACTAATAAATGGTAAACGTGAAGCCCCGAAGCCACTTAGTAAAGAGATAAATACCGGAAAACAGAACGTCCATCCTTTCATAGCACCTGATGAGTCCTATATTTTGTGGGATAGTAAAAGAGATGATGGCTATGGTGGTAGTGATATCTACGTTAGTTTTCGGCAGGAAAGTGGCTCTTGGGGAGCTGCCATTAACTTAGGTGATAAGGTAAATACAAGTACCTCACAACGTGGGGGATACATAACGCCAGATGGAAAATACCTTTTCTTTATGAGCCCTGCTAGCACAGGAAAAGGAGATATATTCTGGGTGGATGCGAAAATTATTGAAAATCTAAGACCAAAATTGTGATGCATTAATAATTGAATTTGAGTGTCTGCGTTGAAGAATGTACGCCAATTCAAACAAACGAATCTATTGGGACCCCCTTATCGAGAGAAATGTTTCAGTATATAGGATTATGTCACGAGTCACATAGGTCAAAATAAAACAAAAATATGTTGTTAGAATATTCTTCGAAATAAATAAAAAAGCCTGAATATCACTATTCAGGCTTTCGTTTAAATGGTTAGAGCTAAGTAATAGATTTAAAATCTATTACATCATGCCGCCCATGCCACCCATACCACCGCCCATGCCGCCCATATCAGGCATAGCTGGACCAGCTTCTTGAGGAGCATCAGTAACCATCACTTCAGTTGTTAACATTAAACCAGCAACAGACGCTGCAAATTGTAGTGCTGAACGTGTTACTTTAGTTGGATCTAAGATACCCATAGCAATCATATCGCCGTAAGTACTGTTACCTGCATTGTAGCCGTAGTTACCCTCACCGTTACGAACTTCATTTAAAACTACTGATGATTCATCACCACAGTTTGATACGATTTGACGAAGCGGAGCTTCCATTGCACGAATAGCAACGTTAATACCGTGTGTTTGATCTTCGTTAATGCCTTCTAGAGATTTAATCGCCTCAGCTGCACGTACTAATGCAGTACCACCACCGGCAACAACACCTTCTTCAACAGCAGCGCGCGTTGCATGTAATGCATCTTCAACACGGGCTTTTTTCTCTTTCATTTCGATTTCTGTTGCTGCACCAACTTTAATTACCGCAACACCGCCAGCAAGCTTAGCTAGACGTTCTTGTAATTTTTCTTTGTCGTAATCTGAAGAAGAATCTTCAATTTGACCACGGATTTGAGAAACGCGTGCTTTAATGTCTGCATCATCACCAATACCGTCAATGATGATAGTTGTGTCTTTAGAGATGATTACACGTTTAGCTTGACCTAAGTCTTCTAACGTTGCTTTCTCTAATTCCATACCTATTTCTTCAGAAATCACAGTACCAGCAGTTAGGGTAGCAACATCTTGTAGCATTGCTTTACGACGGTCACCAAAGCCTGGTGCTTTAACCGCTGCAACTTTAACGATACCGCGCATGTTGTTTACAACTAAAGTTGCTAAGGCTTCGCCCTCAACATCTTCAGCAATGATTAGTAGTGGTTTACCTGCTTTAGCAACACCTTCAAGAGTTGTTAGTAGTTCACGAATATTTGCTACTTTTTTATCAACTAATAGGATGAATGGATTTTCCATTTCAACCGTACCGTTTTCTTGGTTATTGATAAAATATGGTGATAAGTAACCACGGTCGAACTGCATACCTTCAACAACGTCTAATTCGTCAGTTAATGCTTGACCTTCTTCAACTGTAATAACACCTTCAGTGCCTACTTTATCCATTGCTGTAGCAATGATTTGACCCACAGTTTCGTCAGAGTTAGCTGAGATTGTACCAACTTGCTCAATCGCTTTGTTATCAGTAACTGGTGTAGAAGCACCTTTTAATGCCGCAACAGCAGCAACTACTGCTTTATCAATACCGCGTTTAAGATCCATTGGGTTCATACCGGCAGCAATAGATTTCAAACCTTCATTAACAATCGCTTGTGCTAATACTGTCGCAGTTGTTGTGCCGTCACCAGCTTCATCATTGGCTTTAGAAGCAACTTCTTTCACCATTTGAGCGCCCATGTTTTCAAACTTGTCTTCAAGCTCAATTTCTTTGGCAACTGATACACCATCTTTAGTGATAGTTGGACCACCAAAAGATTTATCCAATACAACGTTACGGCCTTTAGGACCTAATGTTACTTTTACCGCATCTGCTAATACATTAACGCCTTTAAGCATTTTTACACGTGCGTCATTTCCAAATAATACGTCTTTTGCAGCCATGTTATTTATTCCTATAATTTTGTTTATTTTTTGTAGGCGGATTTATTTTCGAATGAAAGTATTCGCGCGAATACTTTCCCGCCTGAATTTAGTTAGCGCGAATAAATTCCCGCCTACAGAAGTGACTATTCTACGATCGCTAGGATGTCATTTTCTGAAAGGATTAATACTTCTTCGCCATCAATTTTTTCAGTTTTAACGCCGTAGCCTTCACTGAAGATTACTTGATCGCCAATTTTTACGTCTAATGCACGTACTTCGCCATTTTCTAGAATGCGACCATTACCTACAGCAATAACTTCACCACGAGTAGATTTTTCAGCAGCACTACCCATTAATACGATACCGCCTTCTGATTTTGACTCAACGTCTTTACGTTTAACAATTACACGATCATGTAGTGGACGAATGCTCATTAATTCTCTCCTGAGATTACTTATTTAATTAGTAAATTATTTAGTTAATTTTCTAGCCTTAATTAACTACTAAAGCTAACGACTAGACATTGTTGTTTATAGAAATGGGGATAAAAAAAGCCGACACAAGGTCAGCTTTAAAATAAATTTAGTGCTAGGTGAATAAAGATCTAACCTGAGCTTAATTTATAGAGTGGTTAGCTAGTCTTTGCGCTGAAACTCACCTTCTAATGTTTCACTTTGGTGATGAGAGAGTGGTCTACTGTCTTGAGTAAAGCTCTGCTCTTGTGCATCATGCTGATAAACATTGCCAGACTCACCCTGTGTAAATGTAGCACCTGCTCCAAACTGATTAACCTTGATATGTTTTTGTACATGACTAGCAATAGCAGTACGTACACTCGGTATAAGTAGCGACAGACCAAAAATATCAGTAACAAAGCCAGGGGTTACTAATAATACGCCCGCGACTAATAACATAAGTCCTGTGACTATTTCACCAGAGGGCATTTCACCCTGTGCCATTTTAGTTTGCACAGATTGAAGTGTTGCTAGCCCTTGTTGACGGACATATTTAGCACCAAGCCAAGCACTTAGGATAACAATAGCCACAGTTGGCCAAACCCCAAGTAAAGCGCCAACTTGCATAATCACCGTAATTTCGATGATTGGGATAATAATAAACAGTACAAACAATAGTTGAAACATAATAATTCCTTATTTTCTATGAAACTTATATTGGGCTACTCAGGTCTTTTTCAAGGCAAGCTGATTAAGCCTTAAGTTTTCAATAACGTTATACCAAGTCTATTAAGTTTTTGACCACTCAGCGAGAATTAAAGGGCTTAGAGGCAAGACATTGATTACAGAGAATAGTTATTCTATTGTCAAAATCAATAACGCGGTATATAAGCCCTTTAAACTCGTCCTTTGGCAGCTTGCTCAATACTCATTAGCTGCGTTAAAGTTATTGGCTTTAGAGTGACTAAACCTAATAAAATTTGCCTTATTACTGAGCATTGAGCATAGCTCTGAGTTGATAATAAATTTAATAGAATTGGTATTAGGGTATAATACCAACAAGACAGTACGGTTAGGTAACAAAATTGTATCAATTAGTATTAACAACATGCCCGAATGAAAATGTAGCTCAAGATATTGCCAAACATTTGGTTACTGAAAAACTTGCCGCCTGCGTTAATATTATTGCTAATATCACCTCGGTATATTGCTGGCAGGATAAATTGCAGTGTGACAATGAAGTACAGTTACTAATTAAAACCAATGAAGAAAAATTCGCAGCATTAAATAAGCGAATTAACCAATTACACCCGTATGACGTGGTAGAAGTTATTGCCTTGAATATCCAGCAAGGTGATAAGCATTATTTGAACTGGATCACCAACTCTTTAAAGTAGCCTAAATGAAAAATTTATTTTCTCTTTGCTTAATTATATTAGCTTCCTTAACGTTTCTTCCCACTGAAGCTGAAGGGAAAAATTCTATTTTTGATGTTTCTAATACTAGCTTATTTAGTAACGATGACGAGTTCTTAAAAGTAGATGAAGCTTTTACTTTTAACTTTTATCAAAATGGTAGCCAGCTACAAATTAATTTTGAAATTGCTGAAGGTTATTATCTATATCGTCACCAATTCAAGTTTAAAAGTAAAAATGCTTCATTTAGAGAGGTGAATTTACCTACAGGCATAGATCATGAGGATGAATTCTTTGGTGTACAAAAGGTATTTACCGAACCTTTAGCATTTTCCATTGATATTAAACAAGCAAGTGATGGCGATATTATCAAAATCACTTACCAAGGCTGTGCTGAAAAAGGCTTATGTTATGCGCCAGAGAGTAAATCGCTAAAATTAAGTAAAGTTGATAGCACCATTATTGCCGCTACTATCTTTGATCCAACTTATGACAGCAAGAGCAATTTAGCATTAACGGAACAAACCAACTCTTTAAAGAGTGAGCAACATCAGTTATCTGACATGCTTAAACAAGATAGCTTGTTATTAACCCTTATTGCTTTTTTTGTCGGTGGTTTACTCTTATCATTCACGCCTTGTGTTTTCCCCATGTACCCTATTTTGACCGGTATTATTGTGGGTCAAGGAAAGCAGCTTACAACGAAAAAAGCTTTCACCTTATCCTTCTTCTACGTACAAGGCATGGCGGTAACGTATACCCTTTTAGGTATTGTAGTTGCATTAGCAGGCGCAAAATTCCAAGCTGTTTTTCAACACCCTGCAGTATTAATAGGCCTTAGTGTTCTATTTATCTTTTTAGCCTTATCAATGTTTGGGGTATTCAACTTAGCGTTACCTGCGAGTTGGCAAAATAAACTCAACAATATAAGTAACAAACAAAAAGGCGGCTCTATCACAGGTGTTGTGATGATGGGCGTTATATCCGGCTTAGTTGCTTCCCCTTGTACAACAGCGCCACTTACCGGTGCTTTGCTTTATATCTCTCAAACTGGCGATGTGGTATTAGGTGCGTCGGCATTATATGCATTGAGCTTAGGCATGGGTTTGCCTTTACTTATCCTGGGTAGCTCAGGTGGTAAATTATTACCTAAAGCAGGTGCTTGGATGAATATCATTAAGAATGTATTTGGCTTGTTATTACTAGCTGTGCCGGTATTTTTATTAGAGCGTTTTATTCCTGAAGCTGCAAGCCAAGCCTTATGGGCATTGCTAATTTTAGCCAGTGCCAGTTATTTTTATGTCGCTAACCAAAACCATGCTCAAGCATCAGCAGAGCATCATCAGCTAAAAGGCTTCTGGTATGGCTTACGCTCTTTGGTAATATTCTTAATGCTATTTTTTGGTGCTAACCTTGCGTACCAATTAGTTTTTCCAAGCAATAACACAGCTATAAATGCTGCCCAACACCCTAGCTTTAAGCAAGTGAGCACTTTGGCACAACTTAACTCTGAAGTGCACCTTGCTAATAAACAAGGAAAGACAGTCATGGTAGATTTATATGCTGACTGGTGTATTGCTTGTAAAGAATTTGAAAAATATACTTTTGTTGATAAGCAGGTACAACAAGCATTGAGTAATAGTGTTTGGTTGCAAATAGATATGACAGAGTTCGATTCAATCAATAATGCTGAGCTAGTGCAGCATTATAATATTTTAGGTCTGCCCTCAATTTTATTTTTTGACTTACAAGGAAATGAATTAGCTAAGCAGCGCACAACAGGCTTTATGAGTGCCACTGAGTTTACTGCTCATATTCAGGCAATATTTTAACTTCCATAGAGCAGTGACAGCATCCCTTAAAGTTTGTGATCTTGTTGTGAGTAGAGAAAATGAATCAGGGCAAGACGCTTGATTGAGCAATAGATGATATGTGTAATTGGGAGTAACGCAGACAAGGATTATTTTCCCCTCACAAGTGGGCAATAATTTAATGGAATAGTCATAAGCAAAGGAGGTAGATTTTATAGTTACCTTAGCTGAAAGCCTAACCTACAACTTTAAACCATAACCCTTAATGTCACCTGGTTACTGGTTAAATGACTTATAAGAATGCCTTGCCTAATTTATCAAGCAAGGCGCTTCAAACAGCTAGGCTGACTTATCTATTGATAAATCATTACCAAGCTTTTTTGGTACTTTCCAATAACCTGCTGTGGTTTGTTTATCTAACATAACAAACAACTCTTTTTCCGGAATAGGTTTAGAGTAATAATAACCTTGAATTATATCGCAGTCATTTTCAGTTAAGCTGCGCAATTGCGCCTGAGTTTCAACACCTTCTGCCACTACCATCAAACCTAAGTTTTTAACCATAGCAATAGTCGAGGTAATAATTTGAAAGTCTGAGTGATTTTCTAACATGCCAAATATAAAGCTTTTATCAATTTTAATAACATCGACTGGCATTTTCTTCAAATAAGCTAGCGATGAATACCCTGTTCCAAAGTCATCAATAGCAAAGCTAAAACCAATCACTTTTAAAGACTCCATCATAGCTATGGTGTGATCCATATCTTTAACTAACGTCTGCTCGGTCAGCTCTAACTCAAAACATTGTGCCGATAAAGAAAACTCTTCTAATAGACTCTTAAGAAAGTGGGGTAAGTTAGCATCTATAAATTGTCCCGCAGATAAATTGATAGCAATACGAGCATCCTCTAAACCATAGTCTTTTAATTCAATGGCTAACTCAAAACACCGACGAATTATCCAATAACCTAACTCAATCATGTGCTGCGAGTTTTCAAGGATAGGTATAAAGTCTTCCGGCGAAATCATACCACGCTCTGGATGCTGCCAACGCAATAGGGCTTCAAAGCCATATACCTTTTTAGTTTTTGCACAAATTTGCGGCTGTAAACTTAAACTAAACTGCTGCTTAGCCAATGCCTGTCTTACTTCACCTTCAAGCATAACTCTATGGGCAACTCGTTGAAACATATCAGGGTGGTAGACGTGATATTGACCTCCGCCATTATCTTTAGCTTCATACATAGCAATATCAGCATGGCTGATTAAATCATCCGACTTCTCTGTCGCTGATTCGGTATAAGCTATACCTATACTGGTTGAAACATAAAAGATATTTGAGCCCAGTTTGATCGACTCTTTAAACTGCAATAATACTTTCTCTGCAACCTCGATAGCTTCATCAACACTCTTAAGGTGGCTAAGTACAATAACAAATTCATCACCGCCAAACCGGCTAGCAAGGTCTACTTCCCCAACACTGATTCTGACACGATCTGCCGCTTGAATGAGTAACTTGTCACCAATATTATGACCGTTACTATCATTAACTTTTTTAAAGTCATCTAGATCTAAAAACAGCACCGCAACACCACTTTTATGACGAATGATATTAGCAAGTGACTTACGCAGCTGATAATTCAGCATATTTCTGTTTGGTAAGCCTGTAAGTAAGTCATACATGGCAATGTTTTCTAACTCTTTAGTTTTTTGTTCAACCTCTAAATTAAGCTGCTCTAATTCAAAACTAAGCTCTTGTGATGAGTGGGCGAGTACATCTAATTCATCAGCAAACATTCGAGGTCTTTTTAAGTCAACTTGACGGAACTTATCAAATCTTTTTTGTGCTAATAAGGGTAAAGCATTGGACAGCAACAATAACCGCTTGGTAAATGGGCTGGAAATAAAGTAGACAAATGCAGCTAATAAAACAAAAATTAAGCTTAAAGACAGAATAAATCGCTGCAGATAAGCATCGTTCTTATCTTTAAATGCAGTAACATCATCAATTAATACCAAATAAAAATTTTGTGTTTCCTGTTTTGAAAGTTTCAGTAGGTCGAGCAAATAACTGCTCTTTTCTAAATCGAGTTGCAAGCCCTTTTCAAGTATGTCATCCAGTTTCAAACCAGACTTATCTAACATTAACAAGGACTTTGTTAGCACCATATTAGATGCTGATATAACCTTTGCACTAGCCGCAGGATTCTTTTCACTTTCGGCCTGAGTAGCAATACGAATAACAGCTACATCTCTGTTCAAAGTGGTTTTTAACGCAAATAGCATATCAACAAGGGAAGTACTCATGGTGACAACAACCATATCACCTTGTTTGTTGAGTAAAGGTAAGCTTAAGAGTAATTGACAGCTTTGAGGACAATAAATCCGATGTTCAGGCTCTTGAAACCTAAACACTTGTGCAATGTTATCCTGTACAACGCCAGGAAAATCATTGGTTGCCAGTAAAATATTCTGTTTATCATCAACCAACCAAATATCTTCAACATTTAGGTGCAATTGCAAAGCATCATATTGCTTCTCAAGTTGCTTAGTTAAATGAGAGAAATTATCTTGTTCTGATAATTGTATTATATCGGTGAAGGATTCTAACCAAACAGTTAGCTTGTTACGCAAGATACCACTATGTAGATTGACTTGGACTTGTCCTTGCACGGTATTATTGTGCTGAAATTCTCGATAGTCCTGCTGTAAACGCCAGTAGGACAGAGAGGAAAACCCTACCGCTAAAAAAAGCAAAGTTGAAACGATCAATACCAAAAGTTTGGTTGGTACACCAACAAATTTTTTATTCATAAAACTACTACTGTGAATCCTAAAACCAATACATCAATTGTACGGCCCACATTTGCCAATCTTCAGAGTCGTTAATCTGCGTATTAGGAACAACAACCGGTGTTAACCTGCCCGCTCCCCTTACCCAGTGATACTCCATGCGAGCACTAAAATTACTGGTGATATCATAATTAAGACCTAAAGTGATATCCTTGTGAAAGCCAAAGTAATAAGGAACAAGTCCCCCTGTGTTCTGCTCTTGCTTCTTACCATCTTTATCATCTTTATTAAGATAAAAGTCTTCATAACGAGCTAATAAAGTTATTTTATCGGAAAGTTTATAACGTGACTGTAAGTAATAGCCTTGACCAATATTATCAAGTTCAAATCCAGGATAATAAAAGCCGTCGATAGTAAAGCGTTGCTGGTAAACTTCACCGCTGAACTCCCACTTCTCTCCTTCATATAGGGCATTTAAAGTATAAAATTGAAAAGAAAAATCACTGTCAGCAAATGCATCATTAATACCTTGACCAGCACTGTCATAAGTAAAAGTAGCATCAAGTAACGATAAACCAAACCGCCATGATGAAAACGCTGGTTGCCAGTAAAGACTCGTTTGGGTATCGTAATCTTGCTCTGTTGTTCCTTGTGCTAACTCACTTAAGACATTTGTAGTCTGCTCATCTGAAAGAGGAGAACTACCATAACTAAACTGCCAATCAAAGTTACCATAACTATCAGAGCTATAGCTTACTTTGCTTGCTATACCGTCACTACCTACTGCAATATCCCTAAAACCATCAAAATAAACAGACTGTGGTAAAATGATACTTGGTCTCGCAAAAGGAATATCTCGGGAACTAGAGTAAAGCCAGTGATTATTTTTAAAACGGCCTAAGTAGATATTTACTTGCCAATTTTCTGTGGTAAGTGCTGACCAGTCGATTAAAGCATAATCAACCCTTGCTCCTTGTGCGTAACGATTTCCGCCATCTAAATAAACAACTTGTCCAGCCAAACGAAATTTACTTGTTAACTGATAGGATGCATTAAGACCAATTTCCGTTAGCTCTGCAGATAATTCTCCATCATCATTAACAAAGTCACTGCCATCGACATCAATCAGACCTTGAGCAACAAAACCGTGCAGTTGAAAATCTTGCGAAGTAGAGTAAGTATTGGTTTCCTGTGCCTGAGCTATATTCACTGTTAAAGCAGCCAATAAAAAGGCGATAGAGCGAGAAAAACAAGCTATAGAAGAAAAGAAATTATTAATTCTGCTTAATATTGTTACTGCGGTTTTAACCTTTAATTTTGACAACATTTACCACTCCTTTACTACTCTTCTGCTCTTTTTCTATAACAGAGGCTTTTTGACTTCTCACCTTCATAGTTGACACATTTTCATCTTGTGATTGTTCAATTTTACTTAATGTAGCGTCATCTATATAACCAATAGCACCAGGGGTATTAATAACCGCTTGAATAAGCTCTTGTTCAGAACCAACAACAGTTGGTGCCACACCTAATCCAGAGTAAGTTAACTTATGCCATATACGATTCAGCTGATAAGGAAAAATTTGTAAGCGCTCTTTGGAAAATCGCTGGTGAAGTTCGTGTTGATTTGGTAAAACAAATACACTGATAGTACTATTATCACTCCAATATAATTGACGCATAGTGTAAATACGACGTAGCTGTGATTTAGTTAAGCTGAGATCAGTTACTTGATGATGAGTTACCACCTCAATTGCTACTGCTTGTGGGTTCACAAGGCACGCTAACATAAGTGTAATAACGAGAGGATATATTTTAATAAGGCAGCCCTACAATCAAACTAAATATATAAAAAAAACAATAAAAATCAATGGAATATTAGAAATAACTCAATAATGATAGCTCAAATCAATAAAAAATCAACATTTACCTACCCTTTAAAGCATCGATGCAGTGGTTTGACCAGTACTTTGCTGCTATATTCCTCGAAAACGCAACCATAATCGCCAATAACAAAAAAACAAAGAAAAATACGTTTTTTTTATTCACAGCAGCCTAAAATTATGTAATTATTAGCGCCAATTATATTTTACTGGTGATTTAACAGAAGATGAGCGCAAAGTTTACGGTTTTAGTGTTAAATGGACCAAATTTAAATATGCTCGGTAAACGTGAACCAACTATATATGGTAAACAAAGCCTATCAGACATAATTGAAGAATTAACAATACAGGCTGAAGACAAACAGATTGAATTAAAGCATCTGCAATCAAACGCTGAACATGAGTTAATCGATGTAATCCATCAAGGTCATCAACAAGTAGATTTTATTATCATTAATCCAGCCGCTTTTACCCATACTAGCGTTGCATTAAGAGATGCTTTACTTTCTGTAGCAATACCTTTTATCGAAGTACATTTATCAAACGTACATGCTAGAGAAGCTTTTAGAAAGCACTCTTATTTCTCTGATGCTGCTTTAGGTGTTATCTGCGGGCTTGGCTCGCTAGGCTATAGTTATGCCCTCGACGCCGCTCATACTCATTTGAATAACAAGTAACATTATTGATCAAGAACAATTACAAACAATAACAGTTAGTGATCAGTCACTAACCTATATTTAGAAAATATTAAACTTAACAACCCAAATTAAGGTGTCCCAATGGATATTCGTAAAATCAAAAAACTTATCGAATTAGTTGAAGAATCAGGTATCAATGAACTAGAGATCTCTGAAGGTGAAGAGTCTGTACGTATTAGCCGTGGTGCTGTTGCTGTGGCAGCTGCCCCAGTAATGCATGCTGCTCCTATTGCTGCCCCTGTTGCTGCAGCACCTGTAGCTGGCGTTGCTGTTGAAGCTGCAGCCCCTGTAATTTCTGGTCATGTAGTTCGTTCTCCAATGGTTGGTACTTACTACGCTTCAGCTTCTCCAGATGCTCCTGCATTTGCTGAAGTTGGTAAACATGTAAATGCTGGCGATACATTATGTATTGTTGAAGCAATGAAAATGATGAACCAAATTGAAGCTGACAAGTCTGGTGTTATTAAAGAAATTTTAGCGCAAAACGAAGACGCTATTGAATTTGACCAACCTTTATTCATCATTGAATAAACCCACTTATCTAATACCAGTTTCATTAATTAAGTGAGCTATTTTATACGTAGGAAAAAAGACCAAATACAAGACATTTATTTTAATAACTAGTTGTTCTAATTATTAAATAAATAACGAAGTAGTTGGTGATTTTAACAAGTAGAAAAGATCACATAGTTAGAGAGATTGGTATAAAACAAAAGATTTCAAAAATAAGGGTTATTCTATGTTAGAAAAAGTTGTTATCGCCAACCGTGGCGAAATTGCCTTAAGAATATTACGCGCTTGTAAAGAGCTAGGTATTAAAACAGTCGCTGTTCATTCAACTGCTGATAAAAACCTAAAACACGTTTTATTAGCCGATGAAACTATTTGTATTGGTAAAGCAGCAGCACCTGAGAGTTACTTGAATATTCCAGCAATTATAACTGCTGCTGAAGTAACAAATGCTGTTGCTATTCACCCTGGCTATGGCTTTTTAGCTGAAAATGCTGACTTTGCAGAGCAAGTTGAAAATTCTGGTTTTGCCTTTATCGGTCCAAAAGCAGAAAGTATTCGCATCATGGGCGATAAAGTTGCAGCAATCAAAGCAATGAAAGTTGCTGGTGTACCTTGTGTACCAGGCTCTGACGGCCCATTAGATGATAACGAAGAGACTAATAAAGCTCACGCTAAACGCATTGGTTACCCTGTTATCGTTAAAGCTGCCGGTGGCGGTGGCGGTCGTGGTATGCGTGTTGTCCGTAATGAAGAAGAATTAATTGAGTCTATTGCTTTAACTAAAAAAGAAGCAGGCACAATCTTCAAAAATGATATGGTTTACATGGAAAAATTCCTTGAAAATCCGCGTCATGTTGAAATTCAAATCATTGCTGATGGCAAAGGAACTGCCGTTCACCTAGGTGAACGTGATTGTTCAATGCAGCGTCGTCATCAAAAAGTAGTTGAAGAAGCTCCTGCACCAGGAATTACTCCTGAAATGCGCGCCAAGATTGGTGAGCGTTGTTGTAATGCTTGTGTTGAGATTAACTATCGCGGTGCTGGTACCTTCGAATTCTTGTATGAAAACGGTGAGTTCTACTTCATCGAAATGAATACACGTATTCAGGTTGAACATCCAGTAACTGAAATGATCACCGGTGTTGATTTAATCAAAGAGCAACTTCGTGTGGCTGCTGGCCAACCGTTATCTTTCACACAAGAAGATATCAAGGTTTCAGGTCACTCTATTG
>Ga0209292_1004908_pt1 | contig 13887 bp, 12 predicted proteins | sample GOMGulsemesocosm_2_FD_184634 | JGI IMG/M metagenome (GOLD analysis project Ga0209292, IMG submission 184634) | Methane-oxidizing microbial communities from mesocosms in the Gulf of Mexico - GOM9C Gulf of Mexico (SPAdes) (version 2) | ecosystem: Environmental > Aquatic > Marine > Cold seeps... | reverse complement strand
CCGACTTTTAACATAGGACAGTGCTACGAAATGTATTTCACTATTTTTAATAGTGTTATTCGCTTTACTGTTTTAGAATCTATGCAGAAAGGATATAAAAGAGCTATGATTTGTGAAACAGGTCATGTTTTTAAATTTAATTCAGTATTTCTATTTAATGATGAAATTGCATCTTTAAAAATACTTGCTTGCACACATTAATACAACGTGAACAACACCCTATGAACTTAAAAAGCTATCAAACGAGAATTCGTTGATAGCTTTTATTTTTTTTATTGTAAACGTTTTAGCTGAAACTATTGCTTTAACAAATAATCAACAATATTTTTACATGCCAATCCATTTCCATATAAATCAACATTAAAATTAGACTGCTCACTCATCATTACATTAGCCTGTTCAATAATTTTAGCTTTATCTGCACCAACTAATACATTAACGTTTGCCTCTAATAATTCTACCCACTCTGTTTGATCTCTCATAGTCACACAATTCTTCTCAAAGAAAAATGCTTCTTTTTGTAAACCACCACTATCTGTCATGACTAAAGATGAATTTTTAATCAATTCAATCATATCAAAATAACCAACGGGATCAATTAAATTAACCTTCAATTTTAAATTGTGACTTAATAGCTTTGCTTTTGTACGGGGATGTAATGGTAAAACAACTGGACAAATCGTAGTGTGAATTTCATTCAAAGCCTCAACTATACCTGTTAATCTTTCTTTATCATCTGTATTATCTGCTCTATGTAATGTTGTTAAGATAAATCTATCTAAATTATTATCTTTTATAACAGTTGATTTTTCTTTAGAATTTTGAGCATAAAACGTAGCTGCATCTTGCATTACATCACCAGATTTAACAATTTGAATGTCAATATTATTATACCCTTCCTTTGCTAAATTATCAACTGCTGTTTGCGTGGGACAAAATAAATAATCAGAAATTCTATCCGTAATAATTCTATTTACCTCCTCTGGCATTTCCATATTAAACGATCTTAAACCAGCCTCAACATGTGCTACTTTAATATGCAACTTTCTTGCCGCTAATGCACCAGCCGTTGTAGAATTAGTATCACCATAAACCAATAGTAAATCCGGTTTCTCAATTAAAAGAATTTCTTCAATCCCTTCTAACATTCTACCCGTCATAGCTCCATGTCCAACACTATTGATATCCAAATTATATTTTGGCTTAGGAATCTCCATTTCTGTGAAAAAGACATCACTCATATTAGCATCAAAATGCTGGCCTGTATGAACTAATACCTCTTCAATATTGTCATGCTTAGCAAATTCTCTACTTAACGCAGCAGCCTTTACAAATTGTGGTCTTGCTCCTATTACAGTTAGTACTTTCATATTTTGTTTCTGTTCAATATTTAGTTATTCTGAAATTAATTTTCAACTGCAGTAATTACCGCATTAATTATAGTATTTACATTACCATCTGTCAAATCAAAATAGACAGGTAATGTTATTTCATTTTCATATTTAGCCCATGACACAGGATAATCACTCATTTTGTAGCCTTCCTTTTTGTAAACCGTTAACATTGGCAAAGGTTGAAAATGTACATTAACTGAAACACCTGCAGCAAATATTTTTTGCATAATGGCATCCCTAGTGGATTCATCAATGCTTTTAATTCTTAATAAAAACAGGTGATAAGATGCTTCTTTTCCATCTTCATTATAAGGAGGGATAATAGCCCACTCTTTTGATTTGAAACCAGAAACGTATTGCTCAAATATTTCTTTTCTACGTTTAAGATTAGACTTATACCTCCCCAACTCTACCAAACCTATAGCAGCTTGTATATCCGTCATGTTACATTTATACCCCGCTTCTAAAACGTCATAACGCCAATTACCTATTTGTGTTTTTGCTAAAGCGTCTTTAGATTGTCCATGCAAAGACATTCTATTTAAATCTGCATAAATTTCGTCACAATCAAACTGCGGTGGAAAGTTCATACATACCGCACCTCCTTCAGCTGTAGTCAAATTTTTCACAGCGTGAAACGAAAACACAGATACGTCTGTTAAGTTACCCGACATTTTACCATTCATAGTAGCTCCAATACTGTGAGCAGCATCTGCCATTACTAAAACCCTCCCTAATTTCTCTTGATTTTTTGAATCTGAATTGAACATTGCCTTTATACTCGATTCATTAACCAAAGCATTGATTTCATCAAAGTCACATGTAAATCCTGAAATATCAACAGGCATAATTACTTTAGTATTGGGTGTTATTGCATTTTTTATAGCCTCAACAGAAATATTAAAGTCCTTCTCATTAATATCCACCATTACAGGTGTTGCACCACAATGCATAATTACATTGGCCGTAGCACAATAGGTATAAGCAGGAATAATAACTTCATCTCCAGCTTTCACACCATACCATCTTAATATTAACTCTAATCCAGCTGTTGCAGAGTTTAAACATATTGTTTTTTTACAACCAATATAATCAGTAAGCTCTTGTTCGAACTTTTTTGTTCTTGGCCCTGTTGTTATCCAACCTGACAACAATGCTTTTGAAACTTCTTCAACTACTTCCTTGTCAATTCTGGGGGGTGAAAATGGTATCATGTGGTAATTATTTTTAACAAAAATAACAAATAACAAAACACAAATAACAAAATCAATAAAAACTATGACTGTTATACACTTCTACACTAATTTTGGCGTAAACTCATTGGGTGTAATCTAAGTTACATACAAATTCAAAAATTGATCATAACTTTAGCAAAAAAAAGAACTATGGATTACAATATTATAGATGCAATTAATGGAGGTTTTAACTGGCTTTTAAAACAAATCATGTTTGATTGTGATTGGTCTCAAAATTATTTTTGGATGTTAACTACTGTATCTATACTTGTATGGGGACTGGAATTGACCTTTCCTTGGCGTAAACATCAAAAATCCATTAGACGTAATTTTTGGTTAGACGCCTTTTATATGTATTTCAATTTCTTTTTATTCTCTTCAGTTGTTTATGGCGTTTATGGTTTAATAGCAACTTATTTACCTGAAGATATTATGAATAAGATTGCATTCATCAATATAAAAGAAATGCCTATTTGGTTAGGGCTACTTATCTTTTTTATTTTAAACGATTTTGCACAATGGTTTACCCATGTTGTATTACATAGATATGATTTTTTATGGAACTTCCACAAAGTACACCACTCTATAAAAGAAATGGGATTTGCAGGACACTTACGCTACCATTGGATGGAAAACTTAGTTTACAAACCATTGAAAACATTTGTAGTGATGATTTTAATTGGAGGAGAACCAGAACAAGCATTTATAGTTCATTTTATATCCGTAGCCATTGGACATTTAAACCATGCTAACATAAAAATTACTTGGGGACCGTTAAAATATATTTTAAATAATTCAGTAATGCACCTTTGGCACCATGTTAAAGAATTACCAGAAGACAAAAAACGCGGTGTTAACTTTGGAATTAGCCTAAGTCTTTGGGATTATATATTTAAAACGAACTATATTCCTCATGACAGTGGTGACATTGAAATTGGGTTTGGAAATGATGAAAAATTCCCCATTGACAATTTTGCAAAACAATTGATTTACCCGATTGGGAAGAAAGACTAGATTATACGTAAAAGTTAAACCTCCAAAAAACCTTCTGGAAACATACCCAACTCTAGAGTTGATTTATGTGAAATAATTTTAGCTGGAACTCCAGCAATAGAAACTCCATTCTCAAAACTCTTTGTCACCACGCTATTTGCTCCGATTGAAATATTATCACCGAGCTTTACACCTCCAAAGATTTTGGCTCCTGGTCCTATATATACATTATCCCCAATCAAAGGAGCACCATGATAAGTGCCTACACTCACCCCGGGATGAATCCTACAGTTTTTCCCTATAGATGCCTTACTAGTTATTACTATTGTACCATAATGTGGCAAACATAATCCAGGTCCAAAAGTATTAATTGGGATTGAAAAGCCAAGCCTTATACCCAACCTTATATTTAAACCGTTTAATACACCACAATACACTTTTAAAATAAAGCTACTACCTTTACAATTACGTAAGTATTCAATTTTCCTAAGCCTTCTTTGAAACCTTAATATGGGGTTTTTAATATATGTCGACAACGTATATTTTTTTAATTGATAATGACGCAAGTCTTCAGCAATATAATGTAAATACTCTTCTTTTGATTGTATCATTTTTTTGGCTCTTAAATTTAATCAGCGGTTATGTTCTGGTGGTGTTTTTTTTATCTTCCCCTTCCATATTGATCAAAAAGTCATAAAATTTTTGAACAATAATATCTCTATTAAACTTTTCAGATACATATTTACGTCCGTTTTTTCCTCTTAAGCCAAGTTCAATCGGGTTTTGAATGATTTCTTTAATTTTCAACTCTAAATCATCTAAATTTTCTGGCTCAAAAAACCAACCTGCTTGTCCTTCATCAATAAACAATTCTTTTGCTTCGCCATCTACGCCAAGTAATATTGGCTTTTCCATAGCTAATATTTCAAATATTTTTGAAGGAATAGCCCCCATAAATAAATCTAACTTTCTTAATGGCACTAAAGAGACATCAATTTCTTTAATAACTCCCGCTATTTCGTTACGTCCTACTGGATCTGCAAAAACAACATTATTAAGTCCTAAAGATTTATTTAAGTTTAATAGCTCATTTTTTTCCGGACCACTACCCATTAAAACAAATTTTACTGGTTGATTCTTAAACCTTTCTGCGACATTAACAATCACGTCTAAACCTTGCGCATGACCGATAATTCCACCATAAAAAAAGACAATGTCATCAATACCAATATTATATTTTTCTCTGAAGCCAAAAGCCTCTACATCTCTTGGATTATACTTAGAAACATCAACACCGTTAGGCAACCAAAACACAGTTTTTTGAGAAAAACGTTCAGTAATACTTTTTACAATACCTTGCGTTTGTCCGGTAACTAAATATGATTCTTTGTACAATTTTGCTTCTAAATTGTAAGCCATTTTTAAAAAAAACTTATTCGAAACCAAATCTAATTTCTCAGCACTCTCGGGCCATAAATCTGAAACATTAAAAATTAATTTGGCATTTAATCTTTTTGATAACCTCATTGCCGAATACCCCAAAAATAATGGAGGTGACTCACATAATAAATAATCATAATCCGACAACTTCCTACCTCTTATATAAGACGTTATTACAAAAGAAAAATAATTCATTAATCGCTTAACTACCCCTTTACTTTTTGAAACGAAAATTCTTGATCGATATATTTTTAACCCATCCATTTCTTCCTCAACATACTTTTTACCTTTATATTCTTCAAAAATTTCCATTTTCGGATAGTTCGGCATTGCTGTTAATATATCAACATTAACACCTTTAGATTCTAGACGTACAGCCAATTCATATAATCTGTTTTGAGGAGCTCCAGTCTCAGGTGGAAAATATTGAGTTAAGATTAATAATTTCATATTTTTTTTACTCTGTTAAGTTTTTTTTAGAAAGTGTATTAGGCTCTGATACTAGAAAAATAAAATAAATCATTACGGTAAAAAAAACAACTCCTTCTTGCTTTTCTAATATAGATTCAAACAACATTGAAGTCAAAAGCATGGAAGCAATTGTTATCAATAAAACATTGTTCGTTTTAAAACCATAAACAAGAAAAGCAACAACCATAAATAATAAATAAAACCCAATAACCAAACCTAGAGCTAACGCTGTTTGCAAATATTGGTTATGCGGATTTAACTTACTTTTAACATATTCATCTAATCCCAATTCTTCATATCTATTAATTAAAACGTCTTTTATATCACCACCACCAACTCCCCATTTATATTCATTAACCAAATCTAAGGTTATCCCCCAGATAATTAATCTAGCCTTAGTACTACTTGTATTACCTTTGTTATTTTCATAATATTGCTTTGGAGAATTTGAATAATCAACCAATTCTTTTTTTATTACATTAAAATCAGATTCAAATAATTCAAGCTTTGAGACTCCAATAGATAACGCTATTGAGACAAATGAAATCGATAACACAAACTTTAACAACTCTCTTTTTTTATAAAAATAATGAAAAAACAATAAGAATACTGTGCAAATCATTGACACCCATGGACCAACAGCATAGAACTTATAGATAAAATAAGGCAGTATCAGTGAAACTATAATTGCTAGAATCAACCAGACGATTTTATAACTGGAGAAAAAATATTGATGCCATGCAATAATAATCGCAATCATATAGTACATTGACAAATATGAAGGATGAAAATTGAATGCTAAGCTAGAAGATTCAAAACAAAACCTTGCTTGCTCTTCATCCCAGCATTCTAAACCTTGTAAATAACAAAAAAGTGAAGAAATAACTACACCTAAAATAAAAAACAAAAAGAACAAGTCTTTGGTTTTAATTATACTGTTTTTTAAATTCCAAAAAACAACAGGAATAATGATAAAAGAAAGCTTTGTTTCAAGGTCCCTTGACCAAAAATCAATATTTTCAGAAAACACCCCGCCTAATAGATAAAATAAAAAAAATAATGGAAAAAGAAAATAAATAATTTTCAAGTTTCTAATCGGCTCTCTTGAGGGGGTAGAAAAACTAAGAACAAATAATAAAGCAATTGAAATGGAAGTCAATTTTGGGTAAAGGGGTAATGAAAAAAAGATAGCAGAAAGTAATCCTTTTTGTATGAAATTGATATATGTTTGCATGACAATTCTTAGTATGTTACAAATATATATATATTTGCATAAACTAATTGATAGAAAATGAATACAATCACTGATTTAAAAAAAATAGTAACACAAAACAAAAGACTATTAATTATAATATTAACTACAAGTGTAGTTGTATCATTCATTCATTACAAGAATCAAACGATAAGTGAATCATCTCATTTTATGACATCAAATGGAAAGTTTGATGCTGAATATTTAAAAGAAATGATTCTTTTTGATAATATTGATACTGTACATTTTAATTTACCCAGTGAAGAATTAATTAAATACAATAATATTTTAGAAGATATTTCGATTGAAACGTATGTTGGTAGTAACAAATTTATAAATTTCGATATACTGACAATACCAAAAGTACAACATGATAAATTAGAAATTCAAAATGCCATTTTAGATTTAATTAATCATAATAAATTAACTTTATCCTATCGTGAAAAAATACTTAAACCTTCCAATGAAAATCTCGCTTACGCAAATAAAGAATTGAAAAATTATCAATCTGTTCTAGATTCATTGTCATTATCCAAAAGCACTAAAAAGTACGTACGACTCGAAAAAAGACTTAGTGAACTTCAAAAAGAAATAATTGACATTATTTATAAAAAAATGAACACTGGCCAACATTTTCTACTTTCACCAATCAGTGACTTTGAAATTGTTAAATCGCCCATTATACTTTTTGTTTTTCTCTATTTAGTTTTAGGGGGAGTTGTATTTATTTTATTTGCAAATAAAAAAATTAATCAATAACACTATCATAGAATTGAAGCATTTGATTGACATTCACTTTCCAATCATAATTATCTTTAACAAAACGTCTTCCGTTCTCTTGAATCCCTTCTCGTAATTCAGAATTTTCGACTAGTAAAATGATTTTTTTTGCTATACATTCAATAGCTTTAACTGGACACAACAAACCTGTTTCACCATTAACAATTATTTCTGGTAACCCACCAACATCTGACGCTATCACAGCTTTTCCACACGCTAATGCTTCTGCAGCTGCCACCCCAAAACTTTCTTGCAAAGACGGAATAACAACAATATCCATTAAAGCAAAACTACTGGGCACTTTATCATGAGACACTTTACCAAAAAAGTTAACATGATTCAGCTTCAACTCATTCACTTGCTGTTTAAGTTGATTTTCTTTTGTTCCTTCACCAACGATAAGCAAACCTGAATTTACATATTTATTTTGAACAATTTTAAATGCTTGAATCAAATAGTTAATACCGTAGACATCTTCTAAAGATTTGACAACCCCAATTGTAAAATTCTTTGATGAAAACCTTTTATTTTGAGGCATAAATTGGTCTAAATCTATTCCAAAAGGAATAACGTGAATTGGTTTAGCTGTATACAGAGACGTTTCTTTTGCCATATCATGGCTAGTTGAAAAAATTTGCGTTGCTTTTCTAAAATTTCTTTTTAATACATACCTATGTACAATCGATTTTTTTGGAAAGGAATAAACATCACTACCCCAAACAGAAATAAAATAGCTTTTATGATTTAAAAAGGTTCCTAACAAGCCGTAAGAAGTAGCGTAGTGTGCATGAACAATATCTGGACTAGTTATCTTATATATAAGTTTTAATTGCTTTATGACTTTAAAGTATTTCAATTTACTAAGAATGCTCCCATTATATTGATTCGAATAGTCAGCATAAGAAATTGTAACGTTATCTAAACCTACATAAAACTCATCCTTTGGCTTTGCTAAACCAAACACATGAATAACGCATCCCTTTTTAGCTAAAGACTGCACCCATTTTTTTGTGTGAATTGAATTAAGGTCAGATAAAATTAACACTTTCATATTATAACTTCTTTAATAATGTCTACCAATTTTTTTAAGCCATATGCTCTTGAAAACTTTGTACAATCATATGGCGTCACTTCCATTTTTTTCAAATCGGTAATTGCAACTCTTATAGCTTTTTTAGTGTTTTTTGCCCAGATAACGTTAGGATAATCTTTAACTGTTTCATAAATCTCACCGGTATATAGTTCGCCTTCCGTAATTATCAATATTTTTTTATTCAACGCTATGTAATCGTAAATTTTAGTAGGCGTTTCAAAACTTTCCCCTCCTGTTAAAACAGTTGTAATTTCAGCTTCATTTAAATGATCAATCAACTCAACATATGGCACAAAACTAATTGAATTAATTCTAGAATTATTCATTTTCTCAATCTTTTCATTTTCTGATCCTACCTGCAGAAACATCAATTCAGAATTTGAAATAATTACTTGAAGTAGCTTATCTTCTGTGCAATCATCATAAAACTTTCCTCCATTTACGATAAGTCCTTTTTCAAAATCAACAAATGACTTATCATCCGTAGTAATAACCCGTTCATCATATCCGTTATTAATAATTTTAATCTTTTCAGAATAAGACAAACCTTTCTTACATTGATTATTAACTACTATTATTTTTTCTGCATATCTATTAAAATAATTTTCATAATATTTTTTAACTACTTTATTAATGACAAAGTCATTGTGTCTTGGGTTGTTTCCAAAAGGATCTCTATAATCAATAATTGTATTAATATGAAAATTCTTTTTTATAAACTTTGATATACCAAAATGCATAAAAGGACCTCCAGAAACTATAACCACGTCATAATCAAAACCTCCCCTATTTACTTTAAAGTAGTCCTCCAAATCTAATTCCCAATTTACTCCTTTATCTTTTATTATTTTTGATATTAATTTAGACTTACCTGATTCTGGTAAAAAAATAATATTACTATTACTTTTCACTTGCTCTGTTGCAGTAATTACAACTGGTTCAACACCATAATTATGAATATTGTTTGCCCAATATGAAATCCTCTTAGCCCCTACACCTGGAAATGGATCATAATAATAACTGATGAAAAGTACCTTCATTTTTTTAGTTTAAAATCATTACTTAGTAAAAATTTAAATATTAAATATAGAATTAATGGAAAAATAAGTAACTTCAAATATAAAAAGTTTACAAATCCTGAACCTACTAACCATCTCACAGTAATTAAACCATAAAAAGCTATGATTAATGGTTCTTTTGGTTTCGATAGTAAATACAGATGAACAGATTGAACAACAAAACCAACAATAAATGGAGCACTCACTAATCCAACATAGCCATAATTGGCCCAAGCTTCACCCATATAGTATCCAGAATATAAATTTGCTGTACCATTCGCCACAGCATCTGGATGAATATATTTCATAATTAATCTGGCTGATTCATCCACATAAATACCTAACGACTCTCTTATCCCCTGTGGAATACCCAAAGCATAAGTTTGATCAATAATCTTATCCGGAAACAACTCCAACGACAAAGGAAATCCAAGATACCCACCAACAAACGTACGACCATAGAAAGCAGAATTGAATCTAGTAAATTGATCCAAACCATCAACTCCAGTTGTTAACGTATACCCTACTAAAATTAACAACACAGGAATTCCAAGGAAGAGCATCATTTTTTTGAAATCAATTCCGTCATTTACGATTACTTCAACAATCCAAAAACCCAAAATAAAAAATGCAATCGGTGCCTTTTGAGTATCGTGAGCAACCATTAGGATGGCCAAAACAAAATTCATACTAAAAAGCAATTTATAGAGAAACTCTTTTTTAGCTCGCATAATAACATACGAATAATAAGCTATGACAGGAATAACAATATAACCTAATAGATTTTTAATATAAATAATACCTCCAAAATTCAACCTAGAAGTAATACGATCCAACCTAGCTTGTTCTTGATCACCTTCAAGCAGCAATGTAAAGAGAGCAACTCTATCTGTTTTTAGAAAAACATAACTTAATACTAAAAAAGAAAAAAGAGTCAACGCAATTACATTTGTTTTTAACCGTCCTTCTTCATTTGAAATACTCAATTTCTGTTTTAAATATCTTTTATGTGCTTTCACAACATCCACATTAAACAGTTTATTCAAAGACAGCATTCCTACAGGCATAGCCAAAATGGAATACATTGTCCACAACCATGCTTGAAACTTAACTTCATTTGACATTATTTTCACATCAGGATGGTAATCTAAAACTCCAGAAACTAACAAAACAGAGGCGACAAGTGCGGAAGTTATTATCTGAAAATAAAAAACATAAGATACAGTATTAAGCTTAAGTAACGACATACTGCCACAAGCCTTAGTAAACAGCTTTACGGATAAGATGGTTATTAATATTGATATAATAAGTATTAAAATATTCATTTAGTGTTTGCGAGTTTTAACAATGAAAACATAAAATATAAATAGCATAAAAAACCACTAATGGCTAATAAAATAAAAGTCATTTTAAAATCATGATAATAGTAATACCCCACAAGTAGTGCTACAATCTGAGAAATTAAATAAACAGAATTTTGTATTAACTCTATTCCAATTTTTCGTTTAACAATATACAAAGGTGACAGTGAATAATAAACAAATCGTACTAAAAAGAATAATGAAAAATAAGCTGACAATTCACCTGACACACGGTATTCTTCACCAAATGCAAATACAAACAGCCAATCTCCAAAAAAGAAAATAATAACCATTGGAATTAACATAAATACAAATAATTTCTTTGAAAATGAATTGACATAAGGGCCAATATCTCTATTATTTTTCACATCATCACTAATTTTTTGAAAAAACACTTGAGACACAGATTTACCAACCATGGTTATTGGAACATTTAATATTCGTATTATTATTTCATACAACCCAACAATAGCATAACCAAAAAAAGCACCTATGATAATTATTGGTAATTGACTAGCGAGTATGTTTAATAAACCCGAAAACATACTTTTTGTAGGAAAGTCTTTATAGTTTTTCATTAGTTTTTTATATTCAACCTTTGAATAAGCAACATTTTCAGCAGATCTCAACTTTAAAAAATATACTATACCTATAACGTGTGCTAGCAGGTACCCTAATACAATACCACCAAAAGAATAATTCAGCATGCCAAAAGTTGTTGTAGCACCAACATTAGTAATAGCATTAGAAATTCTTACGTTAACAATTTCATTGTACCTCTTATATCTTGTAAACCAATAACTTAATGAATTATATACTGCTATTAAAAAGACCCCTACAGGTAATAAAAAAATTGATAGCTTTAACCAAAGCACTTGATTTTTCAAGGTTGAATCAATCAAATCATTTGCAAACACATAACGAACAATATAGTCATTGATGAACAATAAAATAATAAACAATGTTGCACTAAATATAAATGAAATAAAGACGGACAATTTAAAAAGTCCATTTGCATCATTCTCGTCTTTTGGCAACACTATAGCCAACTCATATCTACCTGTAGATACAGAATACAATATAGTTACTGCAGCAACGTATAATGCAAAAGCTCCAAAATCTTCTACTGTAAATATTCTTCTAAGCCAAAATTGTGCTGAAACACCAATAATCTGAGCCAAAACCGTTCCTTTAACAAGTGTAAATACATGTTTCAATAAGTCATCTTTATTTAAAAACTTTTTAAGCATTATTCTTCAGATATAATTTTTATTCAAAGATATATTTTCTAATTGACCTTGATAGCTCTATTGCCGATTCTTTTTGTAAATGTGAAGCATCATAAGATATATAACCATCATTTTCTATATTTATCCATACTCCACCAGCCTTTTCAAAATCAGTAACAAAAAAAGACTCCTTAAAACCACTTCTATGATCTTCAAGGGAAACCATAGAATTCACCGTAGGCGGTCTGTATGCATACACTCGAATTCCAATCTCCACCCATTCGGACACATGTTGAACTACTAAATTAATAATTGAATCAGACACCTGATTATCATCAAAGATAAATTCATAGGAGTTCAAACCAGACATCGTATCTATTAAAGCTTTGCTAGACGCAACCCAACCATCATCCCTATAGTCTTGTTGTACTAGCTCCTCATTTGGCTTAAAATACTCTTCCACCACTACTCTATCAAAAAATGATAATTTTCTATCGATATTTAATCGTTTAAATTTTTCAAATCCTTCTCTTTTAATTTCTTGGTGATAGAATTTATTTTCACTCGCCTTTAATGTTAGCGAATAAGGCGTAACTCCAAGCAGAATCACTGGATTCTTCAACGTGTCTATTCGTAGACGTATCAACTCCAAAGTTTCATTTGAATAGCCTGCAGAAGTAAAACCGTAATTATACCCTGTCAATTCAACATCTTCTAATAGAATATCCGGAGAAAACCCTCTATAAGTTCTAGAATCACCATAAACAACCACGTCAAATTTAGTTATATTTTCAAATTTATTTAGCCAAAAATAGTTTGCTTTCAGTTGTGAAGATAATGGTGTAAATCTGAAGACTCCAACAATGACAATCAAACTAACTGAAAGTAATAAAGCTGTATGTATTTTTTGCTTAGGCCTCATTAAAATTGAAAGTAAATAAATTCAGACTCAACCCCTCTTAAAAACACACTTGACACAAGTGCGACAACAACCATTACAACATCAAAATTCACCTCTTTAAATCGATAATTTAGTCGTGAATAAGTTTTAAGCATAAGAATTGATCCTTCTATTAAAATAGCTACGACAAGAAAAAATAGTGAATTAAAAAACTTTTCATAAAACACCCACTCACCTTTAAATGAAAAAAGTTGTTCACTTATATTTAAAGCTTGAATTAATGAGTCGGCCCTAAAAAAATTCCAAGCAAATATCACACCTAGAAAAACAAAAACACTATAAACAAGTTTGTTTATTTTTTTTAATGCAAAAACTCTTTCTATAGTTAAATAAATTCCATGCAAGGCACCCCAAATAATAAAAGTTAAACCAGCACCATGCCATAACCCAGACAATAACATTGTCAACATCATTATCACGAGTCCAACCGAAACACCTTTTTTAGACCCACCTAATGGTATATAAACATAATCCCTAAACCAAGTAGATAACGAGATATGCCATCTAGACCAAAACTGTTTAAAACTAGACGATAAATAAGGATGATTAAAATTCATTTTAAAATGATACCCCATAAATTTAGCAATACCTCTAGCCATCAAACTGTAACCTGAAAAATC
>Ga0209292_1004905_pt1 | contig 13891 bp, 14 predicted proteins | sample GOMGulsemesocosm_2_FD_184634 | JGI IMG/M metagenome (GOLD analysis project Ga0209292, IMG submission 184634) | Methane-oxidizing microbial communities from mesocosms in the Gulf of Mexico - GOM9C Gulf of Mexico (SPAdes) (version 2) | ecosystem: Environmental > Aquatic > Marine > Cold seeps... | reverse complement strand
ACCCGATTCCGGCAACAAAGGCTAAGCTCCTAAGTCGCCGAGCTGTTAAACGTCTTAAAAAGGAAATTCTCGACTCTGAACTAACGATTCCTGAATTAGTGCGGACGGCATGGGCTTCAGCTTCAACTTTCCGTGCCAGCGACAAGCGTGGTGGTGCTAATGGTGCACGTATTTCACTGGCTCCACAAAAGGACTGGGCAGCCAACAGCCCGCAAGAGTTGGACAAGGTGCTAGGCAAGCTGAGAGGAATACAGGCTGATTTTGGCAGTGACAAAGTGTCTCTAGCGGATTTGATTGTTCTTGCTGGCGCGGCAGCGATAGAAAAAGCAGCTGGCAATGCGGGTGTAAAACTAGAAGTGCCCTTCCTGTCAGGACGAGGAGACGCAACCCAAGCAAATACCGACCTTGCGTCTTTCCAATTCCTCGAACCAAATGCGGATGCTTTTCGCAATTACTTTAATGTTAGTGAAGCACATCGTTCACCATTAGAGTTGCTCGTGGATAAAGCTGACCAGTTGAACTTGACCGTACCAGAAATGACCGCGCTCGTGGGTGGAATGCGTGTGCTTAACGCCAACGCAGATGCTTCTAAACATGGAGTTTTTACTACAAGGCCCGGCACCTTAAGTAATGATTTCTTTGTCAATTTACTGGATATGTCTACTCAATGGAAAAAGTCTAGTAGCGACGGTCTCTACATCGGGGTAGATAGAAAAACGGGGCAGGCCATTTATACCGCGACTCCAATTGATCTAATTTTTGGGTCCAACTCGGAGCTCCGTGCAATTTCTGAAACCTATGCCTTTAATAATTCAACAGAAATGTTTGTTAATGATTTTGTTAATGCATGGGTCAAAGTAATGCAGGCCGACAGATTTGATCTGAAATAGTGGTTTGATTGAAGAGGAGCGGGTTGGACAGGGAGTAGTTGGCAGAGACTAGTTGAAAGGGGCCGTGATGGAATAACATCGCGGCTTCTTTCAGCCCTTTCCTAGATTCCGGTTTATTTACAAAATAGAACAAGCGAAATTATTTCCGGGGCTGTCTGTATCAGCCCCAAGTTCAAAGTTAAGACCCTAGTGGAAGAACGTCAGCTCAAGAGTGGGAGTCCTCAGCTAACGACATCCGAGGTTACTCTTCCACATGTTCCAAGCTTTATTAGCATAGGACATATACGCTGATATTTGAGCTTCCCTCAGTTTATTGTTTATCGTACTGTCAAATATCGATTTCGTATTGCATTTAAGAGCAGGGCTCTGGTTAAAATCAACAGAGTGAACGCCGCTCCATAATACTCGGCAGGCGATTCCAAATGCTTCAGCAGCCTCCGACTGATTGTCGTCGGAGCTGTCGGTCATTACACTTTTTGCAGCGTCAACACAGGCACCGTAGGCATTTTCGTCCCAGCTTCTCGAAGAGCTTAGGACCTTATTGTTGCTGTCAGAACCAGAGGAACTCGATTTTCCGACAATCGTAGACGTGTATTGAGATTCGGACCTAGCGATAGTGCGGTTTCTATTTTCCATTTCAGTCACGCTGCGCTTAATCGCCCCTTGGCGCGCTTTGCCGCGTGCGTATTCTGCTTGCCGCTGCCTTTCATATTTTTCTTGTAAGTTGGCTTTGCGCCGGGCCGCCTCAGTTCTGGCATTTTTATTTCTGAGTTGACGGTCTCGTTCTAATTGGCGGTTTTTAGACTCACGCGCCTCTCTGTAGCGTTGTTGCTGCTCGAAAAAGGCCCGGTTTTCCCGATTAATTTGCTCTTTAGCCTGGCGGATTTCGTGGGCGCCTTTAATCAGCTCTCGGCCAAGGCTTTTCATAAACGTACCCATCACATCCGGCTGTTTGTAGGGTTTTCTATAACTGGCGACTCTATTTCTTTCTTGTTCTTCCCTCTGGCGAGCTAAACGTTGTTCTTGCTCAATTCGTCGTTCCTCCCTCATTCGCTGTTCTTCCAGATCTGCCAAACGTTTCCTTAACTCCTGCGCTAAAAAGGCGTCTCTGGACGTAATGTACTCTTGTCTGGCCGTTTTACCGGCCTTGTTTCTTTGATCGTGGTCAACCCCCAACGTGACCAAAATATCAATAAGGTCGGCGGTCAAAGAGTCTAGCTCCCGGCTGCCATCTGGATAGGCATAATGTAGTGCGTTTCTTCCTTGAGCATCAGTTGCCTTGAAATCCGCCTTTAGGTCACCCAGCAAACGAATCAGTCGTGTATGGCTACGGCTAGCGGCAAGATGAACTAAGGTTTTTCCATTGCGGCCGACATAGTTTGGATTAGCGCCGTTGCGAAGTAATAAAATAACAGCTGATAGATCTTGTTTTTCAAAGGCAATGGACATTGGCGAACGCCCGCTTTGATCAAGTTCATTCACATCGGCGCCACTGGCTAACAATGCCGAGCTTAAGGCCCTCATTCCCAGCGCCAGAGAATCGTGTATTTTGGGGTATGAGGCGCCATTTATTTCACGAGGGGCGGCGCCTTTACGAACCAACAGCGCGGCTATCTCATCACTTCCCGATGCGACGGAAACTTCGAGTGGTGTTTTATCTAAAGGGTCGACAAGGTTCAGGTTTGCGCCGGCTTCTACCAGTAGGCGAGATATGTCATCGTCTTTAAGCGATAGCGCATATTGTAAAATATTATGTGTGTCCGCCGGCCCAACATCAATATATGCGCCCAGCTTGATCAAGGCCTCTACGGCCTTTCGATCACCGTATCGAATCGCCAGATAAAGCGGCGAAGCACTTCTTTTATCGGCCCCAAGGGGATTGCTTGCAAAGCTTCCTCTTCGATTAAAAGCTTGAACTAATTTATCGCCATCTAGGTCACCATTCTTAAAACCATCAAAAGCAATGGCCATTGCCAGTGGCGATGTGCCGTTTTCATTGCTTGTATTGATGTCTACGCCATGCTCAAGCAATGCGTCCATAACAGAAAAATCTGCCGTTAGAGCTGCGGCCGCGGCGGCTAAATGTATTGCTTGAAACTGATTTTTATTGATGTGGTGAGGATCACTTCCTTCCTCGATAAGAAATTCAACCTGGGCCAAGTTGCTCTGTAATACAGCCTGAACGAGAGGTGTATTACCCGTTTGATCAAGAAAATCGTCATAAGTACCTCGCTTATCTTTGATCAGCTCGATCACTTCTACCGGAGCGCCGACTCGAACCGCTTGATGCATTACAAATGACCAAAGGCGGTATCTTTTGGGTGTTCTTTGAATTAGCTCTTCCAAGAGAGGGCGGTGTTTTATTAGTCTCTCGGGGTCACTTAAGATTGAGCCCAGGATATCGCCCGTTTCGAAAAAACTAATGGCGTCATCACTCTCGCTGAGGCGTAGAGAATTGCTGATTAACCAGCGTATATTCTGTTTGGCTGTGTTCGCTGAGAATCTATCCTCTGACAAATTGTAAGCGTAACTGCTTCCGTCAGGGGCATAAATGCTTGTTTTCTCAAGAAAGTCTAACCAGTGAAACTCACGCTTACTTTTGGCGATATCGCGGTAGAGTACCTTGCGTTTCTTCATTAAGGCTTTAAATGCATCTTTGAGGGCTTTGTCTACTTTGTCGCCACAGCCGTTAATTCCCTGATTGTCAAATTCGTATTTAAGTGTAACGCAAATTATTTTTTCATTGAGGTGTGGTGCAATTAATATTCCGTATTTTAGTTCCGCCAAAATAAAGCTATTGGCCGGATCAGCGATATTGAATGTTTTTGTATTTTCGAAATATCGCTTGGCAAGAGTATGTACCTTCTCTGAAAACTGAGCTTCAGTGATGAGTGTCTTAGCGATGTGCGGCCGTACATTTGGGTGTGCGAGGGTGATCGGTGTGGTTTGTATGGCCACATCTAAGGGAAGGCCTCTTGCACCGAAGGCTTGCCCAATTACTGAGTAAGAAATAATTACGGATAAGGCCAAGCTAAGGTAGTTTTTAGTAGATATGCTCATGTCTACTTATGTTTCTCTAGAATCGCGACAATTTTTTCATTCTCTGCGATTTTTTTATCAATGTAATCAAGAGACAATGTTACGTCCGCTCCTGCGTCAAAAAGCAATGCAAGCAATTTAGGGTCGCCACTGTGGACAAGGTAGGGCAGAGGTATTTTTGTCGCACCGATTTGGTTGACATCTGCACCAAGCGCGATTATTTTCCGTACCTTCTCAAAACTTTTGCTTTCTGATAGTACGCCATTTTTCTTTTTGCTGCCTAATATGCCGGTGCCTCCGCCCATCTTTTCAATTTTTGCGACAGCAGCTTCGGTTTTATTTTGAGCATCTCGCATTTGTTTTCCGCTGCGGCCATAAAATTTATTATGGTTAGTTACTGCACTCTCAAGAGGGAAAAATGAAGAGTAATTTGTATTGATGTCAAGTCCTTTGCTAATAAGGAATTCAATGACATTTGTATCGCATCGCCAGCTAGCGGCACACCTTGATAGACCTTCTCCGAGTAGGGGAATTTCAGTGCCCATACGCTTTAGCCGGTAAAGTTGCGGATAGGTTTTTAGTGCTTTCTTAATGCTTCCCAAGTGTCCCTGTTCCACGAAAGGGCCAAACTTGAGTTTGAGCATATGGTTGATTGCGTCTTCTTGAGCTGTTTGGGCTGTCGCCATCACTGGCGTGCACAGAAGGAGAAACAACAAGCTATTTAGAATGGGTGTGTTTTTCACAATATTTCCCTTACTTTCTATGTGGATTATGGCTATGCAGCACTGGATTTAAGTAATGCTCTAGTTTCCTTTAGTGCATCAATGCTACGTCGATAATTCTCGATGAGCGTGAAGCCACTTGCGTCTTTAACATTGGGATTAACCCCAAGTTCAAAGAGCTGTTTGCTCGACTCCAAATCCTCGCGCAATAGCATGCTCATCACACCAGTATTCAGAGTAGTTGGGTCCGCGCCCTGATCGATAAGGTATTTCAGAATCACTAGGCGCTCGTGGCTTTTAGTGCGTTCTCTTGGGTAGTAACCCAAGTCGATCAGTTGCGCATTGGTTTTATCAGATGCTTCTGTTGCCGTTCTTAAACCCATTACCAATTTATTAATGAGCGAATCGGTACTTTCTGGGTAGTCAAAACCATACATTTTTCTTGCTGGCGTCACCTTAGTCCAGGTGGGGTCTGCGCCGTTTTCAACCAAAAGCGTCACAAGTTCTAGGCTGGTTTTACGGTTTGATACCGATTTCAAAAGAGCTTCGGTTAGCATTCGCATGCTACCGTCAGAGCTTCCCATTGTGCGTAGTTGCGGCAACTTCTCTAGTGCCTGTCTAAGGTCTTCAACTCTGTCAAAATCAACCAGCTTATTAAATTCCAACTTAAGTTTTGCATCGGCTATTTGAGCGTGACTCGCCAAGCTAAAGACTAAAAAAGTAAAAAAAACTAAGCATTTCTGTACGGTATTCATAATATTCCCTTACAATTTTATAGCGGTAAAAATATCAAATATCGGGTGCGGATTGGAACAGTTTGTGGCCCTTTAATCGGTCCTAGTACAACCGAGGCCGTTTTGGAGCAGTAAAGTAAGCGTAAGAATTCGATGTGGTATGGCGATCGTCGCTTTTATTCCTACTCGAAATTACTTGGAGTACGCGCGAAAGTTTGCCCGACATACCATTACCTGAATATACCGCATTTGAGGTATTTGTTATGAGGCATTGACAATGTATATGTACCGTATATGATTCGTATATTTTCGCCAAGGGAAGAACCTGTGGGTATTGTAAAAATATCGGATGATTTACACGAAGAAATTCGCCAAGCGAGCAGTGCAATGTCGCGCTCAATTAACGCTCAGGCTGAGTTTTGGATCAAAGTTGGTGCACTGGCAGAAGTTAATCCTGAACTTGCTTATAACGACATAGTGAAAAAGCTTTTGCTGACTCAGCTCAATTCGATTAAGGGTCTAATCGATGGCTAGTCCAAAAATTAAAACGGCCGAAGAACTTGCCTTGATGAGGGTATCCGGGAAATTACTCGCGTCTGTATTCGCTATGTTAGATGGGTATGTCCAAGCGGGTATTTCCACAATGGATATAAATAAGCGCGTTGAAGACTTCATTGTTAATGACTTGCAATCACGCCCAGCCAGTAAAGGGCAGTATGACTTTCCTTACGTTTTAAATACCTCGGTAAATGATGTGGTTTGTCACGGTGTTCCTAATGAAACACAGATATTGAAAGCTGCTAGCATTATTAATATTGATATAACACTTGAGAAAAATGGCTTTATTGCTGATTCGAGTAAAATGTATCAACTTGGCGAGGTTTCACCTATCGCCAAGAAATTGGTTAAAACAACTTATGAGGCGATGTGGCAGGGCATTAAGGTGGTAAAGCCAGGCGCTACACTAGGTGATATTGGGTATGCGATTCAAAAGCACGCCGAGGCTAATGGCTTTAGTGTTGTTAGAGAATACTGCGGTCATGGCATTGGCCGTGAAATGCATGAAGAGCCTCAGGTATTACACTACGGGAAGCGTTCATCTGGCATGGTGCTGGAAGAGGGAATGACATTCACCATAGAGCCGATGGTCAATCAAGGCGCCCGCAAGGTGAAAACTAAGAAAGATGGCTGGACGGTGGTGACTAAAGATAAAAAGCTTTCGGCTCAGTGGGAGCATACACTGGCCGTAACGGCTGAAGGGTATGAGGTGCTAACTTTGCGCGAGGAGGAGGGAAGCTAGTATGAAAATCGCTACTAACCTATCTTCAAAGGGAGATTTTTGTTGAGTACTCACATTCGCTTAGAAACACCGAAGGACCATCAAGGTATTCATGAGGTCACTGTCGCGGCATTTCTTGACGCGCCTCATACCGATCACACAGAGCAATTCATTGTGAAGTCTCTTCGAGACTCCGGCGAGCTAAGAATTTCACTTGTCGCAGAAAATTCTACTGGAATTATTGGGCATGTCGCCCTGTCAGCTGTGGCGATATCGGACGGTTCAATTGGCTGGTATGGTTTGGGCCCTCTCTCCGTGCTACCGAAAGAGCAAGGTAAGGGCATTGGTTCCAATCTAATGCTTGCTGCTCTTGAAGAATTGAGAAACCTCAAAGCCAGCGGTTGCGTTTTATTGGGTGATCCCGATTACTATCATCGATTTGGTTTTAACGCGATAGATGGCCTAGTCTTTACCGGTGTTCAAGCTGAATACTTTCAGGCCCTACTATTTCAAGGTGCTTACCCGAAAGGCATGGTTACTTACCATAATTCTTTTTCTTCTCAGGCTTGAGCTGCATATTGGTAATAGCGTTCTCCGGCCTCTGTCGGGCTAAGTTTACGTGTAGTCCGATGAAATAGACGGGCACCCAGTTGGTCTTCCAGCTGTGAGATGCGTTGACTTATCGCCGATTTCGAGATGCCTAATGCACGGGCGGCGCTAGGAAAGCTGGCGCTGTCTGTAACGGCAACAAAAATGGGATTGGCGTTAAATTAATGGCTCGCAGTATTGACGACATAGTCTGCCAGGGTGTCGATGAGCATGGCATATCTAAGCTAAGCTGCTATGGTTCAGTGAAATTTTTACGCCTCGATGGCAGTGAACGCGCCTTTGTATTTTCGACATTTTTAGCCGTGCAATGCAGTTTGATTATGGATTACCTAGTTTTTGTTGACTTGTCTGGCTTGTAGCTTGCTTAATATGTCAACTTCCTCGCGGGTAAGCCGCCAATCAGGCTCGAGTGTATAAATCACTTAGGAAAATTGAAAGGCCGGTCATCGAATTGTTAGAGCGTTAAGGTATCGTAAATGAATTGTTTGCTTGTATTAGCCCATCCACTTGAAAATAGTCTTTGTCGTCACTTATCAGATAAAACCATTGAGCACTTAAAGAATAGGGGGTATGAGGTGATTGTCAAAGACCTTTACCAAGATGAATTTAATCCTGTGTTAAGTAGATCGGAACGGCAGAGTTATTACAAAAGCTCGTTTGATGACAGTCAAATACAAAGTGAAATCAATCAATTGCAAGGTGCCGAGACTTTGGTCCTAGTCTTTCCTACGTGGTGGTTTGGTTTCCCTGCTATTCTGAAAGGGTGGTTTGATCGAGTGTGGGCACCGGGTTATGCCTATAATCACGCTAGCGATCTTGGCGCAATCACCCCGGGCCTTGGAAATCTAAAGGAAGTTAAAGTGATCACAACACTGGGCTCTCCTTGGTGGGTTGATACCCTGATTCTCTGGAAGCCCGTGAACAGAATACTTAGAATTGCTTTGCTTGGTACCTGTGCAAAAGGGTGTAAGTTTAAGATGCTGTCATTTTATAAAAGTGAGAGCGCAACAGCGTCTAGAGTTGATGCATTCATAAGAAAAATTCGCTCAAATTTTTAAATGTGATTCCTAATTTCAATCCTTAGAACAATGCGTGCCCGTCTTAATGCGCAAGCACATAAAATGGAATGTTGGCATTAGCCACTCTGTTGTCATCATTGCTAAGAGAAACGAATAAGCGGTAGGCGCCAGATTTGGTGGGCGCATTAAAGCTCATGCTGCCGCTTTCGTCTTGCTTAATAATGAAGCGGGTGACGCCTTTAGGCCTAGACTCAGGATCTCCCCCAGCTTTAATGTCGGTACTCTCAGGCAAAATTTCCCAGGCTACCTTGACCGTGTCAGCGCCGTGTTGAATGATGTCCACTTTAGCTTGATACACTTCACCTGCGCTTAGCTGGGTGTTGTCGCGGGCATGAAGGTCATTGATCGTGTAGTTGCCAATTGATGGCGCGCGTTGCTGCGGCCAATGGCCGGTCCACAGATATTGTAAGCTGTCGATGATTTCATTGGCTTGACCTTTTTCAGTAAACACACCATACCAAGTTGGTGTTGTTTCCTGCTTTTGCCCCCATAAAAAAGCGTAGGACCCAATCGCTCTGTCTGATGCGGCGACAATCCCGCGCTGGTAGCGACTGCGGTAGGACGCGGCTTTCTCAGTGCTGGTTTGTTCAATGGGTGCAGACCAAGTGGTTTTATCTACCTGCCAATGTCCGCTTGGGCCCCATTCTGTGACGACATAAGCACCGGTATAACCTATATCTAACAATCGTTGGGGCAGGTTTTCTAAGCCGCCATAGATGTTAATACTTAAGTAATCGATACTCGGAACACGCTGCATAATGAGCTGGGCTTTGGCTTGATCTATTCCGGCGGTAACGGTAGTAACCAGGTGGTTGGGGTCCAGTTGTTTAATCATCTTGGCGATGTCTTCAACGGCATGCCAAACATTGGTATTGGTGTAATGTAGATCAACTTCATTGCCGATACCCCAGACCAGCAACGCCGGATAATCTTTATACTTAAGAACTTGTTCGCGTATGGCCTCTTTTTGCGCGGCCACCGCCGCCGCGTCATCATAGTTAAAACCATGGCGTTCGTGCCCTAAATCTAAGCCCAGCATAACCGTCAAGCCAAGTTGCTGAGCTTCGTTTAAAAGCGATTTTGCATTGTTGCTGCTCCAGGTGCGAATTGAGTTGCCGCCGGAGGCTTTGAGGAGGGCCATGGATCCGCTGCCACCGCCACCTTTTATAAAATAAGGGCTGCCTTGTCGGCTGATATGATACTGGCCATTGTCGTTCTGGAGACTGACGGGGATGGCTTGGATAGATGGTTTGTTTTTTGATGATGTCAGGTTTTGAGATGTACATGCGCCCAAAATAATCGCACAGCATAGAGCGGTGTATAGAGAAAATTGACGCATTAGTACTCAAGCCTTGTTTTATGTAGTGGGCATAAGGCATCATTTAAGTGAAAATGATAGCGCTTACATTTCACTCTTACTGTATCGTGATTTTACAAATGAACACAAGTCCCAATGCCCACAATGGCTTTAGCTTTTCGGAAAAACCGCTGCAAAGGGTTCATTGTCTAAGCCTGAGGTATTCGCCACAAAGCTAACCGTGTGGTAGTTGCCACAGAGCGCAAAAATTTCAAGTTGCTGCTTGACGTCGAACAATGAACTAAAACCTTGATAAGATACGGTGCTTATTCGGCCGGATTCACACAGTTCATCAATGGCTTGAATCAAGGAGCGCTCTTCTTGGTTCCAACAAGCGGATGTGTGGTCACTTAAATAACTCGCCCGAATTTGTGCTTCACTCAATCCGGCTTGTCTGGCAAATGCCGTTACGTGCACCCCCCATTCATATTCACAGTGATTGTTTGCAGTTACGCGCAGAATTACAATCTCTCGTTGCCGAAGGGTGAGAGGGCTGTCTTTATCAAGTAGGTTTAGAATGCCTTTTGTTAAGAAGCGAGCGCTGTTGCCAAAGACTCTAAACAGCTGAAGTAGATAGCCGTCCATGGTGGGGTAAGCTTCTAGAATGCTGCCAATCTCGGCTGAGAAGGGTGCTTTGATGGGGGTTAATTGCGACATAGTGATCTCCGTGTTAAGCTTGTTGCTACAAAATGTGTAGCGACACAATAGCGCTACATAATCTGTAGTGTCAATACTTTTTTGAGTGGTTTAAATGGAAACGGAAATGGCCAGGCCGGTACGAGGCTCTTCTACGGGTCGTCCCATCATGCGCTTGTTCGACGTTCTAGGTGAGCGCTGGACCTTAAGAATTCTATGGGAATTAAAGCAGGAAACTTTGAATTTTCGGGCCTTGCGTGAGCGTTGCGACAATGTCTCTCCCACCTCGCTGAATAAGCGTCTGAAAGTTTTACGAGAGCTTAATCTAGTGGTGCATGACGAAGAGGGGTACTCACTATCTGACACGGGGCAGGGTTTAGGTTCTCAGCTATTGTCATTGCACGAGTGGGCAGAAACTTGGGCCACAAGCTTAGCTGATGCCAAGTAGCCCACTCAAAAGAGTTCATGTGCTTAGCTATCAGGATCGTAACGGTTACGTTCTGATGGCTTATCACTGTTGTATTGCACGAATTCAACTTCGAGCCCAGCGGGGTCAATGAAGTACACGTTACGCCGAAATGGATTTACAGCGCCGTTGTTGTCAATTTCATAACCAGCGCTTGTAAGTCGTGAAATAATGCCATCAATATCCGATGTCACAAAAGCAAAATGAGACACGCCCACTTGATGACCCTCGTGCTTGCGTGCGTCTTCGTCGCCGTCATCGTTAAAGGTTAAATACTGGTATTCATCGCCGAAGTGCACCCAATTTCTGTCTTTGCCATACCAGTTTCCCTCGCCACCTCCACGGACTTCCCAGTGGGGGAAGGCGGCACGGTAAAATGCGAGCGCGGCCGGAATGTCTCTTACTACTAGATTTAAATGTTCAATATGTAACACAGGCTTGTCCTTGTTTTTTTGGATTTGGAAGTAATCTGACTAAGAGGATAGAACCTCAACTTAAGTTGAGGTAAAGTGTTTTTTGCTATTATTTTTTTTGGATTTCGGGGGTGCTTATGAGAGACCGAGACTTTTCGGTGGGAGAGGTAGCAAAACGATGTGATGTGAAGGTGTCGACACTGCATTTTTACGAAAAAAAAGATCTAATTCGAAGTTTGCGTAACGCGGGTAACCAGCGGCGTTACAAAAAAGACGTGTTCCGTCGGGTGTCTGTGATTAAAGCCGCTCAAAAAATGGGTATTAGCCTGCAGGAAATTGCTAAAGAGTTTTCGGCCTTACCCAATAATCGAGCACTCAGCATGACCGATTGGCAGCGACTCTCTCGTCACTGGCAGCAAGGCTTGAATGATCGAATAGCGTACCTTGAACGCTTGCGAGATTCGCTTACGGGCTGCATTGGCTGCGGGTGTTTATCAATGGATAATTGCCCGATATACAACCTTGACGACAAATTGTCCGCGGAGGGCAGCGGTCCGCTAATTCTCAATCGACCGCTTGATGAATAGTATGTTACAGCTCAGCTTGGTCGGGTGATTTTCCCTGCAGTTGCCAAGCAAAGGAGATTATGTGGGCAATGGCAATGTAAAGTGTCTCGGGAATCTCATCCCCTAATTCCAGTGTCATGAGCAAGTCAATCAAGGCCGGGTTATCACACAGGGGTACGTCATTCTGTTGGGCGATATCAATAATTTCATCCGCCAGTTCGCCCGCGCCTTTAGCGGTAATTGTGGGGGTATTTTGACCATCATAAAACAGCGCTACGGCTTTTTGTAGATCGGGAGTATTTTCGCTCATGTGCGTACATCCACCAGAGAATAACCCAATTGCAGCGCCTTTTTCTCAGGTTGACCTTGGAAACACTGCAGGTCTGTTACCTCTATGCCATTGGCGGTGAGTTGATCGCGCAAACCGGTAAGATGCTCTTGGGCCTTTTTCAGGGTTTCACTCTGCTCGGCCCAAAGCTTGGCCGACACTGAGTCGTCAATAATTTTTAAATGTGCATAAAAACTGCCCATTTCAGGGAGTTCAAACGATAGCATCACTTCCCACTGACGCACTTTTTTATTCTTGCCTTCATCGTCTTCTTGGTCTTGCCACTCGTCGTCGATGCGTATTTCTACACTGTGCACCTCATTGCCAAACTTGAAAGGCAGTTCCATTAACCAAGACTGTGTGGGCAGGGCCTGATCGGCGGTCAGTTGCAAGTGACTCAAACTGTGTAACTGTTGCATCTGTACTTTGGCTAAACTGGCCAGAATGGTTTGATGCAAAACTTGAGTCAGTTGATTGCGAATGGCTCGATGACCTTCAGCTGTGTTCAAGGTGGAGGAGGTATTTCGGCCGGGCAGTATATTTTGTAGTAGTTGTTGTAGTGCTTGATCGGTATTGCCCAATTTTGGGCTTGCTGCAAACAAGCGGTCTAAACCCTGGGCATCAGCCGCGAGCGGTTTGCCGAGGGAGTGCGTTGAGGATGTGAGAGCGTTCAATAAGTTAGATTTAACATCTCCACTTAAGGTCGCGCTCAATTGTTTGGGGCTAGGGTTTGCCATCGCTGTAGTTTGGCCCCTGAGGGGGGCGGTAATATTTGGCTTTATACCAGCAGGCTCAGTTCTTAAGTTCAACGAAGGTTTCTTTATGCTGGCTTCGGTGGTCGCGGAAGGAATAAAGGCTTGAGATTTTTGGGTGGCCAATTGTTCGCGACCTTTAGGGCTGAGCTGGGACGCCAGTTTGGCTTCTAACTGTACGCCGCTGTTTTGCAGTGCTTGTTTAACACCCGCCGGCTTAGACAGTTGGTTTACGCTGGGTAAATTAACCAGCACTTTTTGAATGCCGGTCTGTAATGCCGGTGGCACTACCGCCTGTTTTATCGGGCTGGCGAGCCTGTGTACTTGCTGCAGGGCCGAGAGCACTTTTTGCAAGCCTTGCTGATTGGGTAGAGCAGTGCGTAGGGCGTCGCGCACCACCGCTCTTGCGCTGTCGTCGACAGTGCTTTTCACCGCGCTTTGGGAGAGGCGAGTATCAATCACGGTCAAACGATTGGTGCCTGCCATTTTCAACATTAGGTGCTCACCTGCGCTTACGGCTTTGTCGGTGTAGGTAATGACAGGCTTTCCCTTCACTGTCATCTCTAGCAGCTTCAACTGTGGTGATTGCAGTAGTTTGAGCACCTGACTGTCTTGGCTGGACTTGGCAATGGCCGACAAAATAGCGGGGGGAATGACCGTTTGCCGCGGTATACCGCCGCCTTGATAAGCCGCTTGGGCCAATGCCTGAGTGAGCGACTGGCTAATAGTTTGTTGTCCTGCAAGGGCTTGAGTTTTTGTGCCAGACGTACCGCCAGGCGGCTGGTGTTTACTCAGCAGCTGCTGCAAAAGCTGGTCGCGCTGTTTTTCTGTAGCAAGGGTTGCTTGAATTACACGGGCACTCAAGGTTTCGCCCACCGCAACCTCTAGCAGTTTAGTGAGCGCCGCGGCATTGGGCACGCGAGCGGTGTCACCACTGTTCAGTGAATTTTGCGGTAGGGGGGGTAATTCCATACTCTGCGCCCAGTTTTAACGATTGAGTTATTATGCCCTAATTCACAAT
>Ga0209292_1004902_pt1 | contig 13896 bp, 6 predicted proteins | sample GOMGulsemesocosm_2_FD_184634 | JGI IMG/M metagenome (GOLD analysis project Ga0209292, IMG submission 184634) | Methane-oxidizing microbial communities from mesocosms in the Gulf of Mexico - GOM9C Gulf of Mexico (SPAdes) (version 2) | ecosystem: Environmental > Aquatic > Marine > Cold seeps... | reverse complement strand
TTATAATATATTAATTTAGAACGACTAAACCACATATATTATGCCTAGCATTTGGCACGCTTCTCGACTTGCACAAATCACGTATTTCCAGGTAGCACGGGTATATAAGTTGATTATTCTAACCACTGACTAACGCTGGCTTTTTGCAGTCCCTCGAGGTAATGCAGTAGCTGGCAAAATGTTTCGCTACGTTCATGCGGGTTGCACTGCGGGTTAAGCAGTTGATCGCACAGTGGCACTAATGGCGCAAAGCCTAATAACAGCGCATGTTGTTGCCAAGCTCTGAGTTTGGTTTTAGTGCTCGGGCTTAAGTTATTGGTGCCTTGCTCTAATATTGCGCTTGATAAATGCTGCCATTGTTCGAAAAAATCACCTAAATCATCTGTTAACATCGACCCTCCGTAAATTACTCATTCGTTTATTTAGCTATCTATCTGAAAAATCTTGCTCGGTTAATACTTGTAATACCTCAAAATGGCGCTCGTTGGCATCATAAAACCAGCGACCAAACAGCAATTTTTGTTGTTGGTTGGCACTTGCTAAACTATTAGCACTTAAACCATTACTACTTTGTTGTTTATTTGCTTCTTTCCTAGCAACTTCCCCTTTCACAAACTGTCTAATCACTATTTGTTGACCACAATCACTGGTAACGGTTGTCTCGCCATAAGCTCGGTAAGCTTGCCATTTTAGGTGATATTGCTCGGTTGTTTTAATCCAGCCAAGTGTCCCCATGGTGGTTGAAAAATCTGGCTGTAAAGTTCGCTGACTTAATCGTTGCCACTGCGTATTTACCGACAGTTGAGGATTGCTCCACAACTGCTGCCAGTGGACCGGCTCGGGCGCATTTAATAATTGCGATGAATTACACAACAATGTGCGGTCACGACTGACTTTTGACACTAAATCGAAAGACTTAAACTGTAAATCTGACAAATAATGTTGGTCACACTTTTGGTTATCGAATGCATATGTACTGGCCCACTGGCGGTCCATATTTGGTCGGCGACCATCAGCAAAGCAGTACCAATCGCCTTGCTGTAAGTCATACAAATAATAGCGATAACCAATGGCACCATTAAGCGCTTGCCAATGTTCTACCATTACCGCCATCAGAGACTGACATTGGATTGGCAGGTAACGGCGTTTGTGCTCGCCGGTTAGCTTGTAACCCGCTTGCGGCAATACAGGTTGCTGCAGGCTGCGAAGATATAAACTGAGGTAAGTGAGCTCAGTTAATACGTGCGCGGTATTGATGTCGATGCAATGGCGCATGATATTGGCTAAAGTGCCTAACATGTTACTGAGCCTAGCCGCGAGGTTTGGCAGATCGGCCTGATTCAGTTCGGTAATTAATGCTTGTCCTTGAGCCAATTGTGAAGGTAGCAGATTTTTAAGGCCATGAGCGATTAGTTGATTTAGCCAAAACTGCAGCGCAGCAATTTGTTCAGTTTGGTTGGGTTGTAATTTTTCGGCTAATTGCTCGGTGGCTAAACTGAGCTTGCCGGCCTTAACCGATAAGCCAATGATCGCGAGCGCTTGATGAACGCAACAAGTTGCCTTGCAACTGCATATCGCTTGCTGCCAACTCGCGATGGCGGGCAAGTGAATGGTAAAAACTTTGCTATTGCGCAGGGTACAAGTAACTTGGCCGTGTTTGGTGTGTGTTTTAAGCTCGACTTGTGCGCCTTGGTGCCAATCTTTAATCGCTCGTTTTACTGTGCTGGCGCTAAAGGCTGCCGCAGAAGTTTTAAGCGTATTGGTTAAGCTTTGCGGATCAGTGATTAACCAGTTGTTTATAATGAATGAAGTAACAGGATCTGGCGCAGCTGTTGTTTGTGGTGTTGTCTCTGCTGGTTTTACTTCTTGCGTTACTTCTTGTGTAGTTACTTGCGTTGCTACAGGAAAAGCACTGGCGTTTCGCAGCGCGATCAAAAACGCTAATTTATGACTGCAGGGTTCCAGATCGCCACAGCTACAGCTCAAACCATTTAAGTTGGCTTGGCTCAGGCATAGTTGTTGTTCAACAATACTGCCAGTTATTTGCTCGTTGGTGATTTGCCACTGTGTGGTGTCAGCTTGCTCGCTAAAACGCTTGGCACGACGTAGCAAACCACGATTAGTCCAGCTGATGAGATAATCATCGGTTAATTGTTGGGCCCAACTTAGTAGTGGCATTATGTTATTACCTGCGCTATCCATTGGCTCAAATGCTGTGGGGTCATTGCGGCTATCTCCATGCCTCGGTGTAGTAATTGGTTGGTGACTTTGTTGTCATAAAAGGCTTGCCCGTCGGGATCGAGCGCGGTTAGTCCTAATAATGTCACGCCGTCTTGTTGCATATATTCCGTTTGTTGGTATAGCTCGCTAACATTGCCGCCTTCGTAAAAGTCACTAATTAATATGACTATCGAGCGATTGGGCTGTTCAATTTTACTGCGGGTAAACTGCATTGCTTTGGCAATATCGGTGCCGCCGCCCATTTGCACATTTAACAAGATGTGTAATGGATCGTCGCTATGTTCACTAAAATCGACCACCCGGCTATCAAACAGGTACAAATGAACATTGAGCATCGGCAAGCGGCAAAAAATAGTGGCCATAACCGACGCATGGATCAGCGAATTTAACATCGAACCACTTTGGTCGACAACTAAATAAATATCCCATGGAATTTGACTATGTTGGGTCTGATAAAAGTACAACCGTTCTAAAATAAGCGTGTTTGAGTCGGCTTGATAGTGACGTAAATTACGCCGGATCACCCGTTGCCAATCAATATAAGAGAAAGGCATTGGTCGTGACTGGGTACCCGGCATCCTGCGTCCGCTGAAAATGCTTGGCAGTTGTTGCGCCAGTACGTCTTCAAGCTCTTGACAAACCGTGACAATTATCCGTTCTAGCTCACCTTGCAAATGGGCGGGGATTTGCCCCCTAAAAGCCAACATTGTTTGCAGTAAATTAATATCAGCTTTTTGACTTTTGAGCAGTTGCTCATCTAACAGTAACTCACTGAGACCATAATGCTCCAAACCGTGACGCTGCAAAACGTCAACTGTTGATTGCGGAAATGCTTCTCGGACGGCGTTCAACCAGCGGATCGGGTTAGGAAAATTAGGCGAGTTTTGACCACCGCTGCGATCATTGGCGGCTCGGCCATTATATTCTTGGGCGTACAACTGGCTCAAACACAATTCGCGTTGCTGGTCGTCAGCGCTCAGCTGTTGTGGATGTTCAGGGCCTAAAATTAAACGCCAACGCCGATTTAACTCTTGATCATTCATAATTAATGCCCCAGATTTTTAGCCAATTTAATGTAAGGTTATTCATGATTACTTACCCCAGTTATTAGCCAATTGAGCTGCTGTTTATTCATAATTAATGCCCCAATTTTTTAGCCAATCTAGCGCAATGTTATTTAGCTCGCTCGCCTGAGTTAAGGTAGTGATGTTGGGGGGCGGTATCAGCGCTGTTTGAGTGTTTTTTCGATTATTCGTTTGGCCATTATTTTGATTACTACCTGGAACAGCTGTTTGAGAAAAAGTCTTGCTGTGGCTAAATTCTGTTAACTGGTTCGGGGTCATTAACATAAAGGCGCGGCGCATTGCTGGCAGTATTTGCAAAAAGCTGTCTTCGTCAAACGCCAATAGTAGCTTATCGAGTTGCGGCCCAATAAATTCGTAATGATCATAAATATTAAGATCGACTAGCCCAACACCATAGCAAAAATCTCCTAGGGCATCGGGCATCAGATAACACATGCCGGCAGCCGCGGCGAGTTTGTCGCTAAAGCTTTGTTGCGCTAATGCTTCATCTGTTAATAGCAAAGTGACAGCGGCGCATACGCCTTGTAACTCGAGGGACAAATCGAGACTGCTTAACGTGCTAACGGCGTCTAATAAGTACTGTGGTTGGCACAGTTGCGGATTCCAAAGCACTATTTTTGCCAACTGGGCCAACAAAGCAGCTTCGCTTCTTTTTGGGGATTGCTGCCCTTGCGGTTGCAGCGCTTTAGGTACGGGCTTAATTGACATTGCACGTGGTAATCGGGTGCAAATTCGAATATAACAATCGCTAACCAGTTGCTCGATTTGTGCTTGGCAGGAGTGATCTAATAAGGTGGTACCGTTTTGGCAGTTCAATAATAAATTTAAGGCATTGCTCAAAATAAACAGATCATCTTCTTGGTTTATTTGCTGTCCGGCGCGTGTTAAAAGTGGGATTAACCACGACTGCATGCCCATTTGCAACGCGCCCAGCAATAACAACACGCATTGATTGCCATCAAGCTGCGGATCGTTAATTTGCTGATGTAGCTGATGATTAACTAACTCATCAAGGCTGGAGCCAAGATGGCTTAACTGCACTAAGCTGGTTTCACTTTCGACCTGCCATTGAATGCTCCATTTTTCACGCACTCGCGCTAAATCGGTTTGGTTAAAAAAGTTGGGGCCCGCGGTTTGGGTTGCATAAGGTATATCGAGAAAAACCAACCGATGCAGCCACTGCGACAATTTACGGTGGTTTGCATTACGATAAATCGCTAATTCTTTGTCGACTTGACCGTCAATTGCCTGATATGGCAGTTTAAGCTTAATGCATTGCTGGCGAAACTCGATAACGATTGGCGCGCACGGAATACTTGCTGGCAGTGTGCCTTGACGTTGATCGCAAAAAAACTCATCTAACCAGATATTGAATCGTTCAATGTCCTGTTTGGTACTCGGGGCTTTGTCTAAGGCTAATGCCACGGCCTCTCGAAACTCACTGCGCCCAGCCACGATGTCACGTAGTTGTGCTAATTGCTCGGCTATCACGACAATATCAACCAACTGTGGCAGGGCTACTGCCAGCGACTTTCGCTGTAAAAAAATCATTAATTGGGTTGCTAATTGTCCATGCAGTTGCTGACTTAAAAGTGGTCGTTGTTTGACGGTACTCGCTTTTAAGGTGCGCCACCATTTATCGTAATAACCGCTGTTGCACAGGCTTGCCCCGTAAGATTTATGACTTAAACGAGCTAGCGGATAAGGCACCAAATACTGACCTGAGCTGAGGCCAGAACTGAGACTAGATCTGGGTTCAGACGAGAGCTGTGGCGATTCTAACAGGCAAGTCTCTAAACTCGCAGGGTTGTTTAGGTAATAGTCGATACCCAAACAATGATAAGCACCGCACACCACCAATACCCGTTTTCCGGCCTTTAAATGCGGAGCAATGCGACTCGCCATATACTGTTCGCGGTATTGGGTTTGCAAGTCTGTTCTGTCAGCGGTTAATAATGACCCGTCACGCATTTGCAGCCCAAATAATAATGTTTGCTTAAAAAAATCGTGACAAGCTGTCAGGTATTGCCCTTCAAAATGCCTGTCCCACCATTGATCAAAATCGTCACAGCCGGTAGCCGCTAATAAGTGCGCGATATATTCGCCTTGAAAAGTACGTTGGTTATCGTAAATTAAATAGTCATGTTGATCTTGGGGGCCCTGATCGCGTTGGCAATAATAAGGTAAATCGATAAGTTCGCACTCAGCCCCTCGCTGGTGGGCGGCTTTTAGCGCGTTCCATTCGGGTGACATCTCGGCCAAAGGCACAAAACCGCTTTGACTGTTGAGCAGTTGGCTGTTGGTAGATTGGCTTTTATCTTGGCCTTGATCTTGATCTTGAAAGTGGCTATATAAGTAAAGCGCTATCGGTGGCTGCGTATCCTGATGTTGTAAATATTGCAATAAAGGCTGAGCGTCACTTGGGGCTTCAATTAAAATGACATCGGGCTTGCTTTGCTTAATCAACGCCAACAACTGCCAACTACACACCGGACTGTGATGGCGAATCGGCGCCCAAATGAGCTGAGGATTTGCTTGAAGCTGCTGCGACATCGCTGCGCAATCAAAGTCCGGCATTACGACAACCATCAAGAAATACTAACCAGCTTTGATGCTCTGCTTTGTTAGTACGCTGTCGTTTAATTACTCGTAAGTAATCACTTAACGATTGCTGGTCTTGTTGATTATCTTTAATCACGGTGCCGACTAAATAAGGGGCAAGATAAGCTGGCGTCATTTGCTGCTCACCAAAGTAATGACATTGCATAGTCGCGTGATAGCCCAAATTAATTGCTTCGGGCACCGAGAGTAAGGTTGAAGGGGTTTTAATCGCGACACCCGCCACCTGACCTGATTTTAGCTCGTCGAATACCGTGACTAAAATCTCGGTTGTTTTGAGATCAAGTCGCAAATCCACGCCATCGAACTGTAATCGGTCGTTAACTTGGCTCATCACTAATTCAATGCGCTGGCTGCGTAACGCTAGCGGTTGCAACGCTTCAAAATTAAAGCGGCGTTTTAATGCCGATGACAGCGGATTAATTCCGCGATCGTTGAGGTTGGCTGTCGCAATAATGTTAAAACCACTGTGCGATAACAGGTAATTATCTTTAGATTGAATCTCTGGAATATGCAAAATACGGTCAGACAATACGGGGATCAAATTGTCTTGCACTTCGGTCGGACAACGGGTTAATTCTTCAAATCGCATGATCGCGCCATGTTTCATGGCGTTATACAGCGGGCCGGGCACTAGGGCGTCTAAGCTTGGCCCCTTTTGCAACAAGGTCGCGTAATTCCAGCTATAGCGGATGTTTTCTTCAAATAATCCGGCACTGCCTTGCACGGTATAAGTGCTGTTACCACAAATGGCGGCGCTAAGCAGCTCTGACAATAGCGACTTTGCGGTGCCGGGCTCGCCAACTAACATCAAGCCCTGTTGGCCTAGCAGTGTGACAATAGCGCGTTCGACAGCGCTATCGTTACCGTAAATTTTACGGTTAATGGTGATGCCAGCGACAGGTTCTGGCGATCCCAAGATAAAACGCCGTACCAACTTAGGACTTAGTCGCCAATTGCTCGGTTTGGCAAAGGTATCGACACTGGTTAAGGCGCTAAGTTGGTCTTGATATATTTGTTCTGCGGGCAGACGTTGTGCCTTGTTCGTCATAATTCATCCTAAACTTTGAGCGAAAATAAGCTATTGGTGTACAAAATAATGGTGTACAAAATACTAATGTACTAAATATTGTAGTGCTAATTCTATGGACTAAAACCTTGCCAAGTGTTCAATACCACTTGGCAAGTTGCGTTCTGTGCTAGTTTTGTTACGAAAAAGCCACCACAGCTTCTCTGACCAGTTCTTGCGTTAAGCGTGACGGCAGCGTGGACTTGTCAATCCGGCTATCGGTTTCTTCGAGTTCGTCATAACAATAACTGCCTCGCTCAATAATACCGGTGCGATAAAATTGAATTTTGTTAATGGTAATATCGCCTTCATCACACTCGTAACCGTAATCGCCATGATAGATTGAATCATCGAAGGTTATTTCAATGCCGACATTGAGCGACTCTATTTCTTTGTAGATCTCATCGAAGCAACCGCCATCGCGAACCGAGCCAACGGTCCAGCCTTTTTTACGCAGGCGATTAATGACCGTGCTTGGAGATTTTCGCGGCGCACTGACTTGGTAATCAAGTTTTTCTTCTTTATGCTCAACCGTTATTTCATCGGTGTTTAATTGATTAAATAATAACTCAATGCCCCAGTCCTCAAAATATTCTATCCATTGGCATAATTGCGCAGATTCAAGCTCTGAGCCATGCACTAAGCCAATTTGGTAGTGTGCCTCAATGTTAAGGGTTTGATCATTTAAATCAATCGGCTGGGGATTAACGGTAAAGGCCTTAACCAAACAGTTGTCTTGATAGAGTCCCCACACTAGGCGGCTAGCGAGTTTATTCATAATTGGGTTATCTAGGAATAGCTGGGTCCATTGCTCGCTTGACCAATGACGCCAAATGACAAAGGCGTCTTCAAGGCGGTGGCTTTGTAACTCGATCACACCTTTGAGCAATTTTTTTAATAAAATAAAGTCTTTGGCAACTTGGGCGGCGGCTTCGCTATTATCGTCAGCTTTTGGTTTGGGCAGCGATTTAGCGATTTTACCATCGGGTTTTTTAATCGCGAATTTAAGATCTTTGGTTAACAACAGTGCATAGTCTTGCTCGCAATAACGCAGCGGTATTTCATTGCCAACAAAACCAATATCTTCAACTAATGAATCGCCTAACTGATCGCGGGTGATGCCTTTTTTCTTAGCACCGATGGCAAACGCGGTGATAACAGCGTCTTTAATACTTTGTTTTTTGCTATTGCGGCCTATGCGTTCTATCGCGACATAAGCCTCGGTAATTCCGCTAGCACCCATCTGCTTAATCACATGGGCAGCAAGCTGATGTTTAGCGCCATTGGCCCATTGCTCGACCGCGTTGCTGAGCATATTGATGCATTGGGCATTGCCATGAATGGCAGGCAATGCCAGTAACCAACGATTTTTGGCGGTGATTTTATCAAGATAGGTCGCGAGAATATTGGCGTTAAAGGTTTGGAACGAGCTGTCGTCTAACACCGAAATGATTGCACTGGCTTCGCTATTGACCGTAAATTGATCGTGGTTTTGATAAATTTGTAATAGTTGTTCGCCGGCATGCTGACCGCATTTTCCTTGTGCCGTTTTGAGCTGCGCGATGATGTCATCATTAAGCAAAGGTTTCTTGGGTTTTAGGTAACATTGAATCAAATAACGGTCAAGATCAAAGGTATTGTTGTTCGCGTCGGCATTGGTTTGATACAGCAAAGCAAAGTCTAATTTGGCATGTTCAACGAGCAATGAGCGAGATTTACTTTGTTGAACTTGTTCGATTAACGTCAAGGCCAAATCACCCTCTAATGGGTGTAAACAGATGGCGATGACGGCGTTTATCTCGTGCTGACCCTTGAGCGTGCTTAATTGCTTGATGATAACCCCAATGACGGCCAATCTTAATTCAGCGCAAAGCGCTTTTATATTAGCGTAACACAGGGCTAATAAGCCCTTGTTTTTTTCTGTTAGCAAGGTGATTAGTAATAACGCTTGTTGGCGATCATAAATGGTGCCGACTAAACAGGCCAGTAAGGTTAATTTATCTTCATTTGAGCAGGTTAAAATGTGCGTAACACAAGGCATGCCATGTTGCTGCAAGTAGGCTAATTCTATTTGTGGGATCAGCTCATAGTAACGAAATTCGCCCCCCATTGAGCTTTGGTAATATTGGCCGTTATTACCGACGACACCATCATACTCGATAAAACTTTGGGTATAACTTACCAAGGCTTTAAAATATGCTGCTTGCAGCGTCGGATGTTTAATTACCACATCACTGAGCAGCCTAAGCGGGCGCGGGCTAATATACTGGTTAGCCTTTTCAATAAACTCTCCAGCATCTGAGTCGTTTTTACCGTTAAAAAACACCCGTGCAAGTCGCTCGATATAAAGATCATTTAACCAGCATACTTGGTATAACTCATCGGCGCTAACCACCAGTTGGGCGACTTGCTCTGGCGACTGACCCTTGATGACGAAATTCATCAGCGCAGCACTGTCGTTTTCATTGTCACATAAATCCGGCAGATCTCTTTCTAACCGCATTTCATCGGCCTGTTGTTTGCGTTGCTTAATGACTAAATTATTAGGCTCGAGTTGCACTAAAAGGTTCAGTGATAACATGTACGCATAGTTTCTGTTAAGTAGACAACAGTCCCAAATATAAACAGCGCCATAACGTTCGACTAACGCGGCGAGCAAAGTGCGGTGGTTGTTGTGTTCAAACATTTGATGGTCGGGACATTGTTTTGAGTCTAAACAATAAGAATAATTAGCACTAAGGTAGTTAAGGACAAAACTAATAAGCGGTAGGTGCATCGTGGGGTATTGCAGCTCGGTAGCGTCTAAATAGTTTAATACGGTTTCGCTGGTAGCAAAGCAGCAATTGCCATGGTGGTTGCTGACAAAACAATCTTTTGGAAAGCTTTCTCTTACCCATAAATCGGGATCGATCAAACGGATTATTTCGGTGAAGTTACTGACATATTTTGAGCTAGCCAGTTGAGTGGCTGACGATGCCTGAAATATCAATGTCAACAATAGTTTAAAATCTTCATCTGCGTGTAACAAGGTGAGCAAATGGACGTGGTCGCAATAAAGTTCCTTTTTGACCAACCCGCTATAAATTAGTGTGATGTCTTGAGCCCAGTCCCCTTGACCTCTGATTAAATTTAAAAAGCACTGAACATGGTTTTCTGGTAATTGTTCTCGATATCTGGCGCCTTGTATATTGTCGTCTGGCATGCAGATGACCGTAGAATAATCCCGTAAGTTCAGCTCAATATACTCTAGGATCAAGCGGTCAAAAGCGTCACCATCACCCGCCTGAAACGCTTGTTGAATTTTTGGCAAGACAATCAAATGCAGATATAAATTATGCTCATAATTATGATGGCCATTGTGACTGTGAATATCGCTTTTAAAATATTGCGTTATGTCGTCATCGCTAAACCCGACTTTGCGTAAATATTTAATGCCACTAGGTAAACTGAAAATTGTGCCGGCGTCAAAAATTATCTGCATTAGCTCGCTTTTTGATTTTATTAACTGATAAAAATCGGGAATATATGTCAGTAAGAGGTCAATCTTAATATCTTCGACCCAATGGTTATCTTCGAGCCAATCTTTTTCTTTGATCGATAAAAACAAAGCGAGCAAATAGCGACCGATAATTTGCGTGTCATCTTCAAGTTTTGCTACTTGGTCATTAAAAAAAATGTTGACGTAAATAGCAGGGATATTGCTGGCAACCACGAAAGATTTTTGTGGCTCTGAGCAAAAAACAAAATCGATAATGGCTAGCTGAGTCTGTTCTGTCACAAGTGAAGCGTAATAGCTATTGTCTCGCAATTGACTGATCACATCCTTGATATTCATAGGTGCTCCATAAAAATTTATTGGTATTTCCGTAATAGATAAAAGAGTCACATTGAGTAACAAACCAATGTTAAAATTGCTTGGTTTTTTGTTACAGTTTTATCAAATAAAGCCAAGTGACCAATGCCACTTGGATATTATTTAAAACTAAGTTAAGAAAAAGCCAAAATTGCTTCTCTAACCAGCTCTTGAGTTAAGCGCACTGGCAGGGTGGTTTTATCAAGTCGGCTGTCGGTTTCTTCGAGTTCGTCATAACAATAACTGCCTCGCTGGATCGCGTTAGTCCGATAAAATTGTACCTTGGCGATGGTAATATCGCCTTCATCGCATTCATAACCGTAATCACCATGATAAACCGAGTCATCAAAGGTAATTTCAATGCCGACATTAAGAGACTCAATTTCTTTATAGAGTTCTTCGAAGCTGCCAGCGTCGCGTACCGAGCCAACTGCCCAACCTTTTTTACGTAACCGATTTATTACCGTGCTTGGTGACTTTCTCGGCGCAGTGACGTCATAATCGAGCTGGTCTTCAATGGTGCTGGCATTAACTTGTTTGGCAACTACATCAATTTCATTGCCGTTTAATTGGTTAAATAACAACTCAAGGCCCCAGTCGTCAAAATATTCTAACCATTGGCTTAGCTGCGCTGCGTCAAGCTCAGAACCATGGACTAGGCCAATTTGATATTGTGACTCAATGGCCACCGCTTGGTCGTCTAAATCAATCGGCTGCGGGTTAACCGTAAAGACTTTAATTAAGCGGTTCTCTTGATAGAGTCCCCACACTAGGCGACTGGCGAGCTTGTTCATTACTGGATTGTTAATAAATAGCTGAGTCCATTGCTCACTTGACCAATGACGCCAAATAACAAAAGCGTCTTGCAGGCGATGGCTTTGTAATTCGACCACACCTTTGAGTAATTTTTTTAATACAATAAAATCTTTAGCCACTTGGGCAGCGGCTTCACTGTCATCATCAACTTTGGGTTTAGGCAATGATTTGGCAATCTTGCCATCGGGTTTTCTGATCGCAAATTTTAGTTCTTTGCTTAGTAGCAGCGCATAGTCTTGCTTGCAATAACGCAGCGGTATTTCGTCGCCGACAAAACCAATGTCTTCAACTAATGAATCGCCTAATTGATCTTTGGTAATGCCTTGTTTGTTCGCGCCAATGATAAAGGCGGTGTTGACGGCGTCTTTAATGCTTTGCTTTTTGCTATTGCGGCCAATGCGTTCTATCGCAACATAAGCCTGTGTAACACCACTGGCACCCATTTGCATAATGACATGCGCAGCAAGCTGATGTTTAGCGCCATTGGCCCATTTTTCGACCGCGTTGCTTAGTATTTTTATACATTGGGCATTGCCATGAATGGCGGGCAATGCCAGTAACCAGCGATTTTTGGCGGTGATTTTATCAAGGTAGGTCGCGAGAATATTGGCATTAAAGGTTTGGAACGAGCTGTCGTCTAACGCCGAAATGATGGCGCTGGCTTCGCTATTGACCGTAAATTGGTCGTGGTTTTGATAAATTTGCAGTAATTGTTCGGCGCTTTTTTTGCCGCAGGCGCTTTTATCGCCACTGGTACTTTGTTGATTGCAGGCGTCTTGCTTGGTAAGAAGAGCTGCGGTGATCTCTTGATTAACTAAAGGCTTCTTTGGCTGTTGATAAAATTGGGCTAAATAGCCTGTAAGATCAAAATTACTATCTTGGTCATTGGCACTGGGATTCGTTCGGAAAAGTGATGAAAAATCTAACTTGGCGTGATCCACTAGCAACGAACGCGATTTGCTTTGTTTAACTTGTGAAATCAAGCGGGCGGCAGTATCCGCGTCTAACGGCTGTAAACAGATTGCCGTAACCGCGTTTATTTCGTGTTGGCCTTTAAAGGTACCCAATTGCTTGATGATAGCGGTTATGACGACTTCCCTTAACTCAACGGGCAATGCTTTGATATTGTCATAACCACAGTCTAGCAAGACCTTGGTTTTTTCTTTTAGTAATCCAATTAGTGCTAGCGCTTGCTGTGACTCAGTAATAGTGCCGACTAAACACGTTAGCAAACTTACCTTTTTGGGATTACTGCAGCTCAATATATGCTCAACACAAGGCACGTTATGTTGCTGTAAGTAGCACAATTCTAATTGTGGGATAAGCGTGTGATATGCGACACGAAAGTGTCTGAGAAAATATCTGCCGTTACGACCGCTAATGCCACCTAAAGCGATAAAGTGCGCGCTATAGATAACAAGGGCTTTAAAATAAGCAGGCTGTAGAGCAGGGTGTTCAATCACGACATCACTTAGTAAACGTAATGGCTGTGCACTGAGGTAATGATTGGCCTCAATGATAAACTCGACAGCCGCGTCGTCATTATTGCCATTAAAATATAACTGCGCGAGGCGCTCGATATAAACATTGTTTAACCAATACAGTGGCGGTAAGTCAAGGTTAGTGACGATGAGGTTTGCGACTGATTCTGGCGACTGTCCAGTCAGTACATATTTTTTGACATCATCAGTTAATGTTTCACCACATATGGCTTTTAGCAGATGAGTTATAGCGTCTTCGTCGGCGGCTAGCTTGAGTTGTTGGAGCTGTGGGTCATCGGCGGCTAATTGGGCTAGCAAGGCATAAACCCGCTCAGGACGGTTGCTTTGTTGTGGTTGATAACAATTGAAGAGATACACCGCGCCAAAGCGCTCAATTAAACTCGCGAGTAAGTTGAGGTGAGTATTGTTATTAAATTTTTGGTTGTCGCTATATTTATCGGTCCGTAAACAGCATATGTAATGATCGCCGAGATAACTCAGGACAAAACTGATTAATGGCACTTTCATTTGCGGGTGTTTTTCGATTGCGCTGTCTAATACCCCGAGTACGTGGTCGCTGCTGTTAAAGGAGCATTTATAAAGGCAGCTGGCAGAAAAAATATTTTTACACCAAAATGATGGATCAAGCAGACGAATAATCTCGCTAAAGTTGGCAAGGTATTTCGATGCTGGCAACTTAGTTTCGGCATCCGGCTGAAAAACCATGCTCAC
>Ga0209292_1004901_pt1 | contig 13903 bp, 10 predicted proteins | sample GOMGulsemesocosm_2_FD_184634 | JGI IMG/M metagenome (GOLD analysis project Ga0209292, IMG submission 184634) | Methane-oxidizing microbial communities from mesocosms in the Gulf of Mexico - GOM9C Gulf of Mexico (SPAdes) (version 2) | ecosystem: Environmental > Aquatic > Marine > Cold seeps... | reverse complement strand
ATGCTGAACAAGGTTTTAACATTGGTTCTCACGGTTTTAAAGGTTTTGGTCCAGAAGCTGCTGGTACTAACGTACGTCGTAATATCGCGGCTTATGTTGATGTAGAAGCATACTTAACAGATCGTATTTTAGTAGGTACGGCACTACGTTACGAAGATTTTACTTCTTTCGGTGATACGCTGAACTATAAATTAACGGCTCAATTTGAAGTTAATGATGAAATATCATTACGCGCATCACACAGTACTGGTTTTAGAGCACCAACCGTTGGTCAAGCTAACGTTGTTAACACAGCTACATCAATTATTAATGGTGATTTAATCCAAAGCTTTACAGCTCCACCAACAGATCCGTTAGCGGCTTTTTATGGCGGTAAAGAACTTGAGCCTGAAGAGTCGACTAGTTACGCAATTGGTGCTGTATACCAAAGTGGCGATTTATTCTTAACTATCGATTACTACACAATTGAAGTGACTGATCGTATTGCACAGTCAAGCCAAATTGATGTGTTAGCATCTGACTATGAAGCATTAAGAGCTGCTGGTGTTCAAAACCCAGAGCTAATATCTGCAGTTACATATTTTGCGAATGACTTTGATACTACTACATCTGGTGTTGATATTGTTGGTAACTACAGCATGGAATTATTAGGTGGTGATACTAAATTTAGTTTAGCGTATAACTTTAACGAAACTGAAGTTGACCGCTTTAATCCTGATACAACTAACGCTGGTAAAATTCAGCGTTTAGAAGAAGGTATTCCACAGCATCGTGGTACGTTAACTGCTGCGCAAACGTGGGAAGATGTAAGCATGTTTATCCGTGCGAACTACTTCGGTGAGTACTACGCAACACATGCTGATGATACAAGTGAGTGGGGTTCAGAAACTGCTCCTTCAGCTGTTACAGTTGACGCAGAAGTAAGCTACTTCTTTAACGATTCTTTTACTTTCTCTGCAGGTGTAAACAACTTGTTTGATAAAGAAGCTCAAGAACTTAAAGACGGTACTTATGGCGTACTTGGTGCTAAGTATTACGAAAGTGGTCCATACGATTACAACGGTGGTTACTACTACGTTAAAGCGACTTACAACTTCTAAGTAAGCTTAACTTTGCCATGAGTTTTCATGGCAAATTCGCTAAAAAGTCAGCTAATGTTTAGCTGACTTTTTTATTTCTGATATAACAGCTAAACGTTCTTTTTCAATCGCGTTCTTAATTTCAATACCTTGTAAACCTTGCTCAACATAAGCCTTCGCGTTTACTTCTCTTGCTTTTCTTACCAGTAATCTTAAATAGTCTGTTTGTGGGTAATCAGCATGTTCAAATCCCGTTCTTCCTCTGATATCAGCAGTGCAAGCTAATAAGAAGTCTTCAAAAAAATCGGGCTTACGCCACACGTCCAATGCATTAAATAGCTTTAATAAAGTTGTAGCTTTAAGTTCAAAAGCTTTATGGCAATGCAAATGAAATTCACATACTTTTAAAGCAAGTTGTTGATAAGACGTGGGGACTTTCAGTCGCTTACAAACTGCTGTAACTAAAGGTAAACCTGATTTTTCATGTCCATGATGTTTAGGCCATTGATCTTCTGGTGATAAACCTTTACCTAAGTCATGGCACAAGGCGGCAAATCGGATTTCGTTTTTATCAGATAATTTAACGGCTTGTTGTAACACCATCATGGTATGGATACCTGAACAAATTTCAGGGTGCCATTGTGCAGGATTTGGGATCCCCCACAATGTATCCAATTCAGGTAATAATACCTTAAGTGCTCCACAGGACTTTAGTGTCTCAAAAAATACTTCAGGGTGTTCGCAAGATAAACTTTTATCTAACTCGATAAATACTCGTTCAGCACTTAAAGCTTGTAGCTCGTTATTTTGTGTTATTTCCCTCATCAGCGCTAATGTTTCAGGGGCAACTGTAAAGCCATAAGCGTGGTATCTTGCCGCAAAACGAGCAACACGGAGTACCCGTAGAGGATCTTCGATAAAAGCTTCAGATACGTGTCGTAGCACTCTATTATCAAGATCTTTTTGTCCACCGTAGGGATCTATAATAGTTCCATCAGGCTTTAATGCCATGGCATTAACTGTTAAGTCCCTTCGTAATAGATCTTCTTCAATGGTCACCGAAGTTGAAGCATCGCAGGTGAAGCCTGTATAACCAGCATCTACTTTTTTTTCTGTGCGAGCTAGGGCGTATTCTTCTTTTGTTTTTGGGTGCAGGAATACGGGGAAGTCTTTACCAACTTGAGTAAAACCTAAGGAAAGCATTTCTTTAACACTCGACCCTACTACAACAAAGTCACGATCGAATATGGCTCTATTGAGGAGTTTGTCTCTTACTGCTCCACCAACAAGATAGCTTGTAATTTGATTGTTCGGCTCTAGCTCTTTGTTCATCATTATATGGCCTATGGATCAGTCATTAAATATTCATGAATAGTTTATCACAAACGGTGTGATTTTTTGACATCTGGCTGTCGACAGGTTAATTTCAATATGTTGATTTATTTTGAAGTTTTGGTATGTATACAGCTTATTTCGGATTAAAAGAAAAACCGTTTTCAATTGCCCCAGATCCACAATACTTATTTATGAGCGATCGCCATCGAGAGGCTTTAGCTCATTTAACCTATGGTCTTGGTGATGCCGGAGGTTTTGTATTATTAACCGGTGAAGTTGGTACGGGTAAAACTACGGTGAGCCGTTGTTTAATGGAGCGTTTACCTGAAAATACCCAAGCTGCATTTATTCTAAATCCGACGCTTTCCAGCCAAGAACTGCTTGCTACTATTTGTGATGAGCTGAAAATAAAATACCGTAAAACGGGGGCAACTTTAAAAACGCTGACTGACAAAATTCAAGAAAAGCTCATCAAAAATCATAAAAATGACATTAATACGTTGCTGATTATTGATGAAGCACAGCACCTTCAACCTGAAGTGCTTGAGCAATTAAGGTTATTAACGAACTTAGAAACAAACACTAAAAAATTACTGCAAGTGATACTTATTGGCCAACCTGAGCTACAGACACTATTAAAAAGAAGAGATTTACGCCAGTTAGCTCAACGGATCACTGCTAGATATCATTTATTACCTCTGAATCAACAAGAGGTTGCTCAATATATTAAGCATCGACTGTCGATAGCTGAGTGTATACGAGCGGTATTTTCTCCTAAAGCAATGAAAACCATTCATGATATCTGTGACGGCATACCTCGATTAATTAATTTGGTGTGTGAACGATCATTACTTAATGCATACAGCAGTAATGTTGCTACGGTTGATAAAAAAATTGTGTTGGTATCTGCTCAAGAAGCACTTGGAGACGAGTATTATGTTGAACAATGGTGGCAATCTTCGGCGATAAAGTGGGGAACCGGATTAACGTTAATTGCTGCGGTGGCGGTTAGTGCTTTTTGGGTTGGAAGTAACAAAGAGCAATTATTAAACGTTGCTGATATTGATGAGCAACAAATACACAAACAGAGTGTCGTTGAGGATATTTCTCAAGAGAATCTGAACAACAGCCAACTAATAGGAAATAATATAACTGACAGTACACATGACGATTCAAAGGTTGTGAGTGATGACAATATAACGCTTCATGAAGTTGATAATAACGTAAGTTTGAACAGTATCGAGAAAGCTTCTTTAACTAAAGCATCTAACTTGGCTGATAAACCGTCAGCGCCAAGAGAGGCGATTAAGGTACTAGTAGAAGAAGAAGGTACTCGACCTACTGTTTCTGAAAAGGAAAAACAAGAGAGCAAACCTTTTGAAGTTAAAGCAGTTGAGGGCGTATCAAATGAAATGTTGGATATGTTTAAAGATGCGGTTGATAAATCTACGAATAAAAACAATAGCCAAGAGGATATCGAGTCAAACAATAATAAAAATATTGAACCGTTAGAAAAAATGCCTGCTTGGGTACAAGACGGCTTACCTCAATTACAATTCGATCAGCATATCTATGCAAGTGATGGTCAAGGCTGGGTGAAAGTAAATGGCCGAGACCGGTATGAGGGTGACAATATTGCTAGAGAACTTATCTTAGTTCAAATTCTTCCTCAGAAAGTGGTACTCAATTTCCGAGGAGAGAAATTTTCTATGCGGGCTTTATCCTCTTGGTAGCCATAGATCGTAATACTCAAGTTGTTCTGTTATCTAAGGCCCTGTAACAAAAGCACTTTTGAAGAATTTCATTAGATTTAAATTAAATTCTTCTGGTTTAATGCACTCTTCTATATGGTCGTTGTACTTGGGTTTACTTAAATCGAGCTCTTCCATTGCAATGGCTTGATTCATTCGAGCGTTGTAAAAAACACGCACAAAAGGCTGTAATGGTTTGCTTTTATTAAGTTGACTTATGAGTCCTATTTTACCACTAGCTAGTTGAACTAGTGTTCCCACAGGATATATTCCTAAACATTGTATGAATTTTTCCACTAATTCAGCGTCGTAACTAGTAGGCGATTCGCTGATTAAAATTTTAAAAGCTCTAATAGGATGCATTCCCGCCTTATAGACTCTTTCGGCAGTCATCGCATCATAACTATCAACAATGGCAATCATTCGACCGTACTGGGATATTTTTTCACTTGATAATTGATTTGGGTAGCCTTTACCGTCAATACGTTCGTGATGCTCACTGACTACTTTCATCACGATTTCAGGGATGTTGGGTGTTTCTTTTAGCACTTTAATACCAAAGTTTACATGTTCCTTCATTACCTCGTATTCTGCATCAGTAAAACGTCCCGGTTTATTAAGTACTTTATCGGGTATATGCACTTTGCCTATATCATGTAAAAAAGCACCAAGCGCGAGAACTTCCATTGTTGCACGATCAATATTTAAGTGTTTACAAAATATAGTCATTAAAATAGACACATTGAGTGAATGCTCAACGAGGTAATCATCTTTAATACGTAAACGTGACATACAAGACAAGGCGTCTTGATTTCTGAATATTGAATCAACAATGGCGTTAGTGCTTTCTTGTACTGCTTCAGTATCAATAACCTTTCCTTTGGTTATATCGTGTAATATTTTTTTCTGTAACGTTTTGGCGTTATTGTACAGTTTACTTGCTTTTTTCATCTCATTATCAAGAGATGGAGTTGGGCCGGTATCCTTTTTTTCTTCAACTTTACTTTCAGATGATTGCTCTGCTTTCTTTATTTCTTTTTTCTTTGTACGTGATGGATCAATCACAACATGAGTGACATTAGAGTTTTTTAATTGTGTAATGTTAGCTTGCTTTAAAATGTACCCTTCAGATTTTATGCTCACGCCTTTCTTTTTAGTGACAACAGAAAGCACGTACATTCCGGTTGATAAGTCATTCACCGGTATTTTTTTAGATGTTTCTAGTTCGGTATTTAACTGATTTGTTGCTGGCATCTACTATCCATCTGATTTTATTGCATAAACTTTGGGATTGAATCATAACTGGTATGTTCTGTACTTTTCAACATATTACTATGAATAAAGATATTACTATTAAATTATAGACGTTAATAAACGTGTTGCCATGGAAAGTCAGGAAGTTTTGTTAGTTTTTAAATCTTGGAATAACGAGGAGTACTAATTTGGAACAGGGATAGTTTGGCTATTTTCAATAAAGAGGAGATACCTCCTCTTTATTGAACTTAGTCTTAAGTTACGAGTTAATTATAAGTTACGCCCAACTAGGTCGTTGTGCTTCATATTGCTCAATTAAATCAATTTTATTGAGTGTCCAACCCACGCTATCAACACCATTTTCTAAACAGTATTTATGGAACTCGTTTAATGGAAAACTAAAACTTAAATCGCCACATGTCACTGTTTGTGCAGGCAAGTCAAGGGTTATGCTAATATCATTTTTTTCTGAAGCTTCAAATAACTGTTGAATTTCATCATCTGTTAACTTAACAGGGATGATGCCGATATTAATACAGTTTCCATAGAAGATATCCGCAAAACTAGGAGAAATGATCACATCAAAACCAAACTCTTGTAGTGCCCATGGTGCGTGTTCTCGACTTGAGCCACAGCCAAAGTTTTCACGAGTTAATAAAATACTAGCACCTTGGTATTGAGGGTAGTTTAATACAAACTCAGGATTGTTTTTTGTACCTTCAAAATCTAGATAGCGCCAATCGTGAAACAAGTGCTGGCCAAAACCAACTCGTTCAGTTTTTTGTAAAAACTGTTTAGGTATTATTTGATCCGTATCAACGTTAGCTAAATCTAATGGAGCGACTAAGCCAGTATGGGTGGTAAATTTTTCCATGGTGTTGCTCCTAGTAGTTAAAGTCAGCGTTTAAGTCAACAAAGCGCGCTTCTATAGCTGCTGCGGCAGCTACTTCTGGGCTAACTAAATGTGTACGACTTCCACGGCCTTGACGACCCTCAAAGTTTCGGTTTGAGGTTGACGCACATCGATCACCTTCTTCCAAGCGATCATCGTTCATACCTAAACACATTGAACAACCAGGTAAGCGCCATTCAAAGCCTGCATCAATAAATATTTGTGCTAAACCTTCTTCTTCTGCCTGTGCTTTAACGCGGTAAGAACCAGGTACTACGATAGCATCAACTTTATCTGATACTGTTTTACCTTGTTTCGCATACTCACCTACAACACCCGCAGCGGCACGCAAATCTTCAATACGTGAATTTGTACAAGAACCAATAAAAACTTTATTTACTGTTAAATCAGTTAATTTAGTGCCAGAAGTTAGTCCCATGTAGGCTAATGCTTTTATACATGAGTCTTTTTCAACCGGATCTGAGAAATCATCAGGAGATGGTACTACAGAGTCTATTGATGTTACTTGTCCAGGTGTTGTACCCCATGTCATTTGGGCTTTTATTTCTTCACCTTTAAGTGTTAACACATCATCAAATTGTGCACCGTCATCAGTTTTTAATGCTTTCCATAAAGCTACCGCTTCATCCCAATCATCTAGTTTTGGTGCGTATTCTTTATGTTGTAAGTAATCAAATGTGGTTTGATCAGGGGCTACAATACCGGCTTTAGCACCAAATTCGATACTCATGTTACAAATGGTCATGCGCTCTTCCATGGTTAAGGCTTCAATTGCCTCTCCACAGTATTCAACCACGTAACCTGTTGCTCCAGCACTACCTGTTTTACCAATAATGGCTAAAATAATATCTTTAGCACTAATACCTTTACCTACTTTTCCGGTAACCTCAATTTTCATGGTTTTAGCTTTATGCTGACGTAACGTTTGCGTAGCAAAAACATGTTCTACTTCAGAAGTACCAATACCAAAGGCTAAAGCACCAAAAGCACCGTGTGTAGCTGTATGAGAGTCACCACAAACAATAATCTGACCTGGTTGAGTGATACCTAACTCTGGCCCCATTACGTGGACAATACCTTGGTTTTTATGACCCATACCAAATAGCTTAATACCAAACTCTTTACAGTTCTTCTCAAGTGTACGTAATTGATTGGCTGCACCTGCACCGGCGGCGTCAATCTCAACAGAACGTGTTGATATATTGTGGTCCATCGTTGCAAACGTTTGAGCAGGTTTACGAACAGGGCGGTTGTGAAACTTTAGGTTAGCAAAGGCTTGTGGCGAAGTAACTTCGTGTATTAAGTGACGGTCAACATACAAAAGTGGAGTTTCGCCTTCTTTATTCTCAACTAAATGTTGATTGTATAATTTCTCATATAAGGTGGTAGCCATTATGATGAATCCTTATGTTTTGTTTGCGTTAAATTTAATGATTTAACGCAAAATATTACTTGTAGAGTTTATTGTGCTTTTATATTTGCACAAATAACATCGCCCATTGCTTTGGTATTAATTGCAGTGATGGTACTGCCAGGAGTTAATAAATCACCTGTTAGTTTGCCATCATCTAAGGCTTTCGAAACTGCTTTTTCAATAGAAGATGCCGCATCACCTTGGTTAAGGCTATATCTAAGCATAAGTGCAGCTGAAAGGATTTGAGCTATAGGGTTAGCAATGCCTTTGCCTGCGATATCTGGAGCACTTCCACCTGCTGGCTCATACATTCCAAATCCGCTTTCATTTAAACTTGCAGAAGGTAATAGTCCCATAGAACCTGTGATCATCGCACAGATGTCTGACAAGATGTCACCGAATAAGTTAGAACATAACATTACGTCAAATTGCGCTGGGTTCTTAACTAATTGCATTGCGGCGTTATCAACGTACATGTGTGATAATTCAACATCAGGATATTCTTTAGCAACGTTTATAACGACTTCACGCCAAAGTACAGAACTCTGTAACACATTAGATTTATCGATAGAAATAACTTTATTATTACGCTTTTGAGCTGCTTGAAAGGCTAAATGTGCAATACGGCTTATTTCTTTGCGTGAGTACACCATCGTATCGTAACCATATTCATCATCACTACCAGCTTCACCTTGACGACCTTTCGGTTCGCCAAAATAAATACCGCCTGTTAATTCACGCATAACAAGAATATCAAAACCTGTTTCAGAAATATCAGCACGTAACGGTGATAAATGTGACATTGCAGATAACAAGCTAGCAGGGCGCATATTACAAAACAAACCAAAATGACCACGTAAACCTAATAAAGAAGCACGCTCAGGTTGCTCAGTTGGTGGTAGGTTTTCCCATTTTGGACCACCGACAGAACCAAATAAAATAGCGTCAGACTTTTCACAACCTTCAACAGTGCTTTGAGGTAAAGCTTGTCCGTGGTTGTCAATTGCACAGCCACCTACATCGTAGTCATTTAATGTTAAATCTAAATTAAATTTTTCTGCTACTGTGCTAAGTACTTTCTTTGCTTCGGCCATTACTTCAGGGCCGATACCGTCTCCGGCTAATATTGCTATGTTTGACATGTTATTCGTTAACCTTCTAATTTTTGATATACAGTGCTTTGACGATGTATTCTGAAAAAGCTAAATAATTCGATGTTGCTTAAGGCTGTGACGCCAATACTTCTTTTTTAAGTTCACTAATAGTAATGGCTCTGTGAATGCTATTTAACGTGTGAATAAGTGCTTGACCAGATGCTTCAATTACATCGGTAGCTAAACCGTAACCATGGAAATTTCTTCCTTCCCACGTTACAACAATATCAGCTTTACCTAAGCCGTCTTCACCAGAACCTTTATTTGAAATTTTGTAATCGGTGACTTCAAATTCAATATCTACGCCTTTCTTTATTGCTCGATATAATGAATCTACTGGACCATTTCCTGTTTCAGATACAATCTTGCTTTCTTCACCTAGTACTAATTTAATGCTAGAAGTAGCAAACTCGCCACCACCACATTGAACATTAGACGTTTCTAATCGGTAATAATCTTGTGTATCTTGCTGTTGAATGTTGAATAATAAGGCTTCTAAATCGTCATCAAAGACTTGACCCTTTTTATCTGCAAGCGCTAAGAAGTCAGCGTAAAGCGCTTCTATTTCGTAATCACTCTCTTTGTAACCTAAGCTTTCCATTCTGTGTTTAATAACATGACGGCCACTACGAGAGGTTAAATTCAATTTTGTTTTAGCAATACCGACACTTTCTGGAGTCATAATTTCGTAGGTGTTGCTTGCTTTTAACATGCCGTCTTGATGAATACCTGAAGAATGGCTAAACGCATTGCCACCAACAATAGCTTTGTTCAATTGAACAGGCATGTTACATAACTGACTCACCAATTTTGATGTGCGAGCAATTTCTTGATGATTAATGTTGGTATTCACACCTAATAATTCTTGGCGTGTTTTCATGATCATGGCGACTTCTTCAAGTGAACAGTTACCTGCACGTTCACCTATACCATTCATGGTACATTCAATTTGTCTAACACCCGCTTGTACTGCTGATATTGAGTTAGCAACGGCTAAACCTAAATCGTTATGACAATGAACAGAGATAATCGCTTTATCAATGTTAGGTACACGATTAAATAGGTTGGTAATAATGCCGTTGAATTCGTGAGGTAAAGTGTAACCAACCGTGTCAGGAATATTTACAGTGGTTGCACCTGCTTTGATTGCGCTTTCTACCATGCGACATAAGTTATCGATAGGTGTTCTACCTGCATCTTCACATGAAAACTCTACATCATCAGTAAATTGCTTTGCATATTTTACGGCACTTACTGCCATTGCTTCCACGTCTGAAAACTCTTTTCGAAGTTTTTGTTGTACATGAACGTCTGATGTCGAAATAAAAGTATGAATACGAAACTGTTCAGCAGGTTTCAACGCATCAGCACAGGCTTTAATATCAGCCTTTACTGCTCTTGCTAAGGCACATACTGTCGAGTTTTTGATCGTTTTAGCTATTTGCTGCACTGATTCAAAATCGCCAGGAGATGACACCGGAAAGCCAACTTCCATAACGTCTACCCCTAAGCGTTCTAACGCAAGGGCAATTTGTAATTTCTCATGTACTGATAGACTAGCGTTTAATGCTTGTTCGCCATCTCTTAATGTAGTATCAAAAATAATTACGTTGTTATCCATGGTATTTCCTTTAATAAATGTAACCCAGTGAGATTAAAATACAGGCATAAAAAAACCCGCGATAAATCAGTGCGGGTTTTAAGTGATTTCTATTTAATTTAACTAATAAAAAGCTTATCCGCACACGTTAAGTGTGAGGAGGAGTTTAATTGCTAATGTATTATTTAAATTGTTCATATATCTCAAAATGGGTTGGTTGTTTCAATTTGAAACGACTCTATATACTAAAAGTAACGTATTTACTCAAATCAAGTCAAATAAAAATTCATATATTTTGAATATACATTATGCTTTATCGCTATAGTGCATTGGTAAACTTAGTCATTACAGTTAGTTAACTTTTCACAACTAAAGGTCACGGGTTTAGAATGAATTCATTTTTTCTAAAAAACAATACGTCACCTGGTATATATTTGTTATTAATGATGTCGATTACATGATCGGACATTACATCACAATCCATTACATTAGCATTAGATAGATCAAGTTTATCTCTAAACTTAGTATCTATTGCCCCAGGGCAGAGACAAAATACTGAGAAGTTATCATTTGCTAAGCTTTTAGATAAAGTAATAACTCCTGCTTTCGAAGCACAATAAGAAGACCAGTCAGGGTAAGCGTTGTATCCTGCCGTTGATGAAACATTAATCACTGTTGCTTTTGGGTTGATAGATAATATGTGTTTAGATACTAGGTAAGTACCGATAAGGTTTACATTAATATCGTTAATCCATAACTGAGTTTTGCTTTCGAGGACCCTTGCTGGATGGATACTTCCTGCATTATTTATTACAACGTCGAAGGCTTTATTTTTCAGGTAGCTGGAAATACTATCTTCGCTGGTTACGTCTAATAATTGTCTATTTGGAGTTTCAACGATAAAGCTGTCTTGAAATTTTTCTTTGAAGCTAGTTGCCCAATCACCAGCGCCACCAGTAATTAATATTTTAATCATTTTGAATGATATCCGGGTTTTTATGTTCATCAGCAGTAACAACCAATTCTTTGTATTGGTTGAATATCTTGCTTTTTAAGTTTGAGCTACTGACACCAGCACCATAAGGGAAGTAGAATACTTTAACGCCTAAATCACGTAAATAATCATATTTTCCTTTCCAATCGTCACCTACAACGAAAATGTCTATATTAAGATCTTTTACGCGTTCAGAGTGTTCTAATGAGCGTTGAGGAATCACAACATCAGGATACTTTAATGCTTCAACTATTGCGATACGCTCTTCAAAGGGTATTGTTGGTGGCTTTTTATAGGTGCAAACTAACTCGTCTGTACTAACACCAATAATTAAGGTGTCACCTAGGCCTGCTCCATATTCAATCATTTTTAAGTGATTTCTATGAAATAAGTCAAAGGTTCCTGAGACGTATACAACAGTTCTCATTAGCGGGCTCCACTGTGGATGAATGGTAATATTAATCGGTATTATAAAAAGAGTAAATAATTAGCTTGGCTTCGGTGCAACTTCTACCAGCGCCAATAGTTAAGTGCTTTGCGTTGCTTTAAATTTCGGAATAAGTTCAGCGGGAGTTTTTTATTAGCTGTCTTCCCATTTAACATTATGTTCTCAACAGCATTTAGAATTCGACTTGATGAGTTCCCATCAGAAAAAGGGTGTAAATTATCTGCATAAGTCATGATCGATTGAGTTAACTCTTTAGAAGGAGCAAGCGCTTTTTCAAGAGCGCTTTGTAAATCACCAGGATCGGAAATGTTTATCAGGTAATCACCTGGGGCTGAATTATTTAGTGAAATAATAGGTTTATGTAATAAGGAAAATTCACCAATAGCAGATGATGTATCTGAAACCATTAAATCGGCTGACTGTAATACTTCGTTTAGATTAGATTGGCTAAGTACTTTGAAGTTTTCACATGTTAATGTTTGGTATCTTGCTATCCAAGTTTTGTCCATTTTAGGATGGAACTTTACTATCCAATTTCTAGTTTTATCTTTGACCGATTTTTTTATTTCTTCAAACAAAGCTGGCGCAGAAGTTAGCGTCGGTGAAAATGTCGGGGCGTATAAAATACATGAGTTATTATTTTCAAAATACTGTTTTTTTGGGGTTGTGAAAAGGTTATCTAACTTTGGCCAACCCGTTTCAAGTACATCAAAATTACCATGTTTTTCCGCAAGTTCTAGAAATTTACCTGTGGTTGCTTTGCCATGCGTACAGTATAAATCAAAGCAGTCTCGAATGACGAAATGACCTTTTTTCTTCCACTCCAAGCCATGAAATACTTGTACTTTTATTCCTGAAATAAAGCTTGGAATCACATTACCCGGAACAAAGCATGCATGCGGAGAATAACTAACAACGCCTTCAATATTCGTAATTAACTTTTCATCAGAAGTGAGGTTACCAATATTAATCTCTTTACCTTTTGCAAACCATTTTACGGTATCTCCGCGTTTTAATATTTCTTCTTGCAGCGGACGGAGAATCTCAAATGAATAGTTTTGCTCAACGTAAAAAAGGTAACGTTTAGTCATAATTATTTTATCCGTATTAAATAGGCTCTTTAGTTTTATAAGTTGTATTCAATATTAAAAAACAAATTAGCGCTGTTTTTACTTTTTATATTATTCAAAAATTTAGAATGAGCGAAGCTGCCTCCTGCAGTTACTCTCCAATTTTTATAGCTATGCTGTATTTGACCAGAAAGCATATGTATTTCTTCTGATATTTTGGTTATAGGATTTCCTATAATTTGGCTATTGGGTGCTTTATCGTGATTATCTTTATTCAATATCAGCTTTTTAAGCTTTAGAGTAATACCTGTATTTTGGTCTAAATGGGTAATAAATCCTAATACCATCGTATTGGCATCATTGTCGTATTGTGTACCTATTGCTCTTTGATTATAACGCATGCCTGTTTTATAAATATGATGTTCGTTAAAACAATCCCCGTTAACTATCCCATTTTTGTCACTACAATCTGCAAATGTATCTGAGTACTCTAAGTATATTGTAGTTGGCATGGTGAAAAAGTTAAAATGAGAGTCAATACCTACTTGATTTTGAGGTTCTGTTAAAAAGCTTGACGAATTCCCCGCGGAACCACCGTCTTCAGCATAATACTGACCGTAAATTGAGAAGATAATTTTGTTTAAATTAATGCTATATCTAATATCATAACCAGCCTGTTGGTTGCCTGGTTCTAATTCACGGTTTACTCCACAATCTACCCCTGTATGAGTTGTACCACCACAATTGTCTTTACCTAAAAGTACATTCCAGAACGTTTTAGCATCTTGAGGACGGTTTTCTCCACCCCATTGTGCTAATCGAGTGACACCAATTTCAAGGTTTTCTATAGGGGTAAAGTTTAAACGGAAACCCCATAATAAAGTGTCTTTA
>Ga0209292_1004900_pt1 | contig 13906 bp, 15 predicted proteins | sample GOMGulsemesocosm_2_FD_184634 | JGI IMG/M metagenome (GOLD analysis project Ga0209292, IMG submission 184634) | Methane-oxidizing microbial communities from mesocosms in the Gulf of Mexico - GOM9C Gulf of Mexico (SPAdes) (version 2) | ecosystem: Environmental > Aquatic > Marine > Cold seeps... | reverse complement strand
CTGCCGCATTTTACCGAGGGCCAATCCAGCAAAACGCCAAGATCAAGCACCATGCGAATAACGGGGAAGTTAGCGTAAATACTTGGACCAACATAAACATTTGTAGCGGTTATCTTCATCAGTCTCTCCTGAAACAAATGGCAGCGCCCAGGCAACAATGAAAGGTTGCCTTGATCACTAAAGAATACACAAACGGCAAAAAGTATAAAACGGCTTATTAAGAACTTATTTTGGTGGGTAAGGCTTCCTTTCTACAATATCGAAACGACAACCCTGTGACAAAATATGCATCTTCAGATCAAGTAAACTCAAGGCGTCATCTTTAGTTGCCTGACTCATTGACGAATAGCTCAGGTCAATCGGGTCAACGACAGTCACGGCACCACTACCCACCACTTCAAAACTCTGATGATCGGGGCTGATAAAGATCGCCGTGTCTTCGTCTAGGCCAACACCAATCATAAAGGGGTTATAGGAAATTGCGGCCAATAAACGGCCCAGGCGATTACGTTGACCGAAGTGCTGGTCAATTAACAGGGCATTGGTCAAACCAAGGCCTGGCGCAAGGCTTACGCTGTCAGCCGTCGGCAGAAAACCGGGGGAGCCACCAGCAATCATGTGTTCCGGCATAATCGCGGCACCAGCTGAGGTGCCGGCAACATGTACACCTTCAGCATTTAAACGACGAATTTTTTGCGATACCTTGGTGCCACCCAAAATCGTCGATAACCGCAGCTGACTGCCGCCGGTAATAAAGATACCGTCGGCTTGATCAAGCTGTTCTAGGTAATCTTCTCGCCCGGCTTCAGAGCGCTCGTTAATGGTGAGCGATACCGCCTGCTTTACACCAATAGCCGTAAAAATTTCAACGTACTTATCGCCCGTATCAGGCAGCTGAGAAGCCGTGGGGATAATCACAATTCGCGCTTCATCACCGCCACACAAATCGACAAAACGATTTAACACAGGGCCCGAATCGGTGCGTTCTTCCGCACCACCAATAGGTATCACATAACCCCGTTCCTGACCGTCTTTTACTGGTGATGGTGGGCACATTACGCGTTCACCTTTTGTATAACTTGTATCATTCTTCAAATAATCCCTGGACTAATGTTTTGCCTTGTTTGATGTGCCAGACACCGTTGGCCATCACACTTTCGATGCCATGTTCAGTGTCGAGCACCAGTAAGTCAGCGTCCAGGCCAATCTCAATCCGGCCCTTTTGATGTAACTTCAGCAAGGTTGCAACATTGCTGGTCATCAAGGGCAGGATTTTTTCCATGGGTAATTTCAGATCGAGCATTGCTTTAAAGGTGGTTGCCATCGCCGTGGATTTGGCAAAGCCCATTTTTAATAATTCGCCCTCGGTGTTAAAGCAGGGTAAACAACCACCGCCATCGGAGCTAATCGTTAACTTATCGCCATCGTAACCGCCGTCAAAATAACGTACCACCGCGTCTTCAGCAGACCAACCGGGATCCCCCTCTTCAGTTGGGAATGCGGTTAAATCGACACTGCAACCACGTTTGGTTAACTCACAGGCCTCTTCGAACAGGACTTTGTTGCGATTTACGTGGGTTGGGTTAAATACTCGCGCGGGGATTTCGCTATGATCCAGACAGGCGTTAATCATCGACAAACCGCGTTTACCGTCGCCCAGATGGAAGTGCACGATGCCCGCCTTTCCCGTCATCAGACCCGCCACATGCGCTTCACTGGCAAGGCGCAGGATTTCGTCTTCGGTGGGCTGGCTGGAACGATGATCGCTGATCGCTACTTCACCGACACCAATCACCGGTTCGAGATTTACAATATCGCTGCGCACCGATTCAGTCAGCGTCACTGCGGGCACGTGGTAACCGCCGGTATAACACCAGGCTGACAAACCCTCTTCACGTAAACCCATCACCTGGGTCAATAACGTTTGCGGTGTTCGCGTTAAGTCATCGGTGCCGAGCAAACCCACCACACTGGTCACACCGGCACGGGTAAACTGGCTTAAATGCAAAGGCGGAACACGTGTAGAAGGGCCCGCTTCGCCACCGCCGCCGGTGATATGCGAATGGCCATCGATAAACCCCGGAATCAATCTGGCACCCGCAAGGTCAGTGACATTAACCGCCATTTGGCTATCGAGCTGCGGAACATCATCGCCGATATGCACAATCTTACCGGCGCAAACTAATAGATGTTTTATACCAAGGGAGTGCGGCGCATAAACGTCGGCGTTAGTGATTAACTCAAACATATATATAAACAGCTCAAAGGCTCAACAGGGTCACACGCATTTTAGGGTGACGAGGAAATACAACGATTCACCGAGCTATCTTAAAGTAAGCCGAACTAAAATACCGCTATAATTTACCCTGTCATTCGGCTCTAACGCTTGCCCGGTAGACCTTTTATCACCAACAAAACCAAATTATCCCGGCCCTAGAGATCAATCGCGCCGACTTCGCTTGAACCCGTAGGTTAAAGCCACAGTCAAAAGTTTTATACTTAACCGTGTCATTCGGAAAAACCCTAACTTTTTGTTTGGACAACGGAGGTCTCATGCAAGAAAAAACCGAAACTCTATGGCCTCCCGCCGGAGTAAGTTTGCCCTCACTGGGCTCAAGATTACTGGTCAGCGTCTCAGATGGCGACACGTCTGAAGTGACCACCAAGTCAGACAAGGCGCGGCGAAGATCGATGCCAAATTCAAAGAGCTGGCACAGTGGAGCAGAGATGGCTTAGCACCAGTTTCTGCTGACTACGCCGACTACCTGTTACCCAAACTTGAAAATACTGACACAGGCACCCTGCAATTCACTCAGGGGCAGCAAGCGCAATCTTTTGTGCGTAGCCCTGAAAAACCCTTCGACAGCTTTGGCCGCTTGTTGGCTTATATTGCGCCCGGTTACTCCACGAGAGATCGCGCTAAAATGACCCTCCGTGAACGGACAACCTTTAACCTGGATATGGTCGACAGCGGCTGGTCAGCTAAACCTTATTCCGGCCTAACCTTGCCACATAAAACAGGTGGCTTTGAATAGTTGAATTATCGGAGCAGCCCTGAGGATTCAGCCACAACATGTAGCTGCTGACGGCCTTGATCGAAACTATCCCAAAGCGTCTCAAAACTGGTAGCAGTACCGGGCAAACAGGCATCTGGAGCAATCTCTGTCAGCGGCAACAACACATGGGCGTAACGCTGGATATCCGAGCGCGGCAACACAGCACCTTCAAACTCACCCACCCAATCACCGTAGGTCAACACGTCGATATCCAGGCCTTTGCCATCACCCGGTTGCGCCGCACGATTACGGCCATTGGCGTCTTCGATCGCTTTTAACTGAGCCACCAACGCCGCCAAAGGCAACTCGGTGTTTAACTGCACCACACAGTTATAAAAGGGCGCGCCCTCAAAACCGACCGCCTCACTTTCATACAGTTGCGACGCGACGAGTTCAGGATCAAGGGCCCTTAACGCTTCTAACCCGGCAGACATTGAACGTTCACGATCAATATTCGTGCCGAGGCCAAGAAACACCTGTGTCATTATTTCGAGCCACGCTCGATAATCACACCGACATCGTCAGCGGCTTTAACCGCACCCGGCTTGGAAACCTTGAAACGAATCCAGGGAATATTAAAACGCTCCATCACCAGTGCAGCGCCCTGCTCGGCCATGGTTTCAATCAACTGAAAGGCACTGCCTTCAACAAACTCAATCAGGCAGTTGGAGATCGCTTCATAATCCAGCGTGTATCTCAGATCTTCTGTCTCAGACGCTTTTTTAATATCGCAGCCCATATCGAGATCAAGACTGACGGTTTGTTTGATTTCACGCTCCCAGTCGTAGATGCCAATGACGGTTTCGATTTTTAGTGCGCGAATATAGGTAATATCCATAATTAATTTTTCTCAGAAAGTTCTTTTATTGAGGGTAACTGTTCCATTGGCCATCTCGGCGTACAGATTATTTCCAGCCCTTCGCGCTGCCCCGCCACCAACCGCTGGCAACCGGCAAAGGCAATCATTGCGCCATTATCGGTACAGAACTCCGGGCGGGCATAATGCAGGTTGCCGCCTCGTTCTTTTTTTAGCATCGCCTCAAGGCCTTTGCGCAATTGCTGGTTAGCACTAACACCTCCGGCAATCACCAGGTTTTTATGGCCGGTTTCCTTGAGTGCGCGTTTGCATTTAATGGTCAGTGTATCAACCACGGCTTCTTCAAACGCCAAAGCGATATCGGCTTTATCCTGCTCCAGTAGCTCTCCACGCTCTTCAATACAATCAGCGATAGTATTTCGGGTGAAGGTTTTCAAACCGCTAAAGCTAAAATCCAGCCCCGGACGATTGACCATCGGCCGAGGGAATTTAAATCGCCCTTTGCTTCCTTTACAAGCCAATTTGGCAATCACTGGACCGCCGGGGTAGTTCAGCCCCATCATTTTGGCGGCTTTATCAAAGGCTTCACCGGCAGCATCATCCACCGACTCGCCTAACAACTTATATTGACCAATACCTTTTACTTCCACCAGCTGGGTATGTCCACCCGAGACAAGCAGTGCAACAAAGGGGAATTCAGGCGGATGCTCTTCCAGCATGGGCGCTAATAAGTGCCCTTCCATATGATGGATACCCAGCGCAGGAATATCCCACACCATCGCCATCGACTTCGCCACCGATGCACCCACCAGCAAAGCACCAATCAAACCCGGCCCTGCGGTATAGGCAATCGCATTAATACCCGCCACATCGGTATTGGATTCAGCCATCACCTCCTTAATAAGGGGCAACAGTCGATGTGCATGATCACGCGAGGCCAGCTCCGGCACCACACCACCGTATTCGGCGTGTAAATCAATCTGACTATATAAGGCATCCGCCAGCAGACCCTGCTCGCTATCATAGATAGCAACGCCGGTTTCATCACAGGATGTTTCAATACCCAAAATTCTCATGACACAATCCAAAATTAATTCTGCTCGCCACCCACTCTTTGCTCAAAAGGGGCCCGCTAAAAAGGCGTTTTATACCATATACAGTACCATCATTGCTTGTAAAAACAGTCCGTTAGCGTATCCTTGCCGACCAGCTAAGGAAATTGCCACTAATGCAGGGTATTAGGCTTTACAATCGCCGCCCCTGAGACTAGAATGCGCGCCCTTGCATATATTAAGTTGTGTTGTCTGTGCCTTTAATGGCCTACAGATTCACTAAAATTGAAAATAATTCGGCAACTACAGGTAACTTTAATGCCTCAAGTAAAACTGAAAGAAAACGAACCATTTGACGTTGCATTACGTCGTTTCAAACGCTCTTGCGAAAAAGCCGGTATCCTGGCTGACGTTCGTAAACGTGAATTCTACGAAAAGCCAACATGGGTTCGCAAGCGTAAAGCTGCTGCCGCTGTTAAGCGCCACCAGAAGAAAGTTTCTCGCGAAACTCGTCGCATGGAACGCCTTTACTAGTCCTTAGCTAGAACAAGGCTTCCTGTTTAGTCCTTACCGACTGAACAATATCCTGAACACGGCTAGCTAACCATTATTAGGTAAAGCTGTATGTCTGAGCTAAAAAGTCAGATCACAAGTGCTATGAAAGACGCCATGCGCGCCAAAGACAAACCACGTCTTGGCACCATCCGTCTGATTCTGGCTGAGCTAAAGCGCATCGAAGTTGATGAACGCATTGAGCTTGATGATGACCGCATCATCATTGTGATGGATAAAATGCTCAAACAACGCCGTGACTCTATCAGTCAATTCGAGGCCGCTGGCCGCCAGGAATTGGCTGATATCGAGAAGGCTGAAGTGACCGTAATCCAGGACTTCCTACCCACCGCCCTCACCGAAGAGGAAATTGCGCAGTTGGTTGATGACGCAATTGCCAGCACGGGTGCAGAAGGTATGAAGGACATGGGTAAAGTCATGGGGCCGCTCAAGCCTCAACTGCAAGGCCGCGCAGATATGGCCGAAGTCAGCAAGCTAATCAAAGCTCGCCTGTCGTAGCCCAACCACTGTCTCGCCCATCGACCTGAAATCCAGATCAGAAAAACCCCATAAAGATTCCGCCCGGCAACAATAATAATTGCCGATAGCATTGTCACTCGCGATAATAACACGCCATGGCCGGACTCATTCCACAGCAGTTTATTGATGATCTTCTGGATCGCACCGACATCGTCGAGATTATCGATGGTCGCGTTACGCTGCGCAAAAGTGGCCAAAACTTTTCTGGCTTATGCCCGTTCCACAACGAAAAATCACCCTCTTTCACCGTCAGCCAAACAAAACAGTTTTACCACTGCTTTGGCTGCGGCGCACACGGCAACGCCATCGGTTTTTTAATGGAATTTGATCGCATGGAATTCCCGCAGGCTGTCGAGTCTCTGGCCCGCCAGGCAGGCGTTGAAGTACCTGTTGAGCGCAACGCCAATCCAGAAAAAAAGAAACAACAGGACAGTCTCTACGATCAACTGGAGCGCGCCCAGCAATTTTTTACTCAGCAGCTGCGCCAACATCCAACACGAGATAAAGCCGTCAATTATCTCAAAGGCCGCCAACTCACCGGCGAAACGGCAAAGACCTTCGGCATCGGTTATGCGCCACCGGGCTGGGAAAACCTTCACAAAGAGCTGGCCAAAGCCGACCAGGATGAACAACAGCTTATTGAAGCTGGCATGCTCGTCAAACGCGAAGACCGCGACGGCTGCTACGATCGCTTCCGTGATCGCATCATGTTCCCGATCCGCGACAACCGCGGCCGCACCATCGCCTTCGGCGGCCGGGTATTAGGCGACGACAAACCCAAATATCTAAACTCACCCGAATCACCCGTATTCCACAAGGGCAACGAACTTTACGGTCTCTACGAGGCAAAACAAGCCAGCAATCGCCTCAGTCGCTTCCTCATCGTGGAAGGCTACATGGACGTGGTGGCGCTCGCACAACACGGTATCCACTACGCCGTCGCCACGCTCGGCACCTCCACCAGCGACGCGCATTTAAACAAACTATTCCGCATGGTTTCTGAGATCGTCATTTGTTTTGATGGCGATGACGCTGGCCGCAAAGCTGCGGGACGCGCACTGGATACCGCACTGCCCATCCTTGAAGACGGCCGCCAGATTCGCTTCCTGTTTCTGCCCGACGGCGAAGACCCTGATAGCCTGGTTCACAAAGAGGGCCAAGAGGCTTTCACCAAACGCCTCGATCACGCCACGACGCTGACCGATTATTTCTTTGCCTCCGTCAGCGAAGGACTTGATACCGGCAGCCTTGATGGCAAAGCACGTATGAGCAAACTGGCATTGCAAAAAATGCAGCCTATGCCACGCGGCATGCTCTACGAACTAATGATCCAACAACTGGCTGAAATGACAGGTCTATCGACCCAAAGTCTTAAGGAAACCGCTAGCAAAGCGCCGCCACCCAAACCTGTCGCCAGCGTCAATACGGCCGCAGAGCACTCCGAAAGCCACTCGTACCCGGAAAGCACCGAAGGTTACGATGACTATTCCGGCTACGATAACAACTTCCAGCCGGACTACGACAATCATCAGCCCTCAGCACCGGCAAAAAAAGCTCGCCCACGTAGCCGCGTTACCGAGCCCGCCGAAAAAGCAGCGGCATTGCTACTTCATCATCCCGAATTAGCCAAAGTCGTTGCGGATATAGACGAATTACGCACCATCGACAGCCCAGGCATGCCGCAACTACTGGAATTATTAGAACTGCTCAACGAGCAACCACAACTCAACACCGCTGGCATTCTGGCACACTGGCAAGGCGCACACGGCGAAGAACCCACCGAAGCGCTCAAATCACTCGCCGAACGCGAACAATTAGTCACCCATGACAATCTGGAAGATTATTTTGTCAGCAGCCTGTCGCTACTGCAAAAACATCACCACGAGCAGCAACGAGATCAACTGATTGAGCAGGCCAAACACACACCGCTAACCACCGACGAAAAGCAAAGACTACTCGCCTTATTTGAAGCCACCAAAAACAAAACAAAATAAAGCAAAAAAATACCTTAGCTACACGCTTGAAACTACAGCTTTTGCCACTATATTTAACTAGAATCCAACGCGCGAAAAACGTATACTTTGCGCCCTTTTTTGTCGATTTACTAACAGGCCCTCTATGTCAGATACTTCGGAGAAACAACGATCCCGATTAAAAGAACTTATTGCGCGTGGCAAAGAGCAGGGATACTTAACCTACGCTGAAGTAAACGACCATCTTCCTCAGGACATCTCGGATCCTGATCAGGTCGAAGACATCATTCGCATGATTAACGATATGGGTATCACCGTAGACGAGGTGGCACCTGATCGTGACTCAATGCAGCTTAATGAAAACACCGATGACGACGCTGTCGAAGAAGCCGCTGCCGCACTGGCCGCCGTTGAGACAGAAGTTGGCCGCACCACTGACCCCGTGCGTATGTACATGCGCGAAATGGGTTCTGTTGAGCTACTGACCCGTGAAGGCGAAATTGTTATCGCCAAACGTATCGAAGAAGGCATCCGTGAAGTCATGTGCGCGCTGGCCAGTTTCCCCGGCGCTGTCGATGTCATCCTTGAAGCCTACAAGCACACCATTGAAGAAACAGAAGAAGGCCAAAGACCTCGCATCAACGACATCCTCAGCGGTTTCCTCGAAGACGAAGTGGAAGAACCTGTTATTCAGGGCGCTCAAGCAGCCCCCGCTGCTGAAGCCGCAAGCAATACCGCTGCAGCTGACGACGAAGAGGAAGAGGAAGTTGAGCGCGGCCCCGACTTGGTTGAAACAGCTGAACGCATGGCGGCGCTAAAAAAACAATTCAACACTGTAAATAAAGCCATTGAAAAGCATGGCCGTGGCAGCGAAAAAGTACTGAAGGCACAGGAAGAGCTGGGCGAAATTTTCTGCCCAATTAAACTCACGCCTCGCTACTTTGACCGTTTGGTACAAAATGTTCGCGACACGCTGGAATTCATCCGCACCCAGGAACGCCTGATTCTGCACACCTGTACACGTGTCATTAAAATGCCTCGCAAGGCATTCATCAAAGAATTCATGGGTAGCGAAACAGATTCAGCATGGTTGGAGCGCGCCATCGAAGCGGGCCATGACTACTCTGCAGGTCTGGCTGAACATCGTGAAGATATCGTTCGAGCCCAGCGCAAATTGAAAGTCACAGAAGAATCGATTGATGCACCGATCCACGAGATCAAGGAAATCAATCGCCACATGTCGATTGGTGAAGCCAAGGCCCGTCGCGCTAAGAAAGAAATGGTTGAGGCTAACCTGCGCCTGGTAATTTCGATCGCCAAGAAATACACCAACCGTGGCTTGCAATTTCTCGATCTGATTCAGGAAGGTAACATCGGCCTGATGAAAGCCGTCGACAAGTTTGAATACCGCCGTGGTTACAAGTTCTCGACGTACGCCACCTGGTGGATTCGCCAGGCGATTACACGCTCCATTGCTGACCAAGCACGTACCATTCGTATTCCGGTACACATGATTGAGACGATCAACAAGCTCAACCGTGTATCACGTCAAATGCTGCAGGAAATGGGTCGTGAACCCACGCCGGAAGAACTCGGCGAGCGCATGGAAATGCCAGAAGACAAGGTACGCAAGGTACTGAAAATCGCTAAAGAACCTATCTCCATGGAGACACCGATTGGTGACGACGAAGATTCACATCTGGGTGATTTCATCGAAGACGTCAACATCGATTCACCCGTGGACTCGGCAACCGCCGAAGGTCTCAGTGAGGCAACTCGCGGCGTACTTTCCGGCCTGACAGCACGTGAAGCCAAAGTATTGCGGATGCGTTTCGGTATCGACATGAACACCGATCACACTCTCGAAGAAGTTGGCAAACAGTTCGACGTAACCCGTGAGCGTATCCGTCAGATTGAAGCCAAAGCCCTACGTAAACTGCGCCACCCAAGCCGCTCAGATCACCTGCGTGGTTTCCTCGACGAATGATACTAGTCAGAAACAACGCGGCGCTTTATAATGCGCCGCGTTGTTGCTCACCTATTTGCGCATCCTTGCCATTTACGGTGTGCACAAGATAAAGCCATCAAGCAAGGCGCGATTTTTTCGATGCGAGAGTGTACATAAAGTACATGACCGAAAGAGAGAAAACCGCAACACCGCATGGTGAATTTAGCTGCAGTACAAGGGCCCTTAGCTCAGTTGGTTAGAGCATCCGACTCATAATTAGCTCGGCCCGGAAGTACAGAAGGAAAAGTTAGTATAAGATACAGTTTTTGGGCCCTTAGCTCAGTTGGTTAGAGCATCCGACTCATAATCGGCAGGTCCCCAGTTCGAGTCTGGGAGGGCCCACCATTTTTTCTTTGCGCACATCCTCGAGTGCGAATCAAAGCACCACCTCTCTAAACCACCTCTTTGAAGTCAGCTTTCGATAAAGCCCGTAGACTGCTTCGCGCCAATAACGGACACTCAACGTCCGAGTAAAGCGAGCGAGATACGAGCGTCACATTTGACGCACCCGGCGACTCGTCGGCAGCCCACTGAAAAAGCGTCAGGTCGTCGAGTTCGTCGAGTTCGTCGAGTTCGTCGAGTTCGTCGAGTTCGTCGAGTTCGTCATGTGGTTCTTAGATTTTGAGTGATACTTGATCAATCCTAAAAACTGAAAATCTGGAAACCTAAGAACCTGGAATTCTGCCGCTCTAATCCCAATCAAGTTTCAGGTTTTCAGCTTTCTAGTTTCCCAGACCCGACTGTGACTCAGCGGTACGCCCATCTATCAACCAGAGCCCTGCAGGAGGCGGCAGAAAGTGCGTCAGCGTGCTTGGGGACACCTTGCCTAAAGCGTCCTAGAGGCAGCTACTCTGGGCAACCTTGATACGCCCACATCCTTCGGGGTGTGGTCAGGTTTTCCCTTTATTTTTTGATTCAAATGGAAAGCCTACCTACCTTCTCCCCCCCCTTATGCCTCTATATTGTTGGCGGCTAAAAATAGTGACTTACTAAGCAAGGAGAAGAAATCTTGGTATATTTTCGGATCTTTTATAGTTGCACGACCGTGCCTTGCATTAACTCTTACGATAGCCTCTTCCCCTCGAATCTTAACTGTTACTGACATTTTAACGGTAGAGTTGCCTTTGAATTTCGTGCCTGAAACGACACCAATTAAATCATCAGCCCTATCAATAACAAAAGCAGAATCCTGCATGCTTGATATAACATTCTTCAAAACGAGGATTTTATTTGAAGTTTCAAAAGATTTTGTTTGAATCTGCCTTATTTTAAGTTGTGATTCTGCACCATCATTTAATATATAAGAGTTTTGTGTTGCACAACCCCCAGCCATCAATAAACCAATAAGGACGATCACCGTAATATTTTTCATACTTCATTAGTCTCTAAAAATACTGATTTTGATAGTTTTTGGAAAAACAATGAATATATATCTTCCTCTTCAATAGCTATAGATTTACCTCTCATACCGTTAGTCTTGAATATCTCCTGTGCAAATATTGCCCTAACATAGTAATTATTTTCTTTTTCTGAATGATAAACCACAATACTTGCAGTTATTATTTGATCATCATCAATAGCCGTTGTTTGCCCTAAGAGAATCGATGAAGCAATACCCATTGCAACTTGGCTCGCCACGACAGCCTCAGCCTCTTTCGTTCCCTTAACAACAGCCAAATTATAATTTGTCTCTTCAATTGCATATCCCATATCCTGCAAAACGGAAATACATGAAAGAATAATCCCCTTCGAATCTTCAGCATCAAAACTTCGAGTCTGCATATTTTCAACAGCAGCTCCTCTTGAGTGAAATGTGTCAATAGGAGGCGCACTGAGGCAACCAGACAACATTAAAAAAAATAAAGAAAGACATATATGCTTACTCATATACCTTCTTGCTCCTCTATAATTATGGAATTTTTTAACTTTAAGAAAAACAAGTTATAAATTTCTTTATCCATTTCCACATAACTACCAATTTTAACAAGCCTCATATTTGACAGCCCACCAGACAGCCCCCAAAGCTCATAATTGAAAGTTGACTTAACCTCAAAATTATCTTTATTTAATTCTTTTAAAGACAAACTTAAATTAACTGTTTGATAGACTGGCGTTACCCCAAAACTATAGTGTTTAGCTTGGAGTACATACGGTGTTTCTTTGGAAGCCGTTATTACACCTAAATTAAAATTAATATCGCCTATAATAAAACCGAGATCTTGCATTAGTGCAATTGATGCATGATATAAAAAATGCTCACTTTTAGATTCGAAGATATGCGTTTGAATATTGGCATCTGCCAAAGATAAGACTTCCGTCTCCTCACCTGCTTCAGAAAGCATAGAAAAAGATAGAAGTATAAATATAATAATATTTTTCATATCAAAAAGTCGAAGAATGGTATTTGTAGTCACGAACGAGGCCTTGCTCATCAAACTTTATTATTATTGTCAGTGTTCTTTGCGTACTTGATTTTCTTTTTGAACCAGACTCACCCCCTGCTAGCAGTAAAAATACGAATCCAGACTGTGAAGAAGAAACAACAGTAGTGCTCGTTTTATCATATACCCATACTTCTCGTCGTTTTTCGTCAGTGGATACAATATTAGGCGAACCCAAACTAGCCAATACATCCGCGCCGCTCATCCCCACTTCAATCTGTCTTTGAACCGTACCTACGGTTAATGCATCCTTATTACGAGATGCCTCCCTACCGCCTGAAGCAGCAGCACAGCCTTGAAGTATTACGCATACAATTAATAGCGGACATATTCCTTTCATTGTTTTTCTCCTTTTTTTTTAAAGCTCAAACATGTAATCAATATTACTTGGTCAATGAGGAGTCTGTGCAGCTCATCTATTCCATACTCGACCGGGCTTAGGATTAGTGGCGCAAAAACAGCAACCAGCACGGGGGTAAATCGGAGCTAATCGGCCAATTTACTTTAAACCTCTTGGGGAAACGCCCTGTGCGGACGCCACTTACCAGAATATCTGTGGGCTCACAAAACGGGCATTGGCTATGATTAAGGTCCATCTCACTCTCGAATAAAGGCTTTATTCTGGGGAAGCTCGAATCCATATGCCCCCCCTTTCGGCACACCAATATTAGGACCTTTTTTATCACCATACAAAGTAAATCTAATTTATAAATACAGAACCAAAAACCACGCGAAAACCTCGGTATCTTATATGGAGAAAGCCTCTCCGCCCTTTTATCAATCAACATGAGGCAACAACCATGACAAGTACCCTTCGCATCATCAAAAAATCAACATCCCCAAAGCTATCCCCCCGAGCTCAAGGCTCACTCACTTACCACGTAGGCTACGACGACAGCTCCAAATCCTTCCACTTCCGCATCACTGCCAACTCTGGTGGTGGCTTCTTCTCTAACGAATGGATCAGCCTGACCGACATTCTGGACACCATCGAAACAACCAGCTCAGGCAAGCCCTTCAAGGCCCTCATCTTCAAATCACTCTACCAATCTAAAGGATCGAATAACCACGGTTTTCTTGCCGCTGCACTTCGAGCTGAGAGCCTATTGCTGCCTGTTGAAAAGCAACTGATGTCTCACACACTTGGTGACGTCAAAGGCTTCAAGGCGGCTATGCAACAGCTCATCAAGAACAAAGTCAGTCTGGATGACGACGTGGCCGAAGCTGAAAAGGTCAAGGAAGCTAAACGAGCTGAATTGATCGAAGCAATGAAGGCCTCAGCCAAAAAGAAACCAACAACTAAATAATTACAGCTGCATCAATAAGCCTCAACAACTCACCCCCGCTCCACAGCAATAGCACTTCACATTTCAGTAATCGTCCCTTTAGCGAAATGCAATATTTCAGGATGTTGTAGTGCTTTGCTGTGCCTGTGGACTTATTACCAAAGGAGAAAACCAAATATGT
>Ga0209292_1004895_pt1 | contig 13917 bp, 10 predicted proteins | sample GOMGulsemesocosm_2_FD_184634 | JGI IMG/M metagenome (GOLD analysis project Ga0209292, IMG submission 184634) | Methane-oxidizing microbial communities from mesocosms in the Gulf of Mexico - GOM9C Gulf of Mexico (SPAdes) (version 2) | ecosystem: Environmental > Aquatic > Marine > Cold seeps... | reverse complement strand
TTTAAATCTTAATACTCTAACTCAATTCACTGATTTTCCACATCCCTACCCTAATTTTAAGAATTTGAAAAAAGAACTTATTCGCTATACTCGAGAGGATGGCGTAGAACTAAGCGGCACCTTATATTTACCACCTGGTTATAAAAAATCAGACGGTAAGTTACCAGTGTTAATGTGGGCATATCCACTTGAATATAAGGATAAAAAAGTCGCATCCCAAGTACGAGACTCTCAATATGAGTTTACATATGTTGGCTAATGGGGACCTATGCCTTATTTAGCGAAAAGGATCGCAATCTTTGATGACCCGAAAATGCCTATTATAGGTAGTGATGCTAAAGAACCAAACGATACTTTTAGAAGCCAACTTGTTGCTAGCGCAAAAGCGGCTGTTGATGTATTAGTTGAAAAAGGCATTGCCGACAAAAATAAAATTGCCATCGCTGGCCATTCTTATGGTGCCTTTATGGTTGCTAATTTATTAGCCCATAGTGATTTATTTAAAACAGGTATTGCTCGCAGTGGTGCTTATAATCGAACGCTTACTCCGTTTGGTTTTCAAGGAGAAGAGCGTAACTTTTGGGATGGACAAAATATCTACGCCACTATGTCGCCATTTTTTCATGCTGAAAAAATTAACCAACCTATGCTAATGATCCACGGTACAGACGATCCAAATTCAGGCACTTACCCTATGCAATCTGAGCGTATGTATAATGCGCTTAAAGGCTTAGGTAAAGATGCCCGCTTAGTGATGTTACCTTACGAAGGCCATGGTTACCGTGCTCGTGAAAGTATTTTACATGTACTTTACGAACAAGAAGCTTGGTTAGATAAGTATTTATTAGCCGATTAAATTCGAAGGCTTTTATAGTTATGGCTAAATTGAATAGAGAGTAGTATCACTCTCTATTCATCTTACTACCCCCTTTTCTTTAGTTTTTTATCTACTTTGATTAATAAATCTGTAATTTCTTGTTGCCTTGAGCTATCAGCAAGTGCTCTGTATTTACGAGGGGCTGCTTGTTGTGCGATCTGTAAGTGTTTTTTAGCTTCCCGGTATTGTTTATCTTCAAATAAAAACTGAGCGTAAAAATAGTTAGGATCTATGCCCTTTGGATTAATATCTAAGGCCTTAGCAAAATGATTTTTCGCCTTTTTATCACTACCAAAACCGATAGGCCACCCAGGAACTTGACTATATAAAGTACCTAAACTGGTATAAGCAGAACCATTGAGTGCCGTGGCATTGAGCTCTATCGATTTTTCTAATAATTTTTTAGACTCTTTGGCTAATGACAAAGCACCAAGTCCTCCTTTTACACCCGCAAAACTTGATTTAATAATGCCATTCCAAATATAGCCTTCAGCGTGTGTTTCATACTTTTTATTCAACTGCGATATTTCTAAAATGAGTTCTTCAAATGCATTCTCTTGAGACTCCCCCTGCATTTGATAATTTACAATTGCCCAATTTTGCTGCACTTTCAGTAATTCATCGTCAATATTAGCATTCGCGACACCTGGCATTACAAAATTAAGTGTTGTCATCATCATAATAGTTTTAATAAAATTATTCATAGTCGTACCTCTGATCATTATTTATTGGTAGCTAAATTTACGCCGCTTTAGTTAAACCATGCTGTGTGCTTAAACCTCTAAATATATTCCCGTATAAACGATAAAACTTATTAGCACTTGAAATGATCAAAGCTTGCTCTTTGCCACATGTAATTTTGTTCATTAAACGTTCAAAAAACTTAATGTGCTCTATATCAATCGCCCCATGAGAACGTAAATAACTAAATGCATTATTTGGTAAGCCTAATTCATTTTGTACTTTACTTGCTGCGTTATCAGCTATCGCTACACTGGTGCCCTCAAGCACATGAACTAAACCAAAAAAGCATAATGGGCTTACTCTATTAATACTGTCATAGGCATAAGAGACCATTAATTCCGTTTCAAAATTAGGCTCCGCCTTTCTGGCTAATTCTTTATTAAAACCACATGCTTGAATATCATTTAAAATCCATTCTTGATGACCTAGCTCCTCTTCAATATATTCTGCAACGGCTTCACGTAACCATTCTTTATCTTCATTCAACCTGCTGCCTACAGCCATTAATAATGGCGTTGTATGTTTAACGTGATGGTAAGCTTGATGTAAAAATGCAGCATAATCATCAATAGAAAAATCACCATTAAAACAACGTTCAATAATTGGCGCTGATAATAAATACATGCGTGATTCATTAGTTTCATTAATAAGTTGGTTATAAAAAGTCATAAATACTCCAGGCTTAAGCCGTTTCATTTAAAAGTGTTTTAAGATGAGTTGAATTGTTTAGATATAAAGTTTCAATTTCGGTTATATAATGAGTGTGAATAGCATCTCTTTTTAGACCATTATTACTGGTCAATAATCCATTTGATGCTGTCATAGGTTTATCTAATATGATCCAGTTTTTAATTTTTGCATAATCGGGTAGTTTTAAATTAATAGCAGATATAACAGATTCTATTTGGCTTTTTGAAGTCTGTTCCATTGGTAAAAGCAGCGCGATACAGTACGGTTTTTGATCACCTATAACTATACATTGTTTAAAAATACCAGATGAGAAAAGTAACGACTCAGGCCATTCCGGATTAATATTTCGACCAAAGCTTGAAATAAGAACATTCTTTTTTCGCCCTTTTATTGTTAATTGGTTACCAGTTAAATTAACTAAATCGCCAGTAAAATACGTATTTTGATACCAAGAGTCCTCCTTATTTAAATAACCTAAATAAATCTCACCGCTAACAACTAATTCCCCTCCTATAATTTGTGTAGATAAATGAGGCAATACCGTACCTGCGTTTTTAATCTGATTATTATTTGGCGTATTTAAACTCACAACAGAGCCACACTCTGATAACCCATAACCTTGATAGACAGGAAGCCCTATTTCTCTCGCTTGTATTAATAACTCTGAAGCGACATGTGCGCCGCCTACGGCAATAAATTTTAAAGATGTAGGAGCTTGCCAACCGGATTTACATGCTATTACTAATACAAGTAATAATTCAGGCACTAAAATCAAACTGTTTGGTTTATGTGCTGTAATTGCAGTGAGCAAAGCTGAAGTCTCTATCAACTGACTACCTGAAAAACCATATTCAGATTGCGGTAATACGATAACACTGCCACCAGCTAATAATGGCACGTAAATACCAGCAATGTTTTCAAGTAATATAGACAAAGGTAATAAACATAAATGTTTAGGCGCCTTAATATCAATTACCTGCATTAAAGACGTAGCAACGTTAAGTTGGTTATTACGGCTTAAACATACGCCTTTAGGATCACCGGTAGAACCTGAGGTGAAAGTCACCTTTTGCGTGTTTTTAGGGTATTTAGCAATGTTACTTATATGTAATTGATAGCTATAAACCATATTTTTTTGACCGATATTGTCATTAATAGCAAACTGAGAGTTAAAGATTTTAGATGTGAAGCTCTGTTCAAAAATCAAACCTTGAATATTACTAATCACACAATCTATATCTGCACTCTTGATTGTATTATCTCTTTGCTCATGACTAAAAAACAAAGGGATAGGAATACAGATGATCTCTAACTGCTGAGCTGCTAAATCAAATAAAACCCAATCAATACTATTATCTAAAAACAGGCCTAATATTTTTACATTTTGTGCTTTTAAAAATGCGACTCTGAGCTCAACTTGTTGTTCGAGTTCATTAATACTTAGGCTGTGTTTAGCATCACTTAGCACTATCCTATTGAGATCTTTTGAGAGTGAAAGTTGGTTAAGCATACTCATAGTTTTTTTAACTCCAAAGCTAACTGACTAATATGGGGTGCAAGTTCATTTATTTTTTGCTGATGCGCTAAGTTTCCTTCTAATAAATTCATCACATCAATTAACTCAATTACACATACCTTAGGCTGATGTTGGTAATAATCCCCCCAATTCTCTTGGCTTGGTTCTAAAATCTCCTGTTTCGCATCTTTAATTTCTTTAAAACTAACCTGCTCTTTAGTTAATAAGGAGCGGACTTTATCTGTGCCACTAAAACATAAGTATTTAAACCCCGCTAAAAATAACCCGACAGACATCGTCATAAAAAGTGGAATAGTAAAACGACGATTTGATGAATATAAATTACCTAACTCTGCTATTTCAGAGCGGTTAGGATTAGTTTCTGGATTGATTATGTGCTCTATTGGTTTAGCTAAATATTGCTCAATAAACAATGGAGAGTTGGCACTTCTCAAGCCTAAAGCGGCTCTTGGTAAGTGATCGCCCATTTGAATTAACACAGGCAAAAAATTTATGATATTTGCATTAAATGCTTTAACAAAACCTGATTTAATAAATAACTCAGTATTTATTCTGTTGTCAGTGCCGTCGATAAAGTTAATTTTTAAATTTAACGAATTACTACTTTGCGCTTTATTTTGATTAAGCTGCGTTTGAGCATGTTCACTTAATGTATTTAAATAATTCATTTTAAGTACCTCGTTTGTTGGCTTAATTACAACTTATACCGACAAACTTAAGGAAATCTTAAAAAGTCACTCTCTCAGATAAAAATTAGAATAAAAACTCCAACCTGCTAATTTCATTAACTTTTAAACTTAAATTAATTTAAATAGTGACTTTAAGACTTTCTTAAGGAATGAAATATATAGTCATAAAGAGTCAATAAATATAATTGGAGAAGATAATGGAATTAGCAGGAAAAACAATTGCTATAACTGGCGCTACAGGTGGTATCGGTGCTTTGCTTTGCCAACGCTTTCTAGACTTAAATGCAAACATTCTTATGATAGGCCGTACTGAAATCCAAGCACGAAATACTCAATTTATTCAAGGAGATCTATCCAATATAGAGGGGATTAATCAAGTTATTTCATCATTAAAAAAACATGATATAGATATTTTAATAAACCTTGCGGGTTTGCAATACTTTGGCCTTGTGGAGCAGGAATCTATCATGCATACACAAAGCTTATTAACCGTTAATTTAATGGCACCCATAATGCTGACTCAAGCACTACTGCCTAAAATGAAGCAAAAAAGTTGCGGTCATATTGTTAATATTGGTTCTACGTTTGGTTCTATCAACTTTGCCCATTTCGCGAGTTATTCTAGTTCTAAATCTGGATTAAAAGGTTTTAGCGAAGCACTTAGAAGAGAAGTTAAATCTGATGGTATCAATATTACTTATATTGCCCCTAGGGCAGTAAATACACCAATGAATACATCTAAATTACTGAATTTTGCCAGTATGACAAAAATGAATATGGATGAACCTAGCTGGGTTGCAGATAAAATACTTAATGCCATTATTAGCAATAAAAAAGAGATATATTTAGGATTTCCTGAAAAGTTATTTGTAAAAATAAACGCGATTTTTCCACGTTTAGTTGATTGGTCATTGGCTGGCAATGACCAAAAAGCAAAGAAGTTGTTTTAATTCAAAATTATATCGACCCTCTGAAGTATTAACGATTAAAATCAAAGGGTCATTCAAATATTTTAAGCTTCATATCTCGCAAGCCACATTTTAACGGTTTCTTTTATGATGTTTTCAACATCCAGATCTGTTATTTGTGCAAAACCATAAAGCTTAGGATAAAAAATAAATGACTTCAGCTGATAAATAAATTGCTTTGTAGCCAGTTCTATATTGTCGATTTCGAGTTTATTATTTTTGATTGCTTGATTTAAGAAATCAGATAAATAACGCTGACAGCCTATATCACTGGCATTAACGGATTGTGCAAATTGCGGATCTTGTAACATTTGCATAAAAGCAATTTTAGCTAAGCGTAAAAAGCGATCTGATGTTAATAACCTCACTTCATGTTGCGCTATCACGACTAACTGTTCGCTTAATTCTCTAGTTTTATCAAAAACAATTATGGGACCTTCTTCAAGTGAACCTAGCATATCTTGCATAATAGCTAATAATAAAACTTCTTTACTTTCAAAGTGATTATAAACAGTACGTTTAGAAACTTCAGCATCCTTAGCAACTTGATCCATACTCGTATGCGCTACGCCTTGTGTGTAAAACAATAACTCAGCCGCTTTGAGTATTTGCAGTTTTTTTTGCTCTGATAATTTCATTTATAACCCTCATCAAAAAAACCATATTTTATGTGAGAATAAAAAAAAGTGCACTAGTTAGTTTACTTTTAAAAAACAAAATGTAAACTAGCCAGTGTAGTTTACATTTTAAGGTACCGTATGAAACTCAATTATTCAGTTGTTTTTAGAAAGCGCATATTAGCTTTTGTTATATTTTTAGGAGTCGGTTTAATGATAAGTTCTTTAGATGCAAAGATAGATTTAGCAATCACTGAAACATCAGCGCAATTTAACAAAGGTAAATTTCACAATACCCCTGATATTAAAATGGCAGGGGCATCTGAAATGTTAGGTATAATTAAGCGTTACATTACTGAAAAACGTGTTGATATTGCACCAGAAAATGCAATTCCAGTAACAACCCATTCCAAAGCATCATTAGCGCTCTTATCTGATAATGAATTGCATATTATTAGGTTAGGTCATTCATCTATTCTTTTAAAAGTGTACGGTGATTACTGGTTAATCGACCCTGTTTTTTCAGATCGTGCCTCCCCTTTTTCATTCATAGGCCCTAAACGTTTTCATTCTCCTCCTATTACTTTAAATGAACTACCCGATTTAAAAGCGGTTTTGATTTCACATAATCATTATGACCATTTAGATAAAGCGAGTATTAAAATTTTAATGGATAAGACTCAAATGTTTTACGTACCATTAGGCGTGAAAAGTGATTTAGTAAAATGGAATGTAAAAGAAAATAAAATACAAGAATTTGATTGGTGGCAAGAAGAAAATATAAATAATACTTTAATCGCTTTCACCCCAACCCAGCACTTTTCAGGGCGAGGTTTAACCGATGGCAATAAAACATTATGGGGCTCATGGGTTATAAAAACAGGCAATGATTCACTCTATTTTAGTGGTGATTCTGGTTACTTTGATGGCTTTAAACAAATAGGCAATAAATATGGTCCATTTGATTTAACTATGATTGAAACTGGCGCATATGATAAAGATTGGGCTGATGTTCATATGACACCAGAACAAAGCATACAAGCCCATATAGACCTTAAAGGTAAAATAATGATGCCGATTCATAATGGTACCTTTGATTTAGCATTTCACTCTTGGTATGACCCGTTTGAAAAAATCACAGCGCAATCTAAACAGCATTGGGTCGAGTTGACAACACCCATTATGGGCCAAGTAATTACCTCTAAAAGTGATGCGGTAGAAAATATTTGGTGGCAAAAAATGATGTAAAACAAAGAAACTAATAACTAAAAAATGCTCAAAACTAAATTTCGGCAATGGCACGATTAAACTCACAGATAGTATGTTTAATCTTGCTGAAAACGACTCATTGCTAGCCAGAGTTATTTACAGAGTCACCAAATAGGACATATTGAAAGTAATCATTTAATAGACTCTTCCATTATGACTGTACCTTTAAGCCTTATTTTTGGAAATATTTCTGTACTAGCAGATATTTTATTATAGGGAACAATTTTAGGTATTTTTAGTGCACTTTAAACAATTAAAAAGTGCACTAAAACATCAGTAAGTTCTAATGTCTGTGTTTTATTTTCGATGATAGTGGTGCGTTAGAATAATGTCTTTTCACTTTTTCATTCACACTTCTAATTGTTGGGATAAAATTCATCTGCTTAGAAGGTCCGCCTAGTGAAGCAATTTCAGGTAATGTAAATGCTCGTCCTGCAAACAGTAAGGAATTCATATACCCAGGCTTAGTAGCCCATTTGTTATCTGCAAACAATAGAAAATTAGACTGTAAAGCCCAACGACCATTAACATCAAGAGAAGGCTTTTCACAAGCTAATTCACCATTTATAAATACTTTATACGTACCACCTACTGGTGCAGAGTAAAAAACTAAGCCAACTCGATACCAGTTTTCTACGGGCATTTCACCACAATAGCGACTTTTTCCTATACCTCCATTTGCTTTACCTTCAAATACTATGTCTGCTTCATTTAAGTTATTAGGATCTGTTTGTAAAAAAGAACGATATGTATCTTCAGCATCCTTTGACCAATAAATATCAAAAACTAAAGTATAATCTGAAACCAATCCATAATCTTTAAAGTCTCCATTTGGTGCTGAGTTATGTTGAATATTCAAACCTTCTTCAGGAGTATGCCTAGAAAAAGACATAACTGTTGAAGGCCCATCAGGTAAATCAGATATACCTAATTCTGTAGTCGTTTTATATTCTGTATCTCTAGGCCCCCAATCTCTTGAAGCTGAGTCATAGTAACTTAATTCAGAGTTCCCCATAGATTTAGTTAAGGGCTCATCAGCTGAGTCAAATAACCAAATACTGACATTATCGTCTTGTTTACAGGCATTTAGTTTTGTATCGGTATCAATATGCAGACATTGAGAAGTTCTATTACGTGCATACTTGTCTAAAATCCACCATGTTTCATCTAGCACAGCAGCTTCTTTTTGTTGTATTTGAGGAAAAAACAAACTCAGATTCAATGCAGGTCCCTTATGCAAAGCCAATTTATATATATTAGAGTCAATAATATCTTTAGGTAATAGCGAGACCCAATCAGGCTGATCAAATACCATTTTCTTTAATGATGCACCCGTTACTTCAACTTGGTAAAGCGCAGTATATCCAGGCGTATTTGTTGGCTGCCTTTCAACTAGATAAGTTCTTTGAATAATTTCTTGTGTAAGAGAGCCTGGCGCCCATACTTTATAAACCTCTTCAGGGTTTAATAAAGCAGCATCAACATTATGGGTATATTTAACTGCTTTTGCTGTTATTTGTGCCAAATCAACTTCAGTTGGATAATTCTCTGATACTGCTATTTCTGTATTAACATCGGGTGCATAACGGCCCATAATTTCATCAATTTTTTCAACCAAAGGTTGGTGAACAGCATCTAAGTACGCTACTTCTAAATCTTCTTTCATCGTATCGCAGCTAAATGGCTTTGCTTTTTTAGTTGCTAAATCGAATTCCAAATCAAGTAATGTGGCACCTTGAGCTGAATAGAAAGGTTGTATAACGACGGAACCATTAGACAAAACTTCACACTTTTCTCTTTCATGATCATGCCCACCCAGCACTAAATCAATCCCAGCTACAGATTGTGCTATTCGTGTATCAGGGCCAACACCTAGGTGACTTACCATGACCATGTAATCAACCTGTTCTCTATATGTATCTATGATACCTTGAGCAACGCCTTTCCACTCCCAATTCATTGGAAAATTAGGTAAAAAATCAGGGATAGGATCTGAATCTAAATCTTCATCTAACTCATTCCAAGGTACTGAAGTCATACCAAAAAAACCAACCTTAATACATCCAACTTGCAAAATACCAAATTGAACAGCATTAAAACCATCAACGCTTGAACCTACATAATGAGTATTGCTCGCTAATACTAATGCTTTAGGGTCATTCACATGTTCTAATAATAACTCTTCACCCCATGCATAATCATGGTTACCTACAACTCTAACATCAAACTCCATTGCTTTTGTTGCTTCCATCGTAGCCCAGCCTTTTGAAATTTGCTCAGCAACGGTTCCTTTTTCATAATCATCACCACCATTAGTGAAAATGGTATAAGGAAACTCTTCAACAGAATCAATGTGTATGGATTTTAATTTACTATACCTTTGCTCTTTATATCCAAAATATGAATGTAGATCAGATACGTGAGCAAAGCGAACATCTTGACTTATACTTGTATCATCACAGACTGGGCCTATGCTTGCATATACATCAACTTCATCGATCACTTTAATTGCATAGGTACCTAGTTTAGAGATTATCGCAGACACATTATTTTCTGTTCGTACAGAAGTTAAATTTTCAACCCAAATTCCATTCACTAAACGCGAAATGACAACTTTTTGTTTCTCAATGTGCTCAGGTAATAAAGGTAGACTTAGATTGGCATTTTTTAATAATGTTATATTTTCAGGAACTAAATTATAAACGTTAGAATAAGTACTTTCTGGGTTGGGGTAGTTTTTATTATCGTTGATACTTATTTTTAAAACGGTATCTTTATCAACTGAATTTGAAGAGACATCTAATTCTCCTTTTTCATCAAAATATACCAATAATCCGTCAGCGATTGAAATTACAATCCCTTCTTGCGTTACATCAGGAACAACAATTTTAATAGCGGAACCTTCAGCACCGCCACCACCACAAGCCTGTAAACTAAACAAAATAGGTGGTAATACAGAAAGCTTAATAATAATTTTTATGGTTCGTTTTAAGTTATTCGATGACGCCATAAAATAATTAAAAACGATTGCACATATTAAAAATACACCAAATATTGCTAAATCCATTTTATCCTCTGTTAGTTCCATTAGTTTTCTATAAAACTATAACTAAAATATCAAAATTTGAGCCGGAGAATATCATGAGCAATTAAATAAGAAAACTATAGGTACAATAAAGTCTAATAATATTATAAATGTATTAGTGGCAACGAGAAGTTAGGCTGGTGGAATATATCTATAGCCGGCACCATAAACAGAATCAATAACCGTTTCTATTATTCCCAAGTTTTTTAACTTTTTACGAATATTCTTTATATGAGCATCAACAGTTCTATCAGAGATGTCACGCATATCAGGATAAGCCAAATCTAAAATTTGATTTCTTGAGTAAATGCGATCTGGTTTTTGATAAAGTAAATAGAATAATTTAAATTCTAAGCTTGTTAAATCAATAGATATATTATTAAAGCTAAGTCTAAAGCTATCTTTATCGACTAATAACTTATTCGGTGTACAACTGTGCTTTTTTAAACTTTTTGTTTTTAACTCTCTATTTAATTCATTATTACTTGCTAGTAATTGAGAGTGCTGTTCTTTTATTGATAGGTGAGTTTTAATACGCGCTAATACTTCCATATCACTAAAAGGTTTACATATAAAATCAACTGCACCGACTGTAAAACCTGCTACTTTCTCACTTGCTTCTGTTAATGCACTAATAAAAATAATAGGAATATCTCTATACATTTCATTATTTTTTATTCTTTTACAAACTTGAAAACCGTCTAAATCTGGCATAATAATATCAAGTAAAATAATATCCGGTAGAGTTTTGCATTGACTTAAAAAGTCGATGGCTTGCTCTCCAGAAAGCGCAACACTAACCTCATATTTTTTAATTAAAATATTGCCAAGGGCATTAATATTTGTACGCTCATCATCAACAATTAAAATGTGCGCTTTATCTTTCATCATTAATATTAAATTCCAATATTATTATCGTTAAACAATTTGTGCCTTATTTGGTATTATGAGGATATATTTACCTAATTTGTAGCGATTTTAAGTTAAATTCATATTTATTTCTTATTTTAGTGCTTAAGTGTCTTTTTATAGAGTTGGTTAAATTAATGAATATGATATTTAAAAAAAATTATAATCGACTATTGTTACTTATTTCTCTGTTTCCTACCTTTTTAGCATTAGCTCAAACAGTTACTCCTTTAAACTTACAAATTAAAAACCAACATTCTTTATTTACTCAAGCGCCTTTATATATTGAAACCGTTGTGAGTGAACATGAGTACGCAAATGGCTTAATGTCAGATATTATTCAAGACCGACAAGGGTTTTTATGGTTAGCGAGTCAACGCGGCATAGCTAGATTTGATGGCTACAAATTCAAACAGTTTAGAAAAAATATTGATGACGATAAATCTATTCTAAGCGATATTGCCATTAAGCTTTTTTTAGATAATAGAGACCATCTATGGGTTTCTACTATTCATGGACTTTCAGTCTTAAATCCAACGACAGAACATTTTACAAACTATGAATATGGTAGTAATAAACACAATTTAAAAACAACATTCACATCCTCATTTGCACAATGGAATACCGAAGGTGTGTGGTTAGGAACAAATAAAGGATTAAATTTCTTTAACTTTGAACTAGAACAGTTTCAAAAAGCAGCTAAAGGTATAGCCTTACCTATTGGGTTAAAGGGCATCAACATTAATGATTTACTCATTTCAAAATCAGGAGATTTGTTTATAGCCAGTGATCAAGGATTATGGCAATTAGGTAGAAATAGTAATCAATTTAAACTTTTAATAGATAAAAAAATATATAAAGTATTTCAATCGTCCAATGGTTTAATTTGGTTTGGATCAGAAGGGGGTGCACTTTGTACTCTCAATCTTAAAACAAATAAAATTGAAAAAATTCATCTTAAAGAGCGCAACAATAAATTACCCCAGGGCATTATTTCAAGTTTTGCTGAACCTATAAAAGGTGAGGTTTGGGTATCGTATAGTTTTAATGGCATTGCTATTATTGATGAAAAAACACATGCAGTTAAAAGCCGGATTACTCAGCAAGATAGTAAAACAGGCGGCCTTAAAAGTAATCTAGTAAATAGCCTACTGGTTGATGAAAGTCGCATGCTTTGGATTTCAACTAATGGTAAAGGGCTACAAAGGTACTCACCACATAATCAATCATTTGCAACTTTAAGATCTAACATTCGCGATAAAACCAGTTTAAGTAACCCTGAAATTTATGGTGTTGCTCAAATGAGTAATAGTGAAATATGGCTTGGCCATAGTGATGGTATAGATATACTCTCTGCAACAGGGCAAAGAATAACAACTATCTCTCCAAGTCTAATAGGAGAAGAATCCGATAATCCAAATCTGTCAGTTTCTGCTATCAGCCAAGGTAAGAATGATATTGCTTGGATAGGCTCTAGTGTAAATGGTTTATATGCGATAGATATTAAATCGCGAAAAACCATTGCACATTACACATTAAGTGATGGTTTACGTAATAATAAGATCCGCCATGTTATCAGTAATGATGATGGTACTGTATGGGTTGCTGGCTTTGAAGGAGTTCAGCACTTTAACCCAAACACAAAAATATTCAGCGAACTCAATTTAATAAATGATGATATAAAATCAACTTATATTCGTGTAACTGACCATATTGTGACAAAAAAAAATGAAACCATATTTGTTCAAAATAATGGTTTTGTTTGGCTTCCAAATCATACTGAACTCAATGCTTATCGCTTTACACAACAATCCCCACTATCACCCTCTTTAACTTCTAACTTAATTACAGCTGTAGGTGAAACTGAGCAAGGAAAACTATGGTTTGCTGGCTTAGAAGGCTTGACAGAAGTCAATGTACTAACAAACACACATACAAACTTTAAGTGGCATAAAGGATCTGGATTACACTCAGAAGAAAAAGCCTTTACTAATTTATTAGCTGATGACCAAGGCCGGCTTTGGGAGTCTAACTTAATGTATAACCCCAAAACACAAAGACTTAAAGAACTAGAGCCCGTTGATGGTGTGGATGTTGGCAATGATTGGATTGGTACTTCATTTAAAATGACTGACGGTACTTTATTATTTGGCGGCACAACTGGACTTTTAATGGTGTGGCCTAAATTTTATAACGAATGGCAATATCAAGCCCCTGTCAGAATCACTGATATTATTGTTGAATCAAAGCAAGTAAAATTAAAAAAACAGTCTTTAGAATTAAATGAAAACCAACGTAATTTAATTGTTGAGTTTTCTTCTCTTGACTATGCCCAATCGAGTAAAAATAAGTATAGATATCGGCTAATTGGATTAGATACAAAGTGGCAATATGTAAGCGCTGATATTCGCCAAGCAAATTATACAAACCTCAGCCCTGGCTACTATAGATTAGAAATTCAAGGTTCAAATAGGCATGGCCTTTGGAATAATAATCTAGCAATCTTACCTATCATAGTTACCCCTAAAATAT